>ERZ1026958.455-NODE-455-length-16793-cov-8.291791_pt1 | contig 16793 bp, 8 predicted proteins | sample MGYA00519567_ERZ1026958 | MGnify/ENA primary metagenome ERZ1026958 (study PRJEB26926, sample SAMN06164518) | human gut metagenome | biome: ENVO:00009003; feature: ENVO:2100002; material: ENVO:00002003 | host: Homo sapiens | place: USA | collected 2012 ...
GAGGAAGGTGCGGCGAAGAAACGCCGTTCCTCCCTCCGCAGATGGGGTATTTGTCCCGGTTACGAAAGTTTGGAGAGCCGGGTCAGTATCTCCTTAACGCCGTCCCATAACTGTTCCTGCCGTTGGGATATATCCTCCAAATCGGCATCATAAATCCGCCCGGTCTCATGCACCTTGCGTGTCAGCTGGTTTAAGTTGTTGCTGCTTCGGCGCAGCAGGGATACCAGTTCCTTCAGCTCCGGCAAGTCCAGCTGCACCACATAGCCGTCCACAGCCATTTTCCGCAGATAGGCGCTCAGGTTTTTTGTCCCAAACTGTGCCATTTTCTGCTGGATCACATCCATCTCCGCAGCGGATACCCAAAACAGGACCGGCACATCCCGCTTGCGCTTGGGGCTGCTCATCGCTCCGGCTCCTGTTTCTTTGGGGCGGCAGGCTTGCGGGCAGGCGGTTCCTGCTTGAGCTTTTGCAGGACAGAACTTTTCTGCTGTTCCTGCATGGTTTTTCTGGCCTGCCTGGTAAACAGGTCGGTCAGACCGGGGTTGACCCCATCCACAACCAGATAGGCACAGTGGCGGGAAGCATCGCTGTCCTCCGGCATGGGAATGGTTTTTGCCCAGGCTTTGTTGTCACGGGAAACGCGACCGTCGCTGTCCTTATGCTGGATGGTGTTGGCAAGGATGAACTGTACTCGTTCCGACCCGAACTTTTCCAGCACCGCCTTAACCGCAGACTCCGTATCCAGTCGGTTATCCGCATAGTGGGCGCTGATGGCGTGTTCAATGGCCTCTTTACAGTCAAAGTTTGCCTGATAAGAGCGGTTATATTGTGCCATCTCCCCATGCTGGGACGCATAGGCGGCAGAATGGAGATAGAGAGGGATGGACCGCTGTTCTTCCAAAACCTTACACACATCATCCGCTCGGTTTTCAATGCTGTCCCGGATCACATCCATGTGACCGGTCTCCAGCTTTTCAAAGTAGCGGTACACATCCGCCAGCGGCAAAGAAGATTCCAAAAGTGCCTGAGCCTGGGTGTCGGTCAACTCCAGTTCCTCTATTGCCATCACGATGTCCTCGCGGATGGTGTACTCATAGGCATGGTTTAAGACTTCTTCCGGGGGCTGGCTTTTCAGCCAGTCCCGGAACTTGTCCTGTTCGGCAGCCATCTTTTCATAAAGAGCTGTATTCAGATCGTTAGTATTCATGTTATCGCACCTCCTCATGCTGTTTTGGTTTCTTGTCTGTACTGCGGGGTTGCACCGGGCGTTTTAGGTTATCCAGCACCGAAGGCCGTGTGCTTTTGGCAACAACAGACTCGGTGTGTGCCTGCCCCTTTCCGTCGATGTTGAGCAGGGTATCCAGCTCCACCAGACGGGCGTTTTTGCTTCTCAGTTCTTCTTCATAAAGGAATGGCTTTCCGACTTCCTCCTTTGCGGCAGCCTGCTGCTGATAGAGGTTATCCAGCTGGGCCTTTGCCGCCTCCAGACGCTGGGGCATCTGGGCGAGGGCATTGTCGATACGGGTAAGATTTCCGCGAGGGTCTGTACCAAGGGTTGCCCTGTGGGTCATCTGTCCTTTCAGCAGGAGCGTATATTCCTGTTTCCAAGCGGAAAATTCCACGGACATGGCATAGCCCCGGTAGCTGCCGATCTGCACCGGATCGGAGGTTTTGACCTCCTTGCAGGCATCCAAAAGGGCAGCACCGGCGTTCTCCTTATCAGTCAGCAGGTCTCCACGGATCTCCATACCGGCAAAGCCGTCCTCCGGGTGCGGGTGAGCTGCCAAAACCTCCAGGTCAGATTCAAAGCCCTTGATAAAGCCTTTGTGCTTTTCAATCTCCTCCGGGAAGTATTTGAGCAGCTGGTCCTCCAGACGATATTGCTTGCTCTGGTGGTCGGCTTTCATCAGCTTCAGGCGGGATACCTCCACATCCAAATCCATACGCTCTTTGATACGGGGGTCTCCGGCGCACAGAGCCTTGATCTCGGCAAAACTGAGGGCTGTTTCATCCACATCATCGCAGGAGCGCACCGGCGATTTAGAAGTCATGATCTGACTGATGAATTTCTGCTTGTTCTCCACCGTCTGCCAGAGGTATGCGTCAAAAGTTCCTTCTGTCACATAGCGGTACACATGGACAAGGGGGTTCTGGTTGCCCTGGCGCTCGATACGGCCCTTGCGCTGGGCAAGGTCTCCCGGTCTCCACGGACAGTCCAGGTCATGAAGTGCCACCAGACGGTCCTGCACATTGGTGCCTGCGCCCATCTTGGCGGTGCTGCCCATAAGCACACGCACCTGACCGGTACGGACTTTAGAGAACAGCTCCTTTTTCCGCACTTCGGTGTTGGCTTCATGGATAAAAGCGATCTGGTCGGCAGGCATTCCCTGAGCAATGAGTTTCTGACGAATATCGTCATATACCGTAAAGACCGGTTCCTGCTCCGGCAGAGGCACAGCGCCTTCCAGTGCGTGAAGCAGTGGATTATCCAGCGTTTTCGCCGCCTTGCTTGCAGGAGCTTTTGCCTGCGGGGTAGAAATGTCGCAGAATACCAGCTGGGTCAGCTTGTCAGCTTCGCCATCCCGCCAGATCTGCATGATGTTGTCCACGCACTGATTGACCTTTGTGCCGGGTTCGTCCGGCAGCATCTGGTTGACGATCCTCTGGTCCAGCCCCAGCTTACGGCCATCCGAGGTAATCTTGAGCATATTGTCCTGGGACGGGTCAACGGTTCCGCTGTGTACCAGCGATGCGCGCTCCGAAAGAGCCTTGACCATTTCCTGCTGATGTTCGGTAGGCTGCGCCACGATGTTGTGGTATTCCACTTCCGGGGTAGGCAGATTCAGCTGGTCGGCAGTCTTAATGTCGGCCACTTCTTTGAACAGGTTCATCAGCTCCGGCAGGTTAAAGAACTTACTGAATCTCGTTCTTGCCCGGTAGCCGGTGCCTTCCGGTGCCAGCTCCAATGCTGTGACGGTCTCCCCAAATCGGGAAGCCCAGCAGTCGAAGTGGGTCATGTTCAGCTCTTGCAAGCGTTCATACTGAAGGTAACGCTGCATGGTGTAAAGCTCGGTCATGGAGTTGCTGACCGGTGTGCCGGTGGCAAAAATCACGCCACGGTTTCCGGTGATCTCATCCATATAGCGGCACTTGGCAAACATATCGGAGGATTTCTGCGCGTCCGATGTGGAAAGACCAGCCACATTCCTCATTTTTGTGTATAGAAACAGGTTTTTATAGTTGTGGGCCTCGTCTACGAACAATCGGTCTACACCCAGCTGCTCGAAGGTTACCACATCGTCTTTTCGCCCCTCGGCTTGCAGCTTTTCCAGTCTGGCTTCCAGAGACTTTCTGGTACGCTCCAGCTGCTTGACGGTAAAACGCTCGCCGCCGCTGGCCTGCACCTCTGCGATGCCCTCGGTGATCTCGTCGATCTGCTCATAGAGAAGCCGTTCCTGACGCTCCCGGCTGATGGGGATACGCTCAAACTGGCTGTGTCCCATGATGATGGCGTCGTAGTCACCGGTCGCAATACGGGCGCAGAACTTCTTGCGGTTATGGGTCTCAAAGTCCTTTTTGGTTGTGACTAAGATGTTGGCAGAAGGATAGAGGCGCAGAAACTCCGACGCCCACTGCTCGGTCAGGTGGTTTGGAACCACAAAAAGAGATTTCTGGCACAAGCCCAGGCGTTTGGCTTCCATCGCAGCGGCCACCATCTCAAAGGTTTTGCCCGCGCCTACTTCGTGTGCCAGCAGGGTATTTCCGCCATACAGCACATGGGCGATGGCGCTTTTCTGGTGTTCCCGCAGGGTAATGGCCGGGTTCATGCCGCCAAAAGTGATATGGCTGCCATCATACTCGCGGGGACGGGTAGAGTTCATTTCTTCGTTGTACTGGCGCACCAAAGTCTGGCGGCGCTCCGGGTCTCTCCAGATCCAGTCCCTAAAGGCTTCCCGGATAGCCTGCTGTTTTTGGGCAGCCAGGGTGGTCTCCTTGGCGTTCAGCACGCGGCGCTCTTTTCCGTCTGCGTCCTCTATGGTGTCATAGATACGGACATCCCGCAGGTTCAGGCTGTCCTCCAAAATCTTGTAGGCATTGGCACGGCTGGTTCCGTAGGTGGTGTAGGCTGCCACATCGTTGTAGGATACGGAAGATTTCCCCTTGATCTGCCATTCAGCGGTAAAGGACGAATAGTTGACCTCGATACTGCGCTGGAGATAAAACGGGGTGTTGAAGGTCTCGTACATAAACTGCTGGATGTACTCTTTGTCGATCCAGGTAGCGCCCAGACGCACCTCGATCTCCGACGCATCCAGGTCTTTGGGCTGGGCGGCGGTAAGAGCTTCCACATTGACTGCATAAACCGGGTCCTGCTGTGCCGCCCGCTGCGCCTGACGCAGTTTGCGGCGTACATTGCCGGAAAGGTATTCATCAGCAGTCACATAATGGGGTGTGCCGTCCTTCTCCAACTGTCCCGGTACACGGAAGATCACGCCTTGCAGCTCTCCGGCCAGTTCTTCTTTTGTTTTTCCGGTAAGCTGACTCATATAGCTCATATCTACGCAGGCTTTTTCCGAGATGGACACCGCCAGTGCTTCGCTTGCCGTATCCACAGTAGCCACTGCCTGATGGGGCTTGATGGTCCGTTTGGTGAACATATCCGCCTTGCGCTCCAGCTTTCCGTCCTCGTCGATGACTTCCAGCGCACAGAGCAGGTAATAGGAAGAATCATCTGCATAGGCCAGACGGTTTGCACGGTCATTGATGAGACCGTATTTGGCAGAAAAGCTGTCATAGAGGCTGTTCAGTTCCGCCTGCTTTTGGGTAATGGTGCTGTCTGGAACCGCTGCATCCATCTGAAGGTCGATCAGTTCCTGCACACAATCACGCAGTCCCACAAGACCTTTTACACGGGCTTCGGCGGTGGCGTTGAGGTCAGGGCGCACCATACGGCTGTTTTCCCGGTAGTACACCTGCCCGTCTACAATGGCATAGGAATAGTTCTTCACATTGGGGTCGGCAGGAATGGAGGTGTCAATGGCTTCGCCCTCGCCCAGCTCCGGCAGCTCTGCCTCCTGATAAGTGCCATGAATGTACTTCACAGCATCATGCAGCTGGTCGGAAAGCTCCAGTCCCTCGATAGGGTTCACGGTGTAATCCATACCATGAGCAGTGCTTACCGGCTCCTGTCTGCCCAGCACCATTTCCGGGTGGTCGATAAAATACCGGTTGATGGCAAATCCGTCCTCCGTCTGTCCGGTTTGAGTCCATTCCGGCACGATGTCCAGCGGGCGGTCCCGCTTTTGGAGGAAGATGATGTCCGATACCACCTCGGCACCGGCATTCTTTTTGAACGCGTCATTAGGCAGACGGATGGCTCCCAGCAGCTCGGCACGCTGGGCAAGATAGCGGCGCACGGTGGAATCCTTGGCGTCCATAGTATAGCGGGAGGTTACAAAAGCTACCACGCCGCCGGGACGCACCTGGTCCAGTGCTTTGGCGAAAAAGTAGTTGTGAATACTGAAATTCAGCTTGTTGTAGGCTTTGTCATTGACCTGATACTGACCGAAAGGTACATTGCCGATGGCAAGGTCAAAGAAGTCACGCCTATCGGTGGTCTCAAAGCCGCCTACTGTGATGTCCGCCTTGGGATAGAGCTGCTTTGCGATACGCCCGGAAACCGGGTCCAGCTCCACACCGTATAGACGGCTGTTTCGCATTTCCTCCGGCAGCATACCGAAGAAATTGCCCACACCCATAGACGGCTCCAGAATATTTCCGGTCTCAAACCCCATACGGCCCACCGCTTCATAGATGGCCTGAATGACCGTAGGGCTGGTGTAATGGGCGTTGAGGGTGGAGCTTCTGGCGGCGGCATATTCCTCCGGGGTCAGCAGTTCTTTTAGCTGGGCATACTCGGAAGCCCATGCCGGTTTTTCCGGGTCAAAGGCATCGGCAAGACCGCCCCAGCCCACATAGAGAGAAAGAATCTCCTGTTGTTCTGGGCTTGCCTGCTGTCCGGCAGCTTCCAGCTCTTTCAGCAAACGAATCGCATTGACATTTGCCTGGAACTTGGCTTTCGGACCGCCTTCGCCCAAATGCTCATCGGTAATGCGGAAGTTTTTTGCATTGCGACGCAGGTTAGCCTTGTATTCCTCATAGGAGGCTTCCTCGGCAGCTTTGGCATTGGGGAAGGTCTGCCACTGGCCGTTGACCTGAATGGAAACCGGGTGTTCATCCAGCACTTCCTCAAAGGTTTTCTCCGGCTCTGTTACAGGGGCTGGCGGCTCCGGCTCCTCAATATGCAACCGTTCCACCACCACATCATAAGGTAGATGGTTCTTATCGCCCGGATAGACGGCCACGGTCTCGGAATGAAAGGCTGGGGATTCGGCAGACGGTTGGGGCTGTTCTTGTCCAAAGCCATCCAGCTGACGGGCATACATCCCGCGCAGCAAAGGCGCAACCTCATCCCAGCGGAAATACAGCACAGCCAGACGCTTTTCCTCTGCATCCATGACTTCCAGCTCCATGCCCTGTGCCGTGGTACGGTAATCGGCAATATCGCCGGTCTCCAGATTCAGGGTCTCAATCTCATGAGGGTAGGCTCTGCTCAGCCAGTAGGCGATCTCACTGTTGCTCCTGCCGGATTGCAGCAGCGTGGAAAGCTGCTTTTTATCCGCTTCATCCATCAGTCCATGGGCCAATACATCCCGCAGATCCTGATCTGCCTTGTCCGGGTCAATGGGAAGAAACTCGGTATAGTAAGCATTGCGGCGGTCTGCCCGAAGCAGCTGCTCGAACTGTTCTTTGCGCTCTGCCCGGTAGATGGGATATACCATCCCGGTGGGCAGAAGCTGTACGGTGTCCTCCCGCAGCTCGGTGATCTGATAGGCGTCATCCTCGATATACACGGTATCGCCCACGGCATAGACCGGGGCGGCTGGGTCATAGGAGGTTCTTTGCGGAATTGGGCGGCGAACTGCGTCATATTCCTCATCGGAAATGGAAACTTCGGAAGTCTGCTCTGTCTCGGCATCTGCGATCTGCTCGGCATCTGACATCACCTGTTGGATAAATGGGGCATTGTCCAGTTTTTCCGGGTCTGCCACCTGGCCGTTGACGATCCCTCTTTCCTCCAGAGCTTCCCGGATGGCGATTGGGTCGATGTCGTCAAAACGGTCCTGTTCTTCTTCGGTATAGAACCGGTCCTCCTGAATGAGCTGGGCAATCCGGCGCTGTACCTTCGGCCAGGGCAGCTGCGTTTCCTCCGGGCTGCCGGCACGGACAACGAACAGGCTGTTGCTGTTACTGCCGCCGTATTCCTGAGCCAGCCATGCAGCGGTATCTTTCTCTCTTGCATGGTCTTTCATATAGCGGACGACAGCGTGTTTACTCTCGATATTGCCGTTCCATGCACAAAGGGCAGTATCAATATCTTCCTGAGAAAGAGGGCGCAGAAGCTCATGGAGCTTTGGATAGGTTTCGTCGATCACTTCCCGGTGCAAACGCTGGCGGAACTCCGGCACATCCGAATAAAGGCGGATCAGCTCCATATCCTTAGAGCCAAGAACCGCACGGCGCACAGCGGCATTGCCCTCGATGACAGCATTTTCACGGTCAGAATGCCCGCAGGCATTGCGGTATGCGGCATCCTCGGAAATAGCGGCAGTCACCACAGGCTTATACTGCTCAAACTGCTCCCGAAGGGTAGGCTTTGGCGTTTCTTCCTCTATCTCCGGCTGCCGGGCATAAATGGCATCTTCTTCTGCCAGATCCTTTTCAGCCTGGATCTTGTCATACTGCGCTTGTTCCTGTTCGGTAAGATAGCGGCCTTTCTGGACAAGTGAGGTAATGCGCTTGGCAACCTTTTCCCAGTTCAAGTGAACATCCGGGCAGTCCTGCTTTTTATAGTGCAGTCCTTTCCCATCGTGATCTTCGCCGCTGTGTGTTGCGCCGGACAGGGCATGAGAGCGTCCGCCAATGCCATACTCGTCTTTAAGGAATCTCACTTTTTCCTTATCCGTATGGTTTTCCATGAAGAACGCATAGATACGGCCTTTTCCTCCGGCGAAACTGCTTCCGCCGGTCATGGCGGCGTCGATCTCATCCTCGGTAATAAAGTGCTGGACGGTTGGCACTTGGGAAAGCTCTGAAGAAAAGGTCCTGCGGGGCAGGTCAAGGTCCTTCAGGTTCTCCCAGATCTCCCTCGGTCTATGATAGTGAAAACGCAACAGGTCACGGTCCTGCTGATAGGCAGTCCAGAAGGCAGCGTATTCTTCCTTGAGGGTCTGGCGGAAAGCCGGGTCACTCAGCTGCTCCGTCAGGCGGCGGGTCTCCTCCGGGAACCCATTGCCTTTGATCTCTGACAGGCTGGACAAATATCCGGCTTCTCTGGCGTCCTCACTGAGATCGTGATACAGATGCCAGAGCTTTTCTGCAAGGAGGGAGCGTTCATAGCCTGCCGCTTCTGCAAGCTCCACATTGGAGGCAAACTGGCCGCTCTCCAAAAGCTCCCCGATACGCTCTGCGGCGCTCTCCCAGGAAATGACCTGGGCAGACCTGTCATAACGGACAGACTTCCCATGGGAAAGATGGATACCATCCTCGGCATACCATGCGCTCACACTGCCAAGGCCATTGCCGCCGTGGTACAGCGTTTTCAGTATCTCGGCAATCTCAGCGGTGGTTTTCTGCTTTTCAAAGGCTGCAACCACACGCTCCCTCTGGCGGTCTGTATTGCCGCCCAAACGCAGCACATGGTCAATATCATTTTGGGCAAAAGAAAAAGCAGAGGATGTATGCGCTACATTCTCTGCTTCATCTATGGATTGGATCTGTTCCGCTTCGGAGAGGAACAGGTTTAGGGTCAGCTGTTGATAAGCTCCGCCATCAGGATTTCCTCGGCCTGAGCTTTGCAGGTGTTCATCAGCCCCACCCACTTCATGGGATCGCTGGCTTTCAGTTCCTCGGTGGCTCCCGCTTCCTTCGCCAGCTGGGGCATCATCTGCTCCAGTCTGCTCTGGGCGGTCTCGTCGATCTCCAGAAGGTGCGGGTACAGCTTCTCGCTCAGCAGCATCTGGTTGTAGAGGATGGGACGGTGTTCCTTCAGGTAGGTTTTCCTCATCCTTCCGTACTTGCCCAGGGGTTTCTCCGGCTGCTGGCTCAGCTTCAGGTCGGGAATCAGATAGTCTCCGTTCTGGATATAGGTCATGGGATTGTTCATCTTGTTTGCTCCTTTCTTGGTTGGCTTCGCGCTCTGCATTTCGGACGGTAACGCCGATCTGCCGCAGCACCTGCTGGTTGATCTGGCTGACCGCTGTTCCCAGCGCCCCGATGGTGGACGGGGTATTGAAATCAAAGATCGCCATGAAATCTTCGTGGTCGAAGTAGCGTTCCGGCTCCAGTCCACAGCGGGACATCAAAGCGTAAGTGATGCTGACGGTGGCGGCTGCCTTGAACTGCACTCCGATGTTATACTCATCATATTCCTCCAAAAAGGAACCGTCAACGATATAGAAGAAGTCCTGCTGATGCTCCGTCCAGTATTCCTCAGCCAGTTTTCCGGCTACCTCCGTGAGCTGTCCGGCAAGGTCATCACCGGAAACATCATAGGTGCGCTCAAGCATGGCCTGCACCGAATCCAGATGGCGCTCCTCCAGCTGCCACAGCCAGGGAGTGCGGGAATGTTCACGGGTTCCGGTGTCGGAAATGTCAAAGACATAGCGCAGGCGGGGTCTGTCCCCGGAATCGTCCACCAGAGCGATTCCCTTGGAGCCGCGCCTTACATACCGGCCCATCTTTTCATTCCACAAATCGTACTCCGCACAGGCGGTGGCGTCCGGTCGCTGGGCGTAGATCATCAGCTGCTCATGGAACGGGTACTTGTAAAGGCGGGAAGCAGTAGTGAGAAACCCTGCCCATTCCTGCCAGCTCCCCGTGAGCTGTGTTGCCACCTTGTCCGCCATCTGTGCATATAGTTCAGCTTTGGTTGGCATAGTGTTCTGTCCTCCTTTCGGTTTTTGGGTAAAAGATGGGGTAGCATATTGCCACCCCATCCCTGCGATTATGGTGTTTACTGGTCAAAATCCGGGTACAATTCCAGCTCGGCAAACTCGGCATCACTCATGGCCTGGAGCTTGCCCAGTGCGCTGTCTGTCAACTCCCGCAGCTCGGTTTCCTCCGGGGCCAGCTCGCCGCGCATCTCACGCAGGCTGTCGATCAGTCCGGTGCGGCTGCCGGTATTGTAAATGCACATCAGGTTCATTTCCTCAAAAGTAAAGTTTCCCATATCAAATCTCCCTTTCCGCACTCTTTTTGGGTGCTGTCTTTTTGTGTTCCGCTTTGGGCTGGCTTTTCAGCTGATCCACAACGGATTTTTTCTTATCCCGTTCCTCCCGATGAACGGCATCAGCCAAGTCCATGAGGGAGATAGGCTGACCGCTTCGAGCCTGCTGTTCCAGCTCTGCCACCGTAGGCTCTTTTGCGCCATTGTTGATGATACCGTCGATCATGCCGTAATCGTCCTCCACGGCCATCTCCGCATTTTTCAGCGGATTTTCCGGCAGGAATCCGGGGATCTGGGTAAAACCAACACTGTCACAGTAATGACAGGATACCTTACCGTCCTGCTTGATCGCAACGATGTCACTAACACTCATAGAAGGACTGTGAAAATCCGCCGGCTTTTGCAGATTAAACTGCTCATATAGTTTTTCCAGCTGCTCCGGTACCGTGCCAGACTCCCTCAGAGGAGCTGTGTAAATGAGGTCATAATTACTGCGGTCTATGGAAATGGCATGGGACTTTAACCAGTCCAGATTCATAAAGCGCACATTCTGCGGATCGTCACGGCTCACCTGATAGATGGCAAAGCAATCTCTGTTCTGGGATAGAAATGCCTGTTCGCGTTCCTGCTGATGTTCCTGACGCTCCATGACCTTTTCGTGGAACTGAGGGCTTTTCTCCCATTCCTCACGGTCCACGCCAAAAAGACCGCCATGATCCATGATTTCCTGCGGGTCAAACACCATGCTCTCCGTATTGTCCTCATGCAGCACATAGACGGTCAAACCGGCGGCATCCAGTTCCAGCGCCCGTTCTCTGGTAACAGGGAGCATCCCATCATAGGAGTAGCCGTATTCCTGCATATCTGGTGTGGAGACCTGCTCATCCGGCATGGGGTATTCATCCAGTGCCTGCTCCTGTGCTTCCGGCAGCTGGGAAGAAGCAGCCATCTGACTGACCTCTGCCTGCATCTGCTGGTAGGCAGCTTCCTGCAAGGTCTCAATCATGGACAACGGTGCGTATTTTACCGAGTCTCTGCCCAAATCGTTGTCATCACAAATCTGGAGAACTGCCTTCATGCGGGAAATCTCCGGCATATCCAGCTGACCACCATCCAGCTCTTTCATGGACGCGGCATCGTAAAGGGTATAGTCCCAGCCGCTGTCACAGGACTGGATATGAAGATAGGTGGCATCGTCAATCAGAAACAAAGCCTCCTGCTGGTTGGCGTCCGCCCCCAGCACTTCCATTTCTGGCATTGCCGCAGCCAGTTCCTTTACCGCTTTTTGCACCAGAGGATTATCACGGTAATAGTCGATTGCCTGGATGGTGTCCAGGTCAATGGTCTGGCCGGTCAAAATCGGAAAAGGTCCTTCATAGTCGCTTCCGTCTTTCAGCTCAAAACCAATGCCCTTGATCCCGTTCATTCGCTCTGCCGGAATCTCCTGATAAATGCGGACAGCTTCCTCCAAAGACAGGTTATCGTGGTATTCTCCGAGGTTTGGAAATTCCATGCACTCTGCTACATAGTAGGTCAGATCGCCGGTCTGCTGTCTATCAGATACCTTAGCGGCATCTTCTGGCTGCTCTATCGGGGCGGGTTCCGGCTCTACCTTTGCATGAGGGTCGATTCCGCGCTCTTTGCAGATTTCCTTATAGTGGCGCTCAATGTCGGAGATCAAAGTGCCGGAGGTTTTGTTGATGGTCTCCAAACTGGCTCTCAGCTCTTTCAGTTCCTTGCCCTGACTCCAGCTTGCAATATAGCCGAAGCTGTTTTCTCCGGTCTCGATGCCAAAATACTTGCAGACCGCATAGGAGATGCTTTCAGCCTCCACTTCCTCCGTGTGGCGGTTTTTGATTGCCCGTTTTTCTGCGGTTGGATCTTCCTCAACTGCAAGACGCCATTCAAACTGATTTTCGTCCACATAACGCCAATCCATATCAGAAGCAAACTGTTCGGCTTCTTTTTCTGTGGCAAAATCCAACTTGAAATCATGTTTGGTTCCACCTTCACTCTCCTGCACAACCTTCCATGACGGTAGCATTTCATATTTTTTAGGGTCATGGAGCTTGCTGTGGGCAATCTCGTGTACTGTGGCCGAAACCGTCTGCACCTCACTCATGCCCTGACGAATGGCGATTTTCTGATGATCGGCAGAAAAATAGCCGTCCGTATCGGCGGCCATTGCTTCAAAAGTGATCGGCACCGGCGCACTGCGGCGCAGAGCCTCCATGAATGCCTCATAATTTGGCACATTGCCGGAAAGGGAGGAAGCAAGCTCCGGCAAAGGTTTCCCGTCGGTCTGGCTCACATCAAAGACCTTGACCGGACGAAACATGGGGATCTCGATTTCTTTTTCCTCTGTAACGATCTTTCCGTCTTTATCCAAAATCGGAGCCTTGGTATCCGGGTCCAGCTTCTGCTCCTCGATTTTCTTCTTATACGGTGTGGGGGCGATGATGGTAATGCCATGCTCGCCCTTTTTTACATGACGCTCAAACTGGTCTTTCCACTTATTGTATCCGGCTACCAAAGTGGCGTCCGGCTTCTGCATATAGATGAGCATGGTGTTGTTTACCGAATAGCGGTGGAAGCGGGACATGACGGACAGATAGCGCATATACTTTTCACTCTCAAACAGTTCCTTGATCCCCTGCTCGATGCCATCTGTGATTTCCCTTAGCCGCTCTCGGTTGGTGGGTTTGTTCTCAGCCATGATTTTCAATCTCCTTTCCAAGTGTGTGATTTCTGCTGTGTGTTCTGCAATCCATGCCTTTTGTTCTTCTTCACTTTCATAAAGAAAAAGGTCCAGCAGGTACTCTACATAGGTTTTCTTCTGGATTGCTTCCACAAAACGGGGGTGCGGTTCTTCCTCCGGTGTCCTGGGAGAACGGTCGGCTTCCCATTTTTTCAGCAGATAGTAGTAATCGGACAGTACGCGATAACAGCGCTGTCGATCCTCCCGAAACTTCTGTGCCTCGGTTTTTTGCCGGACATATCTCCTGCGGGGCGGGGCCTGACTGTCATAGATCAGGCCAAAGTCCTGTGCCAGTTTCTCCGCCGCTTCTTTTGGGGAGAGGTCAAAGAGCTTTGCGGTAAAGTCGATCACATCCCCATCTTCACCGCAGCCAAAGCAGTGGAATCGCTGGTCTACCTTCATGCTGGGGTTCTTATCATCGTGAAAAGGACAGCAGGCCATGCCATTTCGCCTGACTTTTATCCCATAAAACTCTGCCGCTTCTCTGGTGCTGACCGACTGCTTGACTGCTTCAAATACATTCTCTGCCATGTGCCTTTAACTGCCGGACTTTTTCACAGGGGGCTGGTATCCGGCGGCTTTCGCACGCTCACTGGCAGCTTTGCGGCGTTCTGCGCTGTATGGCTCCCTGACTGATACACACCGCTTGGGGACGGTAAAGTTATGGGCGTCCTTTCGGGTGATCTGGTCGGGGTGCTTTTTTGCCAGCAGTTCCAGCTTCTCCATCAGACGGGGATCGTGGGTGTAGACCTCAGCCATTGGTTCTGCCTGGTTATAGAGGAGAATGGTTTCCCGTTCCACTAAAGAGAGCTTCATCGGCTGCCTCCTTTCCGCTGGTCAAATTCCAGCTTGAAGTTGGCATACTGTCCATCGTCCTCCAAAACCACAGTGGCATCGTAGGTCTTGCCGGTTTTCTCCGAATATAGCCCCGTCACACGGACACGGCCATCGTTCAGCAGCGCAGACACCACAGCCTTGGTCGGCTGTTTTTTCTTGGCAGCCCACCATTTGTTGTTTTTCCAGATTGCAAATTTGCAAGAATCATTCTGACAGAAGAAGCCTTTTTGCAGTTCTGCAACTTCACCGCCGCAGCGAGGGCATTTGCCCACCACCTCACGGGGCGGAGTGAACAGGTACTCAGTTCCCTTGATGACCTGATAAGTCCCCACCAGATCTTTCAGCATGGTGCTGATCCCGTCCAAAAACTCCTCCGGGGCAAGCTGCCCGCGCTCGATCTCGCCCAGGCGGTACTCCCACTCGGCAGTCAGAAGCGGCGATTGCAGTTGTTCCGGCAGAACGGTGATCAGGGAAACTGCATCGTGGGAAGGGAGAAGCTGCACCGTTTTCCTGCTCTTTTTTCGTTCCAGAAAACCGGCAGATACCAGCTTTTCCAAAATACCGGCACGGGTGGCCGGTGTCCCCAGACCTTTTCGCTCGGCATCCTCCGGCATATCCTCTTTTCCGGCAGTCTCCATCGCGGACAATAGGGTGTCCTCCGTAAAGTGCTGAGGCGGACTGCTTTTGCCTTCTTTGACGATTGCCGCAGCAACCGAAAGGGTCTGTCCTTCGGTCAGCTCCGGCAGGGCTTTCTCTGCGCCCTCTTTTTTCGGCTCTGCATCCTTCATTTTGGCACGGTAAGCGTCCTCCAGTGCTTTCCATCCGGGGTGCTTCACCGTTTTTCCTTTGGCGGTAAACTCCCCACCGGCACACGCTGCAATCACAACGGTTTCCGAATAGATATGGGGCTGGGCTACGGCGCACAGCAGACGCAGGGCCACCAGCTCCAGCACCGCTTTTTCTCCCGCAGGAAGGGCAGAAAGGTCTGCATCCTTGAGATTTCTGGTAGGGATTACTGCGTGGTGGTCGGTTACTTTCTTATCGTTGATGACTGTCTGCGGATCACAGGAAATGGAGATTCCTTTGCGAAACGGCATAGCATTGGCAACCAGATTCACCAGCACCGGCAGGCTGTCTGCCATATCACCGGTCAGATAGCGGCTGTCAGTACGGGGATAGGTGCAGAGCTTCTTTTCATACAGGCTTTGCAGATAGTCCAGGGTCTGCTGGGCTGTAAATCCAAGCAGGCGATTGGCATCTCTTTGCAGAGTAGTCAGGTCATAGAGGGCAGGCGGCTTTTCGGACTTTTCCTTGCACTCCACCTTTTTGATTGTGACATTTGCACCCTGACAGGCTTCTTTCAGCTGCTCGGCAGCGGCCTTATCCGCCATGCGCTCCCCGGATACGGTAAGACCGGGCAGCTCCAGCGCCACGGTATAAAAGGGAACCGGCTTAAAGGTGTCGATCTCAGCTTCTCGCTGGACAATGAGTGCCAGCGTTGGGGACATCACGCGCCCGATGTTGAGGGTGCGGTGGTACAGCACGGAAAAAAGCCTTGTGGCATTGATCCCCACCAGCCAGTCGGCCTTGGCACGGCAGAGGGCAGCATCCCGAAGTCCGTCATAGTCCGCACCGGGGCGCAGGTTTGCAAAGCCCTCCCTTATGGCGGAGTCCTCCATCGAAGAAATCCAGAGCCTTTTCATCGGCTTTTGGCAGCCTGCCAGCTCATAGACGCTGCGGAAGATCAGCTCGCCCTCGCGTCCGGCATCACAGGCATTTACTACCTCCGTCACATCCGGGGCGTTCATCAGCTTTTTGAGAATATCAAACTGCTTTTTCTTATCCTTTCCCACCACCATCTGCCAATGCTCCGGCAGAATAGGCAGGTCATCATATCGCCACTTGGCATACTTGGGATCATAACTGTCTGCATCCGCAAGACCGGCCAGATGGCCCACGCACCAGCTGACACGCCAGCCGTTTCCCTCCAGATAGCCGTCCTTACGAGCAGTCGCGCCGATCACGGCGGCCAGACTTTGTGCAACCGATGGTTTTTCAGCGATTACCAGTTTATATCTCATCATCTTCAGCCTCCCATTCTTCCCGCACAGGCGTGTGCAGTTTTTTCTCTATGCTGTTTTCCTCATCCAGTAGCAGGTTATAACCAAACCGGTAGTCATAGCGGTACAGTTTCCCCAGCAGGTCATTGATGATGATACGGCAAGCCAAAATGACACGGGTTTTATCCACCTGCATCAGCTGGTAGCGTTGATAATTGCTGTAATATTCTTCGTGACGGCGGGTATTGCAGGCGGCATCTTCAAGTAAACTATCTACTGCATCCTGGCAACCATCTTCTTTTTCCCCTTCCATGCAGTTCAGAAGTTCCATCATCAAAGGAAAGCTCTGTTCATCCATAGGAGCTTCTGCTGCAAGAAAACCGATCAAAGCGGATAAGAGCAGACGAGCCGCCGTCTGTTCTTGTTCCGTCAGCACGGCCATTGTTTTCTCCGCATTTGGCAGGATCTTTTCTTCCACAAAATCTGCCGCATCGTCGGAACAAAGCTGACGGATAGAATCTATGGACAATGAAACTGTCACGGTATCTAAGGAGAAATCAAAGGGGTCATCTTGCTTTGGCTTTCTCCGAAGTTTGTTTAACATGGTAGAAAGAATGTCGCCGCCAAAATACACGGCGATCACCAGCAGGTCAAAAACAGCAATCAGCTTGATAAATATAATCAGAACACTCATTTTTTTCGTTTCCTTTCTTTGAGCCAGCGTTCCATCTCACGATGGCAGATACCTACGCAGGGACTTCCATAATTCCCGCAACCATAGCAGGGGTGGCTGTGGGGTAAAGAAGGAGGACGGGAAGTTTCCTTCCCGCCCTCCGGCCTGCGTGTCATC
>ERZ1026958.469-NODE-469-length-16453-cov-8.331260_pt1 | contig 16453 bp, 10 predicted proteins | sample MGYA00519567_ERZ1026958 | MGnify/ENA primary metagenome ERZ1026958 (study PRJEB26926, sample SAMN06164518) | human gut metagenome | biome: ENVO:00009003; feature: ENVO:2100002; material: ENVO:00002003 | host: Homo sapiens | place: USA | collected 2012 ...
CCCTTAAATTAGGAATATTCTACGAATTTTTATATTTTCATGAATAATTCAGGTATATTTAGAATCCCAAGGCGTTTCATTGATTGCGATATACCCTTTTCCATTATTGGTTTGACTAAGCCAAGGCATATAGGCAGCACAACTTGTAAACTGCCCATCAAAGGCAATATGACTATAATCATACTCATAACGATTGGGAATCAATAAACCTTGCATATAAGGAATGGTTGAATAACCATCCTTGTCTTCACATACAAAACTATCGGGAAAATGTACCTCTTTAATATTCTCATCCACTTTAGGTATCCACTCAAAATAATAATGATTCGTACTATCTTCTTTCCAGATATATGTATCAAAATATTTATAAGTACTATAAATACCCTTACCTAATCCTGTTGTTCTTTCTTCTGACTTGATGAAATCATCACTAAAATATATCTTTTGATTCTCTTTTGTCACATAAAACGAATCCTGATTTCGAATCCAATTTTCCATACGCAAATACCTCTTGTCTTAGTCATTATACCATATATGATATGTTAGAATAGTATAAGAAAGTTGGTGCAACTATGGGCATTTATTTAAATCCAGATAGTGATCGATATGAAAGATTGTGTAACAGTCCCATCTTTGTAGATAAATCATTATTGATTGAATACACAAATAAAGCTATAAATACTTCTAATGATTGTATTTGCGTAACTCGTCCAAGACGATTTGGGAAAAGTACAGATGCGAATATGTTGGTAGCTTATTATTCAAAGGGTACAAATTCAAAAGACTTGTTTAATTCTTTAAACATTGGTTCTCGTTTTACTTTTCTTGAACATTTAAACAAGCACAATGTAATTCATTTAAACATACAAGACTTTTTAAGTACCACAAATTCAATTGATGAAATGCTTTCTAAAATAAATCGAATGATTTTAAAAGACTTGAAATTTGAATTTAAAGATGTCATAACTGAAACCGAAATCATCGATGCATTCAATGAAGTCTATGCGTATACAAAAAATAAATTTATCTTTATTATTGATGAATGGGATTGTATCTTTAGAGAATTCAAAGAAGACAAAACTGCACAAGAAACATATTTAGATTTCTTAAGGAGCCTTTTAAAAGATAAGAATTATATTGAAATGTGTTACATGACAGGAATATTACCAATCAAAAAATACGGAACTCACAGTGCCTTAAATATGTTTGATGAAATATCTATGACGCAATCAAAACCACTGGCAAACTACATGGGATTTACCGAAGAAGAAGTATCGAATTTATGTCGAAAGCACAATGTAGATTATCAAAAAATGAAAGATTGGTATGATGGATACCATATGACAGACACCATCTCAACTTTTTCACCAAGATCTGTAGTTGCAGCTATTTCAAAACATGATTTTTCAAATTATTGGACTAAAACAGAATCTTTTGAAGCTTTAAAAATATATATCGATTTAAACTTTGATGGATTAAAAGACAATATTATTCAAATGATGGCAGGAAAAGAAATATATATCGACACATCTTCATTTGAAAACGATATGTCCACATTTAGATCAAAAGATGATGTTTTTACATTACTGATTCATTTGGGTTACTTAGGATACAATCAAAAAGATCAAACATGCTACATTCCAAACAAGGAAGTCAGCGACTCATTCTTTACATCCATTAAAAATTCAAATTGGGACGCAACCACAAAAGCCATTCAAAATTCACGAAACTTATTAGATGCTACGTTTAATATGAACGAAACAAAAGTAGCTGATTATATTGAACAAGCCCATCTAGAAACTAGCCACATTCAATATAATGATGAAAATGCGTTAAGCTATACAATTGATCTTGCCTACTATGCCGCAAGAGATCACTATACTGTGATTCGAGAGCTTCCAACCGGCAAAGGATTTGCGGATCTAGCCTTTATCCCTAAAACAGATAAGCCAGCCATATTGGTTGAATTAAAATGGAACCAAGATGTAAATACAGCCATTACACAAATCAAAGAAAAAAAGTATCCTTCTGTTTTAGAAAAATACAAAGACAACTTAATACTCGTTGGTATTACTTACGACAAGAAAACAAGAAAACACATATGCAAAATCGAGCGACTTTAATCGCTCGATCTTTTTAATATTCTTACTTCATAAGGCTTGAACTCAAGTGAGTTATTAACAGGAACCTCTTCATTTGTTTCGATGTCGATGAAATTACCTTGTCCATTAAAACCTAATGTTTGAGCTTCATTTTTCATGTTCATACAAATCCATAGACATTCCTTTTCATCTTGTCTTTGATAAATACAAGCCGTATTTGTGATACCAATCTGTGTATAGTCTCCATAAGATAAAGCGGAATGATTATGTTTCAAGTTGATTAACTTTTGAATACGATTCGTTAATTCATTCCACTCAAACACTTTGATTTCCGGTCTAAGATCCGTATCATTCCAATTTTTTGTACCTTCCATACCCCATTCACTGCCATAATAGATACATGGAATACCTGGCATAGTAAACAACATCGTATAAATTAAAGGCAATTGTTTTTTATCCTCTAAAATCGACGCAACTCTTTCTACATCATGATTATCCACAAAGTTAAACAAATGCTTACCCGTATATAAACACCATGGATCTTTGCCAAATTGACGATTCAGTGAATAAAGAATCTCATAGAAATTGGCCGAATTAAAGCTCGAATACAACCCTTTATAACACTCATAATTTGTGACCGAATCCAACATATTTTCATTCATCCATTGATTATAGTCACCATGTAAAGTTTCACCTAAAAGGAAGAAATCTCTATCTACATGATTGTGTAATGTTTGAAGGAAGCTTTTATCTAGACAATATGCGACATCTAATCTTAAACCATCAATTTTAAATTCTTCTTGCCAGAAATCCACTACACTTAAAATGTATTCTACTACTTGTGAATTTTGAAGATTCAACTTCACTAAGATATCATTACCTTCCCAATCCTGGTACCAGAAGCCATCGTTGTAGTGATTGTTTCCATTAAAATCAATATAGAACCAATCTTTATAAGGTGAATCCCACTTCTTTTCTAATACATCTTGAAACGCAAAGAAGTCACGTCCCACATGATTAAACACGGCATCTAAAATAATTTGAATACCATTTTCATGGAATTGATTTACAACTTCCTTTAAGTCCTCATTGGTACCCAATCTTGTATCTAACGTTTTAAAATCCGTTGTATCATAACCATGCGTACGACTTTCAAAAATTGGATTCAATAGAATACAGTCTATGTTTAATTTCTTTAAATGAGGAATAAAATCCTCTAATTTATGAATTCTATGTTCTAAAACATGATCATTCTCAAATGGCGCTCCACAAGCTCCAAAAGGATAGATTTGATAAAATACACTCTCATTCGCCCACATAATATGTTACTCCTTTGTGATATCGCCTGCTTGAACATGAATTAAATCCATCAATGTCTTTGGATCCATCTCAATCTGCATACCAATCTTACCTGCACTAAAATAAATCTTATCTTGATTTAAACAATCCTTTTCAATAAAGGTACGAAATTGTTTTTTCATACCCAATGGAGAACAACCACCACGAATATAGCCCGTAATCTTATTGATATCCTTCACATGGATCATTTCACAAGATTTGACTTCGGCTATTTTTGCGCACTTCTTTAAATCCAGTTCCTTTTCAACTGGAAGCATATACACCAAGTATTCCTTTGTGTTTGCCTGTGTAACTAAAGTTTTATACACAGCTTCCACTGGCTGATGTAACATATTCGCAACATGCACACCATCTACGGGATCCCCCTCTTTATGTTCATACGTATGCGCTTCATATTCTACTTTATGCTGATCTAAAAAACGCATCGCATTGGTCTTTTGAATCTTTTTCATGTTTGAAACTCCTCTAATAACTCTTTAGCCACCAAGAATTTCGTCTTATTCTGCTCCATCGCTATCTTTTCAATATAGTGATGTGCCTTGTCTTCACTCCAATGATAATTTGAAATCAAAACCAACTTACAATGATCCACCATCTTCAACTCTAAATATTTCTGTTCAAGCTTGCTGATCTTCTTTTCATAAAGCTGGATTCGCCTATTCACACTCATAAGAATCTGAAATGCTTCATACAACAACTGCTTCTTGATGGGATACGACAGCACTATTATACCACTATCTTTACACTGATATGAAACTTGATCATAGATTTCCTTATTGCACACCAAAAGAACTTGTGTATTTAAACTCTTCGCAAAATTTAAAAGCCCACTTGTCGTTTGCGAATATAAGATCACAACAATCTCAAAATGCGTATTTCTCAACTTATTTAACGCATCATTATATGTCTTTGACAGCACATATTGATAATTGGCCGTATTTTTTAATAAAGCTAAGAAATTCTCATTTCCAAGTACTAATACTTTACTTGCCTCCATACGCACTTACCCAACATAAATATCCACTACATCTTTTCCTAAAACTTGTTTTAACCAATCCGAATTCAAAGCCTTTACCTTTGCCTCTTTTAAGCTTTGAGGAAGCTTTTTTGTATCACTCGATACAATATCCGTACAAGGATCGGGTACCATATTCTTTTCAATCCCCTCTAAACCGGCATAAATCAATAAGGCATAGGCCAAATAAATATTACAGCTACAATCCGGACTTCTTAACTCCATACGATTTGTCGAATGCGTAGCCGGAATACGAATCAATTGATTACGATTCTGATACGACCAGGAAATATAGCTTGGCGCCTTATCCTTACCCAAACGCTTGTAGGAGTGTTTTGTCGGATTTAAAAAGGCTGTCATCTCTTCAATACGATTTAAAATACCCGCCATAAAAGGCATCAACAACTCTTCATGTTGATCCACACTCATATTAATATGCATCCCATTACCGGGCTGATCCTCTAAAGGTTTTGGTGAAAAATCAGCTACCAATCCCTGCATATTCGCAATAGCTTCAACAACCCATTTAAATGTCGCCGCATTATCCGCTGCCTGCAAAGCACTTGAATAACGAAAATCAATCTCATTTTGCCCAGGCCCCATCTCATGATGCGAAACCTCTGGATCAATCCCCATTTCCGATAATGTCAAACAAATCTCACGACGCACATTTTCTCCTTTATCCAAAGGAGAAATATCCATATATCCCGCATTGTCAAGTGGAACATAAGTATTTTCACCATTTTCATCCTGTTTAAATAAATAGAATTCAAATTCCGAACCAAAATTGATACTTATACCCATCTCTTTGGCTTTATTGATTGCATTCTTTAATATATAGCGCACATCCCTTTCAAAAGGCGTACCATCCGGATACTTAATATCACAATACATACGAATAACACTTCCATCCATACTACGCCAAGGAAGAATAGACATTGTATTTGGATCTGGATATAAGAATAGATCACTATGCACTTCATCTAAAAAGCCATCAATGGCACTGGCATCAAAGCTAATGCCTTCCATAAATGCTCTTTTTAATTCGGTTGGTAAAACAGAAACATTTTTCTGTGTACCATACATATCAAAATAAGAAAGACGAATAAATCGAACGTCTTGTTCTTCACAAAAATTTAATACATCCTCATATGTCATACAATTCAGCTCGAATAATTAATACACTATTTTCATTCTGTTTTCAAATCTTTTTACATTTTTTCATTGACAACACAAAATATCTGTTTATAATGAATGCATACATGGCGAGGACGCCAAAGAAAACATAGGTCAAACCCTAGTTTTTTAGTGTCCTTGCCCTTTTTTTATGTAAAGGAGAGCCATTATGAAATCGATCGTAGAAGAAATTTTTGGAAGTAAAGTTTTTGATGAATCTGTTATGCGAGAAAAGCTCGCAAAAGATACATATCGTGAATTAGAAAAAACCATTCACGATGGAAAACAGTTAAATATCAAAATCGCAAACGCGGTAGCCCACGCTATGAAAGAATGGGCCCTAGAACAAGGTGCAACACACTATACACACTGGTTCCAGCCAATGACAGGAGTTACAGCTGAAAAGCATGATGGCTTTATCAATCCCGATAAAGATGGCAAAGTCATTATGGAATTTAGTGGAAAAGAATTAATCAAAGGTGAGCCAGACGCCTCAAGTTTTCCCAATGGTGGATTAAGAGCCACATTTGAAGCAAGAGGATATACAGCTTGGGATCCAACAAGCTATGCCTTTATTAAAAACGGCGTACTATGTATTCCAACCGCTTTCTGCTCTTACTCAGGACACGCCCTAGATAAGAAAACACCACTACTTCGAAGTATGCAGGCCATTAATAAACAAGCCTTACGTATTGTGAAATTATTTGGTAATGACGATGTTCAAACCATTAAAACAACCGTCGGACCTGAACAAGAATATTTCTTAGTTGACCAGAAATATTATGAACAAAGAAAAGACTTGATCTATACAGGACGTACATTATTTGGCGCACCATGCCCTAAAGGACAAGAATTGGAAGATCATTATTTTGGAACAATCAAAAGTCGTGTTCAAGAATTCATGTCCGATTTAAATAAAGAGTTATGGAAACTTGGCATCTTGGCAAAAACTGAACATAACGAAGTAGCCCCTGCTCAACATGAATTAGCCCCAATCTTTACAACGACAAATATCGCAACAGACCACAACCAATTGACAATGGAATTGATTCAAAGAGTTGCGAAAAAACATGGATTGGTTGCCCTACTTCACGAAAAGCCATTTGAAGGTATCAACGGAAGTGGTAAACACAACAACTGGTCTTTATCAACAGATACTGGAATCAACTTATTAGAACCAGGCGATACACCTCATGAAAACGCACAATTCTTAGTCTTCTTGGCAGCCATTATTAAAGCCGTAGACGAACACCAAGACTTATTACGATTAAGTGTAGCTACGGCAGGTAACGATCACCGACTAGGTGCTAACGAAGCGCCTCCAGCTATTATCTCTATTTTCTTAGGTGATGAATTAACTGCTATATTAAAGGCCATTGAAGAAGACAAACCATATGATGGAAAAGAAAAAGAATTGATGAAAATTGGAGCAACCGTTCTTCCTAAATTCCCTAAAGATTCAACAGATCGTAACCGTACTTCTCCATTCGCCTTTACCGGAAACAAATTCGAATTCAGAATGTCGGGATCTAACTCAAGTATTGCCGGATGCAATATTGTGTTAAATACAGTCATTGCGGATGAAATCGAAAAATTTGCGGACATTCTTGAAGCTAGCGATGATTTTGAAAGCACATTACATGCCTTGATCAAAGATACAATCAAAAACCACAAGCGCATTATCTTCAATGGCAATGGATATGATGATTCTTGGGTTAAAGAAGCAGAATCTAGAGGCTTATTAAACTTAAAGACAACTCCAGATGCCCTTCCATACTTCAAAACCGATGAAAACATTGCCCTATTTGAAAGACAAAAAGTTTTATCTAAAGAAGAAGTGGAATCTAGATATGAAATTTTAATGGATGAATACGAAAAACAAATCAACATTGAAGCATTGACAATGTTAGATATTGCGAAAAAAGACATTTTACCAGCCGCAAGTAAGTTCTCTAAAGAATTGACAGATACAATCGCAAATAAAAAAACCATCGGTATTGACTTAATCTATGAACTTGAAACGGCTAAAAAAGTCAGTGAATATTTAACCGAAGCTTACCAAGCTATGATGACACTTGAAAACGATGTTAAAAAACTACATGAAATTGATGATTTTGAAAAATCAGCCTTCTATGTAAGAGACTTCATTATCCAAGATATGGCCGCATTAAGAAAACCATGTGACGAACTTGAAGTCATTACTTCTAATAGTGATTGGCCATTTCCAACATATGGAAAATTATTATTTGGAATTCAATAAACCGGCATACGCCCGGTTTTTCCGTCTATAAAGGAGATGTAATTTATGTGTACAATTTTTGGATATAAATCATTAAAAGTAAATAAAGAATCCATTCATCAAGCATTACTTGCGACATATACAAGAGGTCCAGACGATGAAAGAATTCAAGAAGTCGGATGCGGCTATCTAGGTTTTCAAAGGCTATCCATCATGGGACTAAGTCCTCTAGGCATGCAGCCATTTGCTAGAGATGGCAATTATGTGGTATGTAACGGCGAAATCTATGGATTTCGAGACATTAAATCGGAACTCGAAAAATCCGGCTATACATTTATTTCGCAAAGCGACTGTGAAATTCTTCTACCACTCTATGAAAAATACGGCTTAGACATGTTTAAAAAGCTAGACGCTGAATATGCCTGCATTATTTATGATGCCAAGAAAAACGATTTTATTGCCGCCAGAGACCCAATCGGAATCCGTCCATTATTTTATGGCTATGATCAAAATCATAATATTGTCTTTGCCTCTGAAGCCAAAAACCTAGTTTCCATTGTCGAACAAATTTTTCCATTCCCTCCAGGACACTATTATGCCGATGGCAAATTCACTTGTTACTTAGACATTACTAAAGTTGATGAAGTAATCACTTCAGATCTTGAAACCATCTGTTCCAATATTCACGATAAATTAGTGGAAGGTGTCAAGAAAAGACTAGATGCCGATGCCCCACTAGGATTCCTTTTAAGTGGAGGATTAGATTCAAGTCTAGTATGTGCCATCAGTCAAAAATTACTCAATAAACCCATTGAAACCTATGCGATTGGAATGGAAGAAGATGCGATCGATTTAAAATATGCCAAAGAAGTCGCTGACTTTATTGGCTCTAACCACCATGAAATCATTATCAATAAAGAAGATGTCTTAAATGCGATCAAACCCGTCATTCAAACTTTAGCTACTTTTGACATCACAACCATTCGCGCCAGCATTGGAATGTATTTTATCTGTAAAGCCATTCATGAACAAAGTAACATTCGCGTATTACTTACGGGAGAAATCAGTGATGAATTGTTTGGCTACAAATATACAGATTTTGCACCAAGCGCCCAAGAATTCCAACAAGAAAGTGTTAAACGTGTACATGAACTGTATATGTACGATGTATTAAGAGCTGATCGTTGCATTTCCACAAACTCCATTGAAGCCCGTGTTCCCTTTGGCGATTTAGATTTTGTCAAATACGTTATGGCTATTGATCCACAAAAGAAAATGAATACGTACAATAAAGGAAAATATTTGCTTCGTCATGCGTTTGAAAAAGACGAAATTCTACCTTACGATATCTTAATGCGAGAAAAAGCCGCCTTCTCCGATGCGGTCGGTCACTCATTAAGTGATGATATTAAAGAATATGCCGAAAAGCAGTATACAGATGCTGAATTTGAAGAAAAAATCAAACAATACAAATTCTGTACTCCATTCACAAAAGAATCTCTATTATATCGTGAAATTTTTGAATCTTACTACCCTGAACAGGCAGGTATGATCAAAGATTTCTGGATGCCAAATAAAAACTGGCAAGGATGTAACGTCAACGATCCGAGTGCTCGTTATTTATCAAACTATGGAGACAGCGGAAAATAGAAGGGTTGTGTAAATTATGAATTTTGAAATCGAACACGATGCCTGCGGTATTGGTACCGTAGTCCAAATCGATGGTAAACAAAGCTATGATGTCTTAGACAAAGCATTGCACATTGTAGAAAAACTTGAACACCGTGCAGGAAAAGATGCCAGCGGTAAAGTGGGTGATGGAGTTGGTATTCTCCTTCAAATCAGTGATGACTTTTTTCGTAAAACATTAAAGAAAGACAACATCAAACTACCCGAACACTATGGTGTCGGTATGTTTTTCTTGCCAAGAAATAAACTGCTTTTAAACCAATACAAAAAAATGTTTGAAAAATTTGTCGAACAAGAAGGATGCACATTCATCACTTGGCGAAACGTTCCATGTGACGAATCCATCCTAGGCCAAAAAGCCAAAGATTGTATGCCTAGCATTTACCAAGCTTTTGTCCAAGGCGATACAGATCTAGAACAAAAACTATATGTGATTCGACGCGAATTTGAAAAGAGTTGTAAAGAAACCTATGTGGCCTCATTAAGCAGTCGTACCATTGTTTATAAAGGAATGTTTCTCGTTTCTCAATTAAGAAAATTCTATTTAGATTTACAAGATGAAAACTATAAGTCTGCGATTGCGATCGTACACTCACGTTTCTCTACCAATACAACACCATCTTGGCAAAGAGCGCATCCAAACCGTTATATTGCCCACAATGGTGAAATCAATACCATCCGTGCCAACGTCAATAAGATGTTAGCACGTGAAGAAAGTATGCATTCAAAATTCTTAGATGAAAATTCAAATAAGATCTTACCCATCATCAATACTTCAGGTTCCGATTCTGCCATGTTAGATAACGCCCTAGAATTTTTAGTCATGAATGGCATGCCACTTGAAAAAGCCGTTATGATCTTAATTCCAGAACCATGGAAACACCAAACCATGGATCAAAAGAAGAAAGATTTCTACCACTACTATGCCACAATGATGGAACCATGGGATGGTCCAGCCGCTATTTTATTTAGTGATGGACAAAAAGTCGGAGCTGTACTTGACCGTAATGGACTTCGACCAAGTCGTTACTACCTAACAAGCGACAACATGTTGATTTTATCAAGCGAAGTTGGTGTATTGGATATTGATGAAAAGAAAATCGTAAAAAAATCAAGACTTGAACCCGGTAAGATGTTACTTGTAGATACAAAGAAAAAGAAATTGATTGAAGACTATGATCTTAAAAATGAATATGCCTCTTCAAATCCATATGGAGAATGGTTAGACAACCACTTATTATACCTGAAAGATCTACCAGCTCCTGATAAAAAAACACACATCCACTCGCAACATGAAAGAGATATTCTTTATAAAGTCTTCGGCTATACCTATGAAGATGTAAAAGATATTATTTTACCAATGGCCCGTGTCAAACTTGAACCAACAAGTGCGATGGGTACCGATATTCCTTTGGCAATTTATTCCCAAAATCATTTAAGTTTATTCCATTACTTTAAACAACTCTTCGCCCAAGTAACCAACCCACCCATTGATTCTTTACGTGAAGAAGTTGTCACAGATACAACCATCTATATTGGTAGTGATGGAAACCTACTCCAGGATAAATCCGACAACTGTACCGTCTTAGAGGTCAACAATCCCATTCTAACATCACGCGATATGGATAAGATTCGTCAATTAAATCAGACAGGATTTAAAAATGAAACGATTTCTCTATTATTCTATCGTGGCACATCGTTAAAGGAAGCATTAGATAACTTATTTATTGAATGTGATAAAGCCTATCGAAATGGGGCCAACATTTTCATTCTTTCCGATAAAGGTGTCGATGAAGGTCATATGGCCATTCCTAGTCTTTTAGCTGTATCTGCCTTAGAACAGCACTTAGTTAAGACGAAAAAGAAAACCGATGTATCCATCATTCTAGAAAGTGGTGAACCAAGAGACGTTCATCAATTCGCAACGATTTTAGGTTATGGTGCAACCGCCATCTATCCATATTTGGCGCATGAATGCATTGAAGAAATGATTCAATTAAATATGTTAGATAAAGAAGTCAACATTGCGATTGATGACTATAATGAAGCCATTTTAAAAGGCATCGTTAAAATTGCCGCTAAAATGGGTATTTCAACTCTTCAATCGTATCAAGGAGCCCAAATCTTTGAAGCGATTGGAATCTCTAAAGAGGTTATCGATACCTACTTCACAAACACCATTAGTGAAGTGGAAGGCATTACTTTAGAAGACATTGAAAAAGATTTAATCTATCATCATAATCGTGCTTATGATCCATTAGGACTTACAACCGATACAAGTCTAGATTCCATTGGATTCCATAAACTTAGAAAAGGTGATGGAAAAGAAGATCACTTGTATTCTCCTAAAACCATTGTGAAACTTCAAAGAGCTACACAAACCAATGACTATGATTTATTTAAAGAATATTCGAATGAATTGAATTCAAACCATCAAAAGCACCATTTAAGAAGTCAATTGCACTTTAAAAAGACAAGAAATTCAATCCCATTATCCGAAGTGGAAAGTGAATACGAAATCGTAAAACGCTTTAAGACAGGTGCCATGAGCTATGGTTCTATCTCTGAAGAAGCCCATACATGTATGGCTATCGCCATGAATCGATTGGGTGGTAAATCCAATTCGGGTGAAGGTGGCGAAAAACCAGAACGTTTAGGTACCGAAAAGAATTCCGCTATTAAACAAGTGGCGAGTGGTCGTTTTGGCGTCACCGAAGAATACTTAGTCAGTGCCAAAGAAATTCAAATCAAGATGGCACAAGGCGCAAAACCAGGTGAAGGTGGACACTTGCCAGGCAAAAAAGTCTATCCATGGATTGCGAAAACTCGATATTCAACGCCAGGCGTATCTTTGATTTCCCCTCCTCCTCACCACGACATCTATTCCATTGAAGACTTAGCTCAATTGATCTACGACTTAAAAAATGCCAACCCAAAAGCTCGAATCAGTGTTAAGCTTGTTAGTGAAGCCGGTGTTGGTACGATTGCCTCTGGTGTTGCCAAAGCCGGAGCTACCGTTGTCTTAATTTCTGGTTATGATGGGGGTACAGGTGCTGCTTCCCAAAGCAGTATTCATCATGCGGGTCTTCCATGGGAATTAGGTTTAGCTCAATCCCATCAAAACTTAGTCGAGAACGGTTTAAGAAGTCGTGTTTTAATTGAAACTGACGGTAAGTTAATGACAGGAAAAGATGTTGCGATCGCATGCTTACTTGGAGCGGAAGAATTTGGCTTTGCGACTGCACCACTTGTTACTATGGGATGTATGATGATGCGTGTATGTAATCTAGATACTTGTCCTTTTGGTGTGGCTACACAAAACCAAAAATTAAGAAAGCGTTTCAAAGGAAAACCAGAATATGTCATGAATTTCATGTTGTTTATTGCGCGTGAATTAAGAGAAATCATGGCTGAGCTTGGCTATCACACAATCAATGAAATGGTGGGCCATACGGACAATCTAGAAGTGGATGAAGATGCGAATATGGATTACTCTAACATTTTAATGACACCTTACAATATTCATTATGAGCCAAAAGATACATACGATTTTGAACTTGAAAAAACGGTAGATATGAAGACATTGCTTCCTAAGTTTGAGCCTTATTTCAATGGGAAAAAGCCTCATGCTGAAACAATCTCAATTTCAAGTACAGACCGTACAGTCGGAACGATTTTATCCAGTGTAGTCACAAAACAATTTAATAACACTCTACAAGACGATACATATACTGTTCATTGTAACGGTGGGGCTGGACAATCTTTTGGTGCCTTTGTACAAAAAGGAATCACATTAGATGTTCATGGTGATGCCAATGACTACTTTGGTAAGGGCTTGTCTGGTGGTAAATTGATTATTCAGCCAAAAAATGAAGCAAAATTTAAGCCAAATGAAAACGTCATTATTGGTAATGTGGCCTTATATGGTGCTACTAGTGGTGAAGCCTATATTCGTGGTATGGCCGGTGAGCGTTTTGCGGTACGTAACTCAGGAGCAAGTGCTGTAGTCGAAGGTGTTGGTGATCATGGGCTTGAATATATGACAGGTGGTACCGTTGTGATTTTAGGTCAAACTGGTAAAAACTTAGCAGCCGGTATGTCTGGTGGTATTGCGTATATTTATGATCCTAACCATGATTTATATACGCGTTTAAATAAACAATTAGTCAATACGTATGAAGTGAGTGGTAAAGCGGATATTGAAACATTAACGCAATTATTAAAGAATCACTACAAATATACAAATTCAGATGTTGCACAAAAGATTTTATCAAATTTGGATCATGAATTATCCAACTTTAAAAAGATCGTACCTAAAGATTATGAAAAGATCACAACATTGATTCAAGAATTAAAGGCCAAAGGCTATCATGATGATGAAGCCAGCCTAATGGCTTTTGAACAAGTACATGCTTAGAAAGGATGAAAGATTATGGGAAAACCAACAGGATTTTTAGAATATGAAAGACAAGAAAACGAGGCCATCCAACCTCTTTCTCGTATCACAAACTTTAATGAATTTCATCCTTTTTTAGATGAAGAAACAAGGCGAAAACAAGGTGCGCGCTGCATGAATTGTGGCGTTCCCTTTTGTCAGTCGGCTATTAAGTTAAAAAACATGGTGACAGGCTGCCCATTACATAACTTAATTCCAGAATGGAATGATGAAATCTATAATGGCAACGACAAAAGAGCGTTATCCAGATTATTAAAAACCAATCCATTCCCTGAATTTACCGGTCGCGTATGCCCTGCTCTTTGTGAAAAGGCTTGTTTGAATGGTTTAGACCAAGAACCTGTCACAATCAAAGAAAATGAATTGTATACGATTGAAACAGCCTATACGAACAATTGGATGACACCTTATGTTCCTAGTGTGCGCTCCGATAAAAAGGTCGCCATCATTGGTTCAGGACCTGCAGGACTTGCGCTTGCGCATGATTTAAATCGAAGAGGTCATTCTGTGACAGTCTTTGAAAAAGAAGACCGTATTGGTGGTTTATTGATGTATGGCATTCCAAATATGAAGCTTGAAAAGAAAGTCATTCAAAGAAGATTAGAAATACTTACAGAAGAAGGAATCATTTTTAAAACCAATGTGAATGTAGGTAAAGACATCACCAAAAAGGAATTGGAAAAAGAATATGATGCGATTGTCTTTGCGACTGGATCTAAAAAGGCTCGTGATCTGAATGTAAAGAATCGTGATTGTTCAGGCATTTATTTTGCGGTGGACTATCTTACAAAGGCCACGAAACATTTGTTGGATAACACAGAAGAAATTTCTGCCAAATATAAACATGTTGTGATTGTCGGTGGTGGAGATACTGGAAATGATTGTGTTGGTACAAGCATTCGTCAGGGTTGTGCAAGTGTTGTTCAAATTGAAATGATGCCTAAAGCACCGGATGAAAGACTTCAAAGTAATCCTTGGCCCGAATGGCCAAAGATCTGTAAGACAGATTATGGTCAAGAAGAAGTGATTGCCGTCTTTAAAAAGGATCCTCGCATCTACGAAACAACAGTTAAGGAATGTATTTTAGATGAAAAGAAAAATCTAAAACAGATCAAGACGGTAAAAGTCCACTTTAACAATGGTAAGCTTGAAGAAGTAAAGGGTTCCGAACAAATTTTAGACTGTGATTTATTATTGATTGCGGCTGGTTTTATTGGTGTTGAAGATGATTTAAAGAAGATTTTTAAATTGGAAACTTCACAAAGAAATACGATTGTAACACAACCAAATTCTTATCAAGTCAAAGACAAATACTTTACAGCTGGAGATTGTCATAGAGGTCAATCCTTAGTTGTATGGGCTATTCATGAAGGTAAAGAGTGTGCTAAAGAAGTGGATACGTATTTAATGGGTTACACAAATATGGAATAATTTAAAGTTCATTTAAGCTTATTGCGATATCCTTGTATTGTAAATAAGGAGGTACAAGGACATGAAAAATGAAATGCCAAAAATTCCAAATTCAAATCATAAATTATTAAAGAAAGGTACAAAGCTTGTATTGAGTGCGGCCACATTTGGTGTAGTTGCGGCCGGAAGTTTTCAAGGTGTCAACTATGTGGTTGATAACTATAATAAACAAAATACAACCGTACAAAGTACAAATGTTGTGAAGACTTCAAGTTCGACTACATCCACAATAAGTGAAGTAGCTAAAAATTGTATGCCAAGCATTGTATCTATCACCAATGTTTCAGTATCGGATGTACAAAATTATTTCAGTATGTATGGAAATAACTCAAGAAGCAATCCATTTACGCAACAAGAAAGTACAAGTGTAGGTAGTGGTGTCATCATCAATAAAAAGAATGGTGAAATTGATATTTTGACAAACTATCATGTTATTGAAAATGCCAAGACCTTGACTTGTACATTAGCGGATAATACAAATGTAGAAGCTACAGTAAAAGGTGTAGACGAAGATCGTGACTTAGCTGTGATTTCCATCAAAACGAAAGATTTAAGTTCGGATACTTTAAAACAAATTGCGATTGCGACAATTGGAGACAGCGACAAACTTCAAGTTGGAGAACAAGTCGTTGCGATTGGTAATGCATTAGGTTATGGTCAAAGTGTTACAACGGGTATTGTATCGGCTACAAATCGTAGTGTTTCAACAAGTTCAGATACAGACAAATCACAATCGTATATTCAAACCGATGCAGCTATTAACCCAGGTAACTCAGGTGGAGCATTATTGAATATGAGTGGTGAATTGATTGGCATCAACTCAGCCAAATTAAGTGATACGGATGTAGAAGGTATGGGCTATGCGATTGCGATCAGCGATGTCAAAGATTCAATCAATACCTGTCTCTTATACACATCTCCGAGCCCACGAGACCCTAAGACATCTC
>ERZ1026958.499-NODE-499-length-15887-cov-9.431405_pt1 | contig 15887 bp, 16 predicted proteins | sample MGYA00519567_ERZ1026958 | MGnify/ENA primary metagenome ERZ1026958 (study PRJEB26926, sample SAMN06164518) | human gut metagenome | biome: ENVO:00009003; feature: ENVO:2100002; material: ENVO:00002003 | host: Homo sapiens | place: USA | collected 2012 ...
GAAGTGTAGAAATTCATATATAAATATTTATATTTTGCCCAAGGCACAGATACTTGTTTAATGCTGGAATACACTCTAAATCTAAAATTCACTTTATGACCATTTCCACAATCATAATCATACGTAACAAAATCTTTCCCATTCTCAACAATCAACACACCCGAATTCACAATCGCATTTTGCCAATTCGAAGCTTTACTCACATCAAATCCAGCCGGAAGCTTTGATAAATCAAATCTTCTTCCCTTACCAACCGTTATTGGATATATATTATTTGCCATATATAGTGTCATAGATGGGGAATTATTACTCAAATCAATTGATGTTAAGTTATTCAATTCGCTCTGTAACTCCATTAACTTCACATTGTTTTTCACATTTAAAGTTTCAATCGGATTACGCCCAATATACAAAGTCTCTAATTCTGTATTCTGACTTACATCAATTGAAGTAATCTTATTACTATAAATATCAAGCTTCTTTAACAATGGATTATGACTCGTATTTAAAGAAGTTAATGCATTTTTACTACAAATCAATTTAACAAGCTTTGTATTTTTACTGACATCTAATGAAGTCAATTGATTATTATCACAATTCAATTCTAAAAGCTCAGTAAAATACTCAATACCCTTTAAACTCGAAATCGTTTTTGCCGGTGCATAAATATATTTAACATTCGCAATCTCCTCATCATCCAACTTTTCATCTCCATTCGAATCGAATGATGCTAAAACATAGCTTCTAAAGTTCGCATCTGGAAAGTTTGTTTCATCAATTGCCAAACCACTCGATACAGGTGCAGGAGCCGTCAACATCATCGGTAAAGCTTCTAATACCTCTTCTTCAATAATTTCTTCTTCAACAATCTCCTTTACAACCTCTTCTGGTTCAGATTCAACTATTTCTACCACTTCTTCAGATTCACCCTCAACAATGGGTTCTTCTTCCTCCACAAGATCTAAATCCTTTTCTTCAACTATTTCTTGATCCATCACACCCTCATGAGTATCGAACTCATCCGCATAGATTGCCGTAACCGGAGTTAAAGTCAAAACCATACATAAACTAAGCCCCACACTCGTCCAACTCTTTTTCATAGATTATCAACTCCTATTCCATTTTTCATATCACCCATTTACTTATTATTCCCGAATAGGTAACGGAATTGTCTCAAAACCTCCTCTCTCCTTTAATTATTTAAGGTAGACAAAACATATCCCTTAAAATCACTATAAGACTAAAAATTATACTGATTTTAAGAGATAAGGCTCCCTCCTTAAAAAGAGCCTTGATCTTATTTAATCTTTTCTTCATACCCAAAGCCAACACAAATCCACTCATCAATAGTAAACTCAACCATTGATTCATATTGTCTGAATAAGCCGTATTCCCTATATTATTAAAAGTGGAAAATGCAGGGGTTTGATCCTGCATTTTGCGGCATTAGAAGCTACCGCCACCACCACCATACGTGTCACCACTACTACTAGTGAATGTGCTACTTCCTCCGCTCGAACTATCATCATCGTCAGATTTGATTCGAGTTCGAGTTATTGTGTGATACAAGAAGTAGTCATGAGACTCTTTCATCTTCAACGTATTTTTCTTCATATAGTTATGTGCCTTGTCTTCAAAGCTGACAGAATGAAGTTGTTCACGCTTTTTACTAACCACAAATACTGCACAAATAAAACCTACTAAAAGAGAAATTGGTACACAATACCATGGAAGCCATTTAAAAGGCATATTTCCAACATCATAAGGGCTACCATTATGTGCCTTTTCTACAAACTTTTCGCAAAGACTACCAAACGTTGTAAAAGCCTTCATGTACTTCTCTTTCTTAAAAGAAGGACCTAGCTTTTCACTAATATAACTAATTCCGGCATCCGTAAAGGCTGTAATGCCATAACCATGAGTCGCCATCCAGAACTTACGAGTTTCCATGTTGACAACTAAAAGAATTCCATCTTTATTTTTACCCTGACCATACTCAAGCGCTTCATACATCGTCATAGCATAATCAAGAAGTGCCTTACCACCCGTATCTTTTGTAGTCAATATCGCAACATCTAAACCTTGACGCTTACCAATTTCAGTTAAAGTATCATTTAACTCTTTTCTTTCATCCTCAGTTAATAAACGCGCATCATCATTCACAAATCTTAGTCCATCTTGTAATGAAGTAAGACCACTTAAAGCCTGCGCATACTCTTCGGCAAGATTTGGCGCTCTAGTAATATAGTCATCGCAAAGTCTTGCGTATGTTTCAAACGCATCCGCATATTTTCCACTACTTAAATAAGGCGCAAACTCACTACCAATCGTACTAATATCTTCTGACGAGATAGCTGAAGTACCTTTTCCATAAGTAGACATCCACCACTTACGAACTTCCATGTTGACAACCAATAAAGCACCATCATCACCATAACCACGCTCATCATATTTCGCTTTTGCGTAGTCTTCTATGGATTGATCACCCATATCATCCGCAGTAATTACGGCAACATCTACACCTTGTCTTTCACTAATCTCAGTTAAAGTATCATTTAATTCCTGCTGTTCACTTGCAGTTAATAAACCTGCATTATCCTCTACATATCTTAGATCTTCACTCGCAAAAACCGGGAAGCACATCATAAGTGCAAGTAGAAGAGATGAACATAAAACACCTAATTTTTTCATATACAACCTCCTACTTTCCCCAACTCATAATCAATATTGCGATATAAGCTAAAACACTTCCAAGAAGCGTAATCACTACATAATACAAGTAAACTAGGCTCTTATTTTCTGGAAGATTCCCTACAAATTTACCCGTTTGACCATTCATCGCAAAACTGTAGTTTTCACCCTTCCATTTCGTATTTAAGATCCACACTGGATACAACGCATATTTTGCCGTACCATTCTGAATCTGAACTGCACTATCCTCACAAGTAACCGTGTCATACTTACCGCAATTGGTCATAAACGCATCTTCCGTAGACTTCTTTACACGTGTATTGGCACGATCAATACTTGAATCGGCATCCACATCATATTTATCGGCTAAAAAACCTGCTAAATAAGCCGTCTGAAAATCCACCGCATCTTTTAAGTCATAAGGCTCAATAGACTCCATCATATCATCTGGCATCTTACTTGAACCATCTACCGGAATGTTTTCAAATCTTACATGTCCCTTACGATATAAACGATAGTATTTGGTTTCCGTATAATCATATTCTGAATCCGACCACATACGAACCTTTGTCGCATTATAACGAACCTCACCATCGGCATCCGCATCAAACAACCAGAAAGGCACATATACACCTTTGATTTCTTCAATATGATTTTCGGATCTGAATTCTTTAGGCAATAAAGTCTTACCCTTATAGTGCTGTTTCAAACCTTCCTTAGCCGCCTTTTTATCCAATTTAAACGGAATCACTAAATCCGGCTTTAAGACACCACCCAATTTTTCCTTTACGACAATCGGACTTCCACAAAACGGACAAGAAGCAGCCGCCATATTTTCATCCGCAACAATTTCACCACCACACGAATTACAAACATATGTCAATAATCCATCAGTTTCATTTTCAGCCCACTCTTGACCTGGCTTCACATCCCACTCAAATTGATCTTCTTCCTCGATCTTTACAGAATCATATTGCTGAAGTGTTTCCAGAGAAAATTCTGTATCACAATAAGGACACTTCATCTTCTGAAGTTTTGTATCAAACGAAATGGAACCATTACAACAAGGACATTTAAACTCTTGTAAAGCACTCATAATTAAAACCCTCTACTTTTCTATGTCATTATCATCAAATGGGTCACCACACTCCGGACAGAATTTAGGTGGATGATGCGGATCCTCAGGTTGCCAACCACACTTATCACAACGATACAATGGTTCATGTGCCGGCTTTTTTGCACCACACTCTGTGCAGAATTTACCCTTATTTACAGTACCACAAGTCGGACAAGCCCAACCCTCAACACTAGGCTTAGGCGTTCCACACTCCGGACAGAATTTACCACTTGCTAGATGTCCACAAGTTGGACAAGTCCAGCCATCTGCCTTTGCCTCAGGCGTAGGTGTAGGAGTCGGTGTTGGAGTTGGATCAGGAGCTGGTTGAGCAGCAGCACCAGCCGCATATAAGTTTTGCGCATTAATACCACCCTGATTCATGGCCATACCCATGCCCATAAATCCAGTCATTGCACCTGACGCATTATTGGCAGCATCCTTCATAGCTGTAGCCTGGGCCCCAACCAAACGACTTGCCGCAACTGTTTGATTCATCGTCATCGCATTTTCTTCCCACTCTGTGATCTTCTTTTCTTGATCCTCAGGAATACTCAAAGAGTTAATATTGAAAGATACAACTTCCAAGCCACGCTTAGCACGCCAAATATCACTCAACTCATCATTTAAAGCTGCCGCAACATCCATTGTGTGAGCTGGAATCTCATAATACATCACACGATCCGCACTTAATTTTGCCAAGGCAGGCTGTAAAGCCGTCATCAATTCACCCTTAAGTTTGCCCTCAATGGTTTCAGACTCAAAATCCTCTGCCACATTTCCACAAACATTTGTATAGAATAAGATTGGATCGGCCACACGATATGTAAAGTTACCGTTACAACGCAATTTCACAGACAACTTGAAGCCCAATTCTTCATTCACAACCACTCTAAATGGAATTGGAGTCGCCGTTCCATAAAGAACCTCGCCCATTTCTTTTGTGTTCACATAATACACTCTTTGATCCTTAGCCGTATCTCCACCAAAAGTGAAACGCTTAGCCATTGTTGAGAAAGAATCCTTAATACTCTGACCTAAACTTCCCGCAAAGATGGAAGGTTCACTTGAAGAATCATACACAAATTCTCCTGGCGTTGCACAAAGCTCAACAACACGACCCTGATCAACAATCAACATACATTGACCATCCGCAACCGCAATCACACTACCATTTGAAATGATATTGTCACTTCCTTTATTACTCGACTTTTTACCCGTCCTTTTAGAACCCTTACGAACCAATACATCCTGCTCTAATGCATCACAATAAAAGTACTCCTTCCATTGATCGCCAAAAGCAGAACCAACAGCTCCAGCACCCGCTTTAATTAATCCCATATTATTTACCTACCATTCTTCTATTGTTTTTACTTGTATTTCTTTTACAATCGCTCTTACTAAAGAATCAAATTCATTCGATTTACTCAGAATTTCGATTCTCAATACACCACTTGATATATCTGGATAGTCCACAAGATATGTACGTTTTATATAATTACCATCCTCTTCCTCATATATACATGTCTTATAAGCAAGTATCTCTAAATCTTTATAATCTAGATTTTCAAACTCAACACGAACCACTTCATCATAAGACATCGCATTGTTTCGAATATAAGGAATAGTATCCACAAACACTAAAATATCCGTATTCTGACCAAGAATGCGATACATCATTCCAGACGCAACCACTTTACTTTTATACGAAACCCGCTCATCCTCTACAAGAAAATAAGCATCAATATTTGAAAGAGAGAATGTACAAGCCAATCCTTGTACACTCATCTCTTTTCTTTTGGCATATCCATCATTTGGATTCGACATAAAGTACAATTATTCAACATCTAAAAGTTCAACAACTTTGAACTCTTTAATGATCGCTTCTGCCAATTCATCGGAAATATCATTATCATCATATTCACAGACTTCAATACAAACGATTCCATTTGGAAGATCTGGATGTTCAATATAGTATTGTTTCTTTAAACTATCCTCATCCGATAAATCTGCAACTAAAGCTCTATAACCACCGACTTTTGTCTCTGTATATTCAGCTTCCCCATTCAAATCTTTTGTCGCAAGTTCCTCAATAGTATATCCATCACTCCATTCTGCGAATGCATCATCTCCTACATATACTAAAAGAACCGGAAGATAATCATCATAAACTTCATATTTTGTGTTTCCAAGCGATAATTCCGTATTGTAAACAGGCTTTTCTAAACCCTTCACCAAATAGAAAGAATCCAAGTTTGGCAATTTAAAATTACAAGCTAGCCCCTCCGTTTCATACTCTTTTCGATCCGCAAACTTCTGCTCCTCTTTCTTCTCTACCGTTTTTGTACCATCCGTCTTTGTAGTCGTACCACCATCACTTGCACCACACGCAACTAGACTCAAGCCCATACCAAGCACAAACAGACTTGTTAATAACTTATTATTTTTCATATTATGTTCTCCTATTATTATTTAATTTCTACCTTCAATTGTTGCAAAGCCGCCAATAATATATCTTCTAATCCTGTCGTATCATCCGAATTATCACGAAGTGTTACAGAACATGACAAGATCACATTTTTATCGCCTACTGGATAACTTAACTTATACGTATACGTTGTATCATTGGCACTATTCCAATAATTCGTATACCTTGTAGCACGATAACCCGAATATTCACCCAATGTATACTCTGTGAATGGCTCTTCTCCTTTACTTAAATGCTCGTTATGGAAGACGATAGCCTCTTCAAGCGTATCACTTGAATCCGTACATATGTTAACGTAGATTGAACGATCTGGATCTTTTCGACTTAATGTATAACCAATGTTTCCCTTATCTTGCTCACCCTTGATCGTGTCATACTTTTCACTAGGCGTATAGAACGAAGTCAAATCCCTTGGTAAAGTTAATTTTGCACGAGACGATTCGCCTACAATTTCCTTGCTGTTTTCATCCACCTTCTCTTCTTTAACTTCCTTCTTGACTTCCTCTTTCTTTTCTTCCTTCACCTTTTCTAGCTTCATATTCTTAATGATGGCCTTCGCAAAAGGTTCTAAATCAGAAGTATCCTTTTCCTTATCATTCTTCTGGTTGATTTCAATAGAAACGACCTTATTGATATCCTCGACTGGATAATCTATATAATAGTGAAGTCTAGTATTTTCAACCGTCCCCAGATTGATAGTGTGACTATACGCATCAAAACCCTCAAACGTACAAGGCTTATACTTTTTATCCTCGTCATTTTCACCATACATTGAATTCTGTAGATCCGCACTCTTTTCAGCAGAGCTAGACGACAACAATTTAATTTCAGCATTCAACTCATACTTATTCTCTTCATTTAAACACGTATAGATAATGGAACCATTATCCTTTAACATACTCTCCATTTTACCTACACCCTCTCTAGATGAAGTAAAATAAGGAGATAGATCTTCGGGAACACTCAATTTAGCCGTTCGATCCTGCGTATCCATTCGTTTTTCTTCTTTTTTCTTTTCTGCTACCCTAGCCTCTTCTTTTTTAGACTCGGGCTTATCACTTGAACAAGCCACTAAACTCAGTCCCATACCCAAAACTAAGAAGCCGGTTAATAACTTATTCCCATTCATATTATTCTCCTATTAATTCAATCTTTAAATTATGTACCACATCCAGCAACAATGGCTCTAACAAGGAAGTATCGTCATCATCACGCAATTCTTCACGAATGGTTAGTACGATATCTTGACCATCCACTAGATAATCAAGCACATAATGATATTCAATCGATTTATCACTTGACACCACATACTTATATCCAGAATATTCACCTACAGTACATGGCTCATACATTTTTGATTCATCCTTACAAACCTTGTTGTGAGAAATACTGGCAGCCTCTGCTGAATCCCAGCCATCCGTTCCAATTGAGAAATGAATGGTAAACGTACGATCTTTCGCATACAATGAATAACCAAGAACATTCGATTCTTCCATATAGCTATATCTAGAAATTTCTCTAGCAGGCGTATGGAAAGAAGTCAAATCTTTAGGTAAAGTAACTCTTACCTTTTTATTCGCATAACTAATAATCGTACTATCCTTTTCTTTTTCTTCCTCAGCTGCCTTAGCCTTTTCTTCTTCCTTCTTCTCTTCTTTTACCTTTTCTTCTTTTTCTTCGATTGCCTTAGTCTCTTCTATTTTCTTTTCTTCTTTTTCTTCAGCTACCTTAGTCTCTGGCTCATTTGATGAACAAGCCACTAAACTAAGTCCCATACCCAAAACCAAGAAGCCAGTTAATAACTTATTCCTTTTCACTCTTATCACCTACTCTTCCATACAAATTTCAACAACGATATTATCCAATACAGCAAGTGTTACCTCATCCAAATCATTGGCTTTTTCTTGTTCTACATAAATTTGTAAGACAACATTATCTTCACCAACCGGATAATCGATCAACATCTTAGAATAGGTTTTATCAGACGAATCATATACCGTCGTTTTCTTATAACCCGAATACTTACCAATCGTAAATGCCTTATATTGATCCGCCTCATCTTCAAAACCTGCATTCAAGACATCCGCCGTTTCCTTGGCTGTATTACGATAATCACAATCAATTGAAATTCGCGTGATATACGTACGATCATCCGAATGTAAATCATATTTAAGAATACGACCACCCTCTAGCTTACCCGATATATCTAAGCCTTCTTGTTTCGGTGTATAAACCGACAATAAATCTGGCATTGTCATCTTAATGAAATAGCCATTCATTTGTGCGACTCCAGTCATTTCACCAATCTCTATCTTTTCTTCTTTTTTCACTTGTGAAGACCTTGGTTCTTCTGGCTTTTTTGCACAAGAAACTAGGCTTAAGCCTATACCTAGCGCAAGCAAGATCTTAGCTAGCTTATGATTCATAGGCTTACTCACATTTCTTCTTTTCAACTTTTACATTATCCAAAATTGCAGTAATAATAGCTTCTGTATCCGAATCATCCGCTTCCGCTTTTAGCTTTTCAACAACAACCTTAATTGTTCCTTTAAAACCATCTCGATCCAAATTGAAATACATATTGTACGTTACATAATCATCATAAGAATAATCCGAAATCTTATTTACACCTGTATAATTTCCAACCTGATAAGGCTTATAAAGCTTACTCTCATCTTCCTCACCTTTATTGAAGGTTTCAGCCACTTCATCCGCTGTCGCATCTGCATTTGCTTCAACTGTCGCAATCTTTTTCGTATCGGCTTCTTTATTTTCAAAGCTATAGCGAATAAAAGAATCATTCACAATCTCTCCGGTAACCTTTACACCATCTGCTGGCGTATAAATCGTTGTGAAATCTTGAGGCATTGTGATGATGATCTCATACTTCTTGTTGTAGTTTTTGCTCACCACAAAATCCGTTGTTTTCTCTTCTTTCTTTTCCTCTTTCTTTTCTTCCTTTTTAGCTTCAACAACCTTTGTATCTTCCTTTTTAGGCTCTGGATCATTCGATGAACAAGCAGCTAAACTCAAGCCCATTCCGATTACTAATAAGCTTTTCACAAATTTTGCGTTCATGACTACTTAACCTCAACTTTCATATTGCCCAAAATAGCTTTCATCGCTACTTCCATATCCGTTGTATCTGTATCATAGAATTGTTCTACCGTTACAGACATCACTACAGCAGAACCATCCACACTTGCAAAATCCAACAACAAGTTATCTTTACATTTGAAGCTAGGATTTTCACTTGTAGTCACTTTTCTAAAACCATTGAAATCACCCACCGTGCTAGGCTTATATTGTTTCGATTCATCATCCTTGAATCCTTCATTAATACGATTCGCATAGGCTTCTGCACTCTCAGCACTGATTGGGTTTACATAAATAGCCATTTTAAAATCACCAAATTCATCTTCAAGCGTATATGAGATTTGTTGCTCACTCACTTCTGTTTTTACTTCTAAACCATCTCTACTTGGTGTATAGAATGAAGTAAGCTCTGGAATTGTGACTGTATAAGTCTTACTAGAAATTTCTCTTACTAATACAGCATCCGTACTTTCTTCTTTCTTTTCTTCTTTCTTTTCTTCTTTCTTTTCTTCCTTCTTCTCTTCTTTTTTCTCTTCCTTCTTTTCTACAACCTTTGTATCTTCCGGTTTTTCACTTGAACAAGCTGTTAATCCAAAAAACATACTTAGTGCTAGTGCACTCGCAAACAATTTTTTATTATTCATACTGATACTCCAATTCTAATTTTTCATGATCAAACAAATTTTTGATCTCTAATTTTTCATATAACGGCATTACTTTACAATATGATAAGACTTGTTGATTATAGTCATCATATCCATACACAAATCCATCTTCTTCCATACCCACACTAAACAATAGGCCAGAATGCGAATTTTCTAATTCCTGCATTGTATACAAACCATTCTCATCAATTTGGAGTGTTACACTCTCATTTCTATAGGTACCCTCAAGACTTTTAAATGGCTGATTACGCAATGCTTCAAATAAATCAATCAACTGATCATTTTCCGTCAGTGCCTGCCCACTACGAAGGCTTTTTACTTTATCTAACCCATATAATGGTCCTTGGCTACAAACACGCTCAATCGGCAAACCATCCTCAATCGCAATCACTTCCACCAAACCATTTGTCGTTAGCGCAAAACCATAAGTGACACCAGGACCTATTTCATACACATGAACTTGTTTATACTCATTAAAACAACCATGCACCTTATACGTTTTATCCGTTCCACTATAGTAAAGCGATAGTTTATTATCCTTTAATGTCATAGTCATCTGGTCAAACGTGGAAGAATCTTCTATCTTGTAAGACTTCTTACGATTTGGTCGATACAAAACCATCTTTGTTCCAGAACCAAAATTTGTGGCGACAGGAATCAATACATTCAATTTTCCTTTGTGGTAAAACACATCCAGATTTGAAGGCAACAAACCAATTGTTTGAGCTCTTAATTCCTTTACATTGTCATAATATTCATTGGCATATTCCTGATCAAAAGCCTGTGCAGCCCATACCTTCATATCTTTTTGACTGATTTTATATTTCTTATACAACTTTTTATTCGAAACACGCTTCTTCGTTTTAGAATCAAAATGATACACCTTATACCTAGGATATTCCGTCTCTACTTCTTCCTTAATAACTAAACTCAATAGATTTGAATGTGTATACACATCATAACTAACCTTTGTGTCCGGCAACGTATACCCTTCTTCTTTTGCCTCATCTAAAGAATCTACCAAATCCTTGTATTCATTTTTGATTGTCTGATTCAATTTCTTTGCGCTCTTTGAATCACAATGAATATAAGGCAAGGAAATGTCGTACTTTCCAACATTTCCCCATGCATCCTTATATTCTTCATGAATATTGCAGAGATCTGAAACATATACTTCTTCATGGGGTTGTGATTTACAACCTGTAAACATTAGACTCAAACTAAGAAACACTATCGAACAAAGCTTAATCCAAGTCATATCCAGCTAGAGCTTGATCGGCTGCATCCTTAAATTGCGTACGATCTCCAATGATCGTTGCCCCAAACGCATCCACAGTTTCTTTTGCCTTTTCCTCTAAGTTTTCACCATTCTTTTTAGCTTTCGCTAAATCCCACATACTCTTTGTTGCCTTAAATTGAGTTACTGACTTTTTAATTCCACTTCTAAATGAATCATCTAAGCCAAATAATTTATTTAGATAATCCACACATTGATGACATCTTGTTTCATCATCAAATGGAATATAGACATCATTTAAACCTTTTGTATGTACAAAACCTAAGTGAACACACTTTTTATCTTTATCCGAACCACTCATTCTAGCTGGCATATTTTCAGTTTTATAAAGCTGAAGATTTTCTAAACGGTATACACACGCATATACTTTTGTATTAAACAAACCACCACGAGCTTCAGTAACCGCAACCAAACCTAGACTTGGTGCAATATAAATAGGACCAAAAGACTGCATCTTTTGATTTTTATCACGTGTTTTTTTCAAAGGTTCCATTAAATCTTGCCAAATCTGTGTACCCACTTCAGTTTGATGAATATGATCCTTGACATTATCTAAATCAGAATGAACATAGTCGTAATATTTTAATCCCTTTGCACGACAACCCTTTGTACAAATATAATTTCCATCCATTAATTTCTGTGATTGTAAAACATTAATTGTAGCACCACAAATTGCACATGTATTTGCCATATATGATTCCTCCTTTTCTGTGCATTATTATGATTCAAGCGCATCCTTTAATGCGTTTGCCACCTGTAAAGATTCCTGATACTTTTCGTTTGACTGTACCATTACTTCTTTATCCTGCATTTCTGAAATGATCTTGACATCCTCTTTGGTAATCTTCAAAGAAATCATTTTGATGAATGGATGATTCGTTTGAATATTTACCTTGAATTGGTACGTAAATTCGTATCTTGCTGGTTTATAGGAACATGTCTTCCCTTTCTTATTTGTGAAATGAAGTTCTCGCTTATTCTCTTCAATTTCTACCAAAACATTTTGAATGTCACTTAAGTCAAACACATCTGGATTTTCATCACTAAGCTTTGTTGCCTTTGTCACGACAAACCAGTTGTGCTTTCGATCAACCATTACCTTTGGATACTCACCAAACGTTTCAGCTGCCACAAACGCTTTGACTCTTTGTGCGTTTTCTTCACGATATGTTAGCTGCCCTTTGATCTGTGTTATTGTTGTGTTTTTGTAGTCTGTAAATAATGGTGACATTTTTTTCTTACAGTCATTACAGATCGTACCATCCGCACATTTATAACCTTCCATCAATGCCATCTTCTTTTTACACACATCACATTCCTTTTTAGAAAACAACCCCATTTCATTTCCCTCCTTTCTTCATTTGATTGACTTGTTTACTTGTGCTATATTGTATTTAGAAAGCACTTTCAAAACTTGTGTAATCAACTTACATTTTCATTATAGAAAGTATTATAAAATTTACCCCACCCCAAAACTTAAAAAGGGTGGGAACTGCGGTAAATAAAGGGGAAAATCATGAAAAAAGTTATAAAATATTTATTAGTATTTGGTCTAGGCCTATGCAATCTATATGGGTGTTCATCAAAATCTTTACTCGATAAAGATAACCCCGTGACCCTGACAATGTGGCATGTTTATGGAGAACAAGCCAATTCTCCAATGAATCAATTGATTGCTGAATTCAATGAAACAGAAGGCAAGGACAAGGGCATTATAATTAATGTCACAAAAATAACCAATGCGAGTAAAATTGGTTCTGAGCTTGAAGAAAGTTTATCTAAAGAACCAGGTGCAGATCCAATGCCAGATCTTTATACAGGACATATTCATAATGCCAAACAGGTAGGCTTAGATAAGAGTGTTGTATGGAATGATGTATTTACAGAGAAGGAAATTTCAAATTTTGTTGATGAGTTTTTAGATGCTGGAATGCTAGAGGATAAGCTTGTGGATCTTCCATTATCAAAATCAACAATCGTTTTATTTATGAATGGTACACAATTTGAAAAGTTTTCTAACGATACCGCTGTTTCATTAAATGATTTTGACACTTGGAATCAAACGTTTGATGTAGCCGAAAAATATTATGAATGGTCAAATGGAAAGCCGTTATTATGCTTTGATTATCTATTAAATTCCATTGAATCTTATGCGATCGCATTAGGAACAAAGAATATGTTTACAGAGAATGGCTGGTACAATACGGAGGATCCTGCTTTTAAAGAAGCCTTTAGAACCTTTCTAGAACCATTGATCAAAGGCCATATTTCTGCTTCAGATTTCTATTCAAGCACAGAACTTACAACCGGAGAAACACTCATTGGTGTATCCAGCAGTGCAGCCTATCTCTATTTAAATGACATCGTTACATATCCAGATAATACAACGGAACCATTAAATGCGATTGCCCTGCCTTATCCAAAGGCCGATAAAGACCATGCCCTCATGACACAAGCTGGTGTTGGATTATGTGCCTATAAGACTACAGAACAAAAACAAGAAGCCGCTAGTGTCTTTGCACATTGGCTTGTGGAGCCAAAACGAAACATGGACTTTGTGATCCAAGCAGGTTACATGCCAGTCACAAAAAAAGCATTTAAAAACTTAAAAAATGAAAAGTTTGAAGATGAAGAAACACAATCTTTATACAATACACTCACCGAAATGAAATCCGACTATACCGTTATTTCTAGAGAGGTTCCAAATGCGATTTCTAGAAAGGCCTATGCATTTTATGATCAAGTAAGAAGCCACCAACAAGAATGGCAAGCACGAGCTAATGCCGGTGAAGATATTGATGAAATTGTAGATGAAGCAATGAATATTTTAAAAAGTCTTTCTTGAGGTTAGCCTATGCAATTAAGTTTTAAATCAAAAGAAAGATCCATGAAACGAAAGCTTTTCGTATATATGTTCTTTCTAGTGACTACCATCAGTATTACTTTATTAATGGGACTCTTCCTATTTGGAAGACTTGGAACGACCGAACAAGATTTTCGTAAAAAACTATCCATTCAAAGTGAATACTTCACAAAGAATATGGAAAATTATTGGGATGACTTGGCCTCTATGAATATCGCACTGGCTGATAATATGGAAGCTATATTAGAAACAACCCTAGCGAATCAAGGATTAACCTTTCAACAGCTGCAGGACAATCCCAATGCCATCTATTCTTTAGAAAACGATATGATTCAGCCTTTAGGACAATATCTTGAACGATCTAATTGTTCAGGAGCTTATGTACAACTAGATACGACAATCAATTCCACTTTGGATAATGCGCAGGCACAACGAAGTGGTGTGTATCTTCAAAAAACGACAATGTCCTATTCAAAGGAAGACTTGATTTTATATCGTGGAATTGCCAATATCGGCAAAAAACATGGCATCATGCCACATCGTAAATGGAGACAGGAATTTGATATTACACTTGTACCCGATTATGAAGAATTAAAAAAAGGGAACTTTGATTATTCCCTATCAAATATTATTCAATTGCCATACACAGGTGAAAGAATCGCCCTATTACGTGTTCCTTTAGTTGGAAAGGATGGTACCTTCTATGGTCTTTGTGGTTTTGAAATTTCACAAAGCTGGTTTAAATTTGCACATCCCCAGCCCTCAACTCTCAACCATTTAACGTGTCTTTTAGTGCCAGACTCCGATTCAATCATCACAAATGAAGGCTTTAGTACGGGAAGCCAAAACGGATTCTATTATATGCCAAATGGAGATCTTTCCATTAAGCCCATTGGCAACAACTTATTGAGAATCATAAGTAAAAATCGTAATTATATTGGGGTTAAGAATACTGTCAAAATTTCTAAGAATCAAACCTATTCAACATATGTTATGATTTTGGATTCTGACTACAATCGAGCCATCGTAAAAAGTAATATTGAATTATTCCTCTTTACCATTGTCCTATTATTATTTGTATTTTTAGGATGTTCCTTCTTCAGTCAAAGATACCTGTCCCCAATTCTAAAAGGATTAGAACAGCTGCGTAAAGACAATAAAAACAGTATGCGCTATGATGTACAAGAAATTGATGATCTTTTGGATTTCTTATCTTCAAAAGACTATGAAGTTGAAAATAAAATGTTGACGCTTGAGCTAGAAATGCAGGAAAATCGCAAGAAGCTTGAACAAATTGAAAATGAACATGAACTCATTCAAAGAGAATATGATAAGGCAAGGGTGGAAGTTGAGCGTCTGGCAAAAAAACGTGAAGCCGATGTAGATGAAGAAGAATATAATCGTTTCCTTGAATGTCTTGCGACACTGACACGCAAAGAAAAAGAGATCTTAGATCTCTATGTGAAAGGATATTCAAGTAAGGATATTCTAGAAACATTAAATATTACAGACAATACATTAAAGTATCACAATCGTAATATTTATAGTAAGCTTGGTGTAAAATCAAGAAAACAATTATTGATGTACATGACATTATTAAACAACAAAAGGAGCTAACAATGATACAACCCTAGTCAAGTAGACATGGGAAATATTTAAAAGTCTCATCGATC
>ERZ1026958.503-NODE-503-length-15856-cov-4.275362_pt1 | contig 15856 bp, 12 predicted proteins | sample MGYA00519567_ERZ1026958 | MGnify/ENA primary metagenome ERZ1026958 (study PRJEB26926, sample SAMN06164518) | human gut metagenome | biome: ENVO:00009003; feature: ENVO:2100002; material: ENVO:00002003 | host: Homo sapiens | place: USA | collected 2012 ...
AGGCTATTCGTCGGCAGCGTCAGATGTGTATAAGAGACAGGTGCGCGGCGCGTTCGAGTCTTTTGACGAGACGCTGGCCTATTCTGGACAGACGCTGGGCCTGTCGAATACCTACATTTTCTGGCGTATCCGCATGCCGTACTGCCGTCAGGGCGTGCTGGCCGGCACAGTGCTGGCCTTTGCCAGAGCACTTGGCGAATACGGCGCGACGAGCATGATCGCGGGCTACACGCCCGGCAAGACCGCGACGATCTCTACCACGGTCTATCAGCTCTGGCAGACGAACAACGATGTGCTGGCGACGAAGTGGGTCTTGGTCAATATTGCGATCTCCGCCGTTGTGCTGCTGGCGGTCAACATGCTCGAGCGGCGTGACTTCCTCACGGATGCGAGCAAGGCGAGGAGGGCGAGAAGATGAGTTTGTCTGTCGATATTGAAAAAAAGCTTGGCGCGTTTCATCTGCGCTCACAGTTTGAAGCGCCGGACGAGACGATGGCGCTGCTCGGCGCCTCGGGCTGCGGCAAGAGCATGACATTAAAGTGCATCGCAGGCATCGTGACGCCCGACCGCGGGCGCATCGTGCTCGGCGGCCGCGTGCTGTTTGACAGCGAAAAGAAGATCAATCTGCCGCCTCAGCAGCGCAGGGTCGGATATCTTTTCCAGCAGTACGGGCTGTTCCCGAACATGAGCGTGGAGCAGAATATCCTCTGCGGCATCCGCAGCGGAGATAAGGCGGAAAAGCGCCGTGTTCTGGCGGAAAAAATTCGCATGTTCCGCCTTGAGGGCCTTGAGAAAAAGCACCCCGCGCAGCTCTCCGGCGGCCAGCAGCAGCGCGTGGCGCTCGCGCGCATTTTGTGTTCCGAGCCGGAGGCGATTTTGCTCGACGAGCCGTTCTCCGCGCTGGACAGCTACTTAAAGTGGAATCTTGAGATCGAGCTTGCCGACCTGCTCGCGACGTTCAACGGCCCCATCCTCTGGGTCAGCCACGACCGCGATGAGTGTTACCGCAACTGCCGCAGCGTCTGCGTGATGGAAGACGGCCGGACCGGCGAGGTCACGCCGATGGACGAGATGATCCGCCATCCGGGCAGCGTCAGCGCGGCGCGCCTCGCGGGCTGCAAGAACTTCTTCGCCGCCGAGGCGAGAGACGGCAAAGTCTACCTGCCCGAGTGGAACGTGGCGCTGCCGCTTGCTGGCATGGAAAATACCTTTACGACGATTGGCATTCCAGACAATGCCGTCACCATGAGCGAGAACGGCGCCATGAGTTGCACCGTCTGCCGCAGGATCCTCGGCGTGGAGGAGAACATTCTCCTGCTGCGTCCGGAGGGCAGCGCCGAAGGCGCGCCGATGCTGCGTATCACTGTTGGACATGAAAGTGATCTGCAAGCGGGGGCAGCCGTCCGCGTTGCACTGGACTACAGCAAACTGTTACTCCTGTGAATTGAAAAAGTGAGAGCAGGGTAATACCCAGCTCTCTTTTTCCGTCAAAATATAAATACAATTCGTAATATTCTGCCAAAATATAACGAAACACGGCGGTTTTGGGCGTATGCCCAAAACCGCCGTGCCATATTTTCCTTACAGGCGCCCGTAGATGCGGGTCGTCTCGTGGATGGACTTTGCGAGCTTTTTGCTCGCCTCGCCGCTCAGTATGCGCCACTGCCAGTTGCCGCTGCTCGTGCCGGGGGTGTTCATGCGGCAGCCCTTGCCAAGGCCCAGATAGTCCTGCATCTGTGCGACAAACAACCTGCTCTGGCAGCTCATGCCGCCGCGGATGATGCCGGCGTTGAAGCCCTCCTCGTCATTGAGACCGAGGTACTTCTTCGCGAACGCGATGTCCGCCTTATCCGCCTCCGTGCGCCAGAGGGCGAGGGGCGCGTTGTCGTGCGTGCCGGTGTAGCAAATGCTGTTGAAGCTGCAGCTATGCGGCAGGTAGTCGCTCGGGTCGCGCGAGTCGAACGCAAACTCGAGGACCTTCATGCCGGGAAGGCCGGAATCGGAGAGCAGCTGCACGACCTCGGGCGAGGGATAGCCGAGGTCCTCGGCGATGAAATCGAGGTCGCGGAACCAGCCGGTCAGCACGCCGACGAGCGACATGCCGGGGCCCTTGACCCAGCGGCCGTTTTTGGCGGTCGTCTCGCCGTAGGGAATGGCCCAGTAGCTCTCGAAGCCGCGGAAATGGTCGATGCGGATGACGTCGTAGAGCTTCTGCGCGCCGCCGATGCGGCGGATCCACCAGCCGAAGCCGTCGCGCGCCATGGCCTCGTAGTTGTAGAGCGGGTTGCCCCAGAGCTGCCCGTCCTCGCTGAAGCAGTCAGGCGGGACGCCGGAGACCTCGGTGGGCACGTTGTGCTCGTCGAGTTGGAACATTTCGGGTTCTGCCCACACGTCGGCGGAGTCCATCGCCACATAGATGGGCAGGTCGCCGATGATGCGGATGCCGAGCGAGTGGATGTACGCCTTGAGCGCTTCCCACTGGCGGAAGAAGAGAAACTGAATGTAAGTGAAAAGCTCCACATCCTCGCGCAGCTCGGCGCGGTAGCGCTCGATGACCTCGCTGCTTGTGCGGCAGCGGATGTCCTCGTCGTCCCATTCCGTCCAAGACTTCATGCCGAAGTGGCGCTTGAGCGCCATGAAGAGGGCGTAGTTCGGCAGCCAGCGCTCATTTTCCCGCTCAAATGCCGCGACGGCCTCGCGGTCGCGCGTAAAGCCGCGCGTCTTGGCCTTTTCGAGCAGCGTGAAGCGGCTCGCGTAGATTTTGCCGTAGTCGACATAGCGGGGGTCGTCGCCCCAATCACAGGCGTTGACCTCCGCGCGCGTCAGGAGCTTATCTTTGACGAGCAAGTCCAAGTCGATGAAATACGGGTTACCCGCAAAGGACGAAAAGCTCTGATACGGCGAGTCGCCGTAGCTCGTCGGGCCGAGCGGCAAGAGCTGCCAGTATTTCTGCCCCGCGGCGGCGAGAAAGTCGGCAAAGTCATAGGCGGCCTTGCCCATCGTGCCGATGCCGTGAGGCGAGGGGAGGGACGAGATCGGCATCAGAATGCCGGAGGAACGTTCGATCAATGGAACCACTTCTTTCTGGAAAATGAAGGATGAAAGGCGTTAACCCTTTACCGCGCCTGCGGCCACGCCCTTGATGATGTACTTCTGGCACAGCAGATAGAACACGATGACAGGGATGATGCTCAGCAGGATCAGCGCCATCGTCGCGCCGAGGTCGACGGTGCCGTAGCTGCCCTTGAGGTACTGGATGTGGATGGGGATGGTCATGTACTTCGTGCGGTCGAGCACGAGATAGGGCAGCAGATAGTCGTTCCACACCCACATGATCTCGAGAATGCCGACAGAGATCATCGTGGGCCGCAGCATCGGCAGCACGACGGAGAAGTACGTGCGCAGCGGGCCGCAGCCGTCGATGGCGGCCGCCTCCTCAATTTCAAGCGGGATGGATTTGATAAAGCCGACGAACATGAAAATCGCAAGCCCCGCGCCAAAGCCGAGGTAGATGATGGGGATGGTCCAGGGGGTATTGAGCTTGAGGGTATCGGCCGTCTTCGACAGTGTGAACATCACCATCTGGAACGGTACGACCATCGAAAAGACGCAGAGATAATAGACCATGCGGCAGAATTTGCTGTCCACGCGCGCGATGTACCACGCGGCCATCGACGTGCAGAGCAAAATCAGCGCGGTCGAGACGATGGTGATAAATAAGCTGTAGCCGGCGGATTTTAAGAACGGGTAGTTGCCGAACGTCAGGCCCTTGATGAAGTTCGCCCAGCCGGCAAAGCTCTCCGCGTTCGGGAGGGCGAACGTGTCGGTCTTGACATAGGTGTTGAGCTTGAAGGAGTTGATGACCACCGTGAGGACCGGCAGCACATAGATGACGCAGATGACGCCGAGCACGATGGAGAGGATCGTCTTGCGGCGGGCTTCTGCGGAAAGAGAGTGCTTGTTCATTACTGCTGCACCTCCTTTTTGCGGTTGGCACTGAGCTGGAGAAGACCGATGGTCGCGACCAAAATGAAGAACAGCACGGCCTTGGCCTGCGCGGTGCCGCGCGAGTTGGCATTCTGCCCGTAGAACGTGTTGAGAATGTTCAGCGCGAGCATTTCGGTCTCTTTGATCGAGCTGCCGTCGGACAGGATGGTATAGGGCTGGCCGCCCGTGAGGGCGAGGTTCTGGTCGAAGAGCTTGAAGCCATTCGTAAGAGAGAGGAACGTGCAGATGGTGATGGAGGGCATCACATTCGGGATCGTGACTTTCCAAAGCGTCTGCCAGCGGCTCGCGCCGTCGATCTTCGCGGCCTCGAGCATGTCCTCGGGCACGGCTTGCAGGCCCGCGATGTAAATGATCATCATGTAGCCGATCTGCTGCCAGCACATCAGGATGATGAGACCCCAGAAGCCGAGCTTCGTATTGAGCAGGATCGACGTGCCGTAGCGCGAGAGGATGCCGTCGAAGATCATCGACCAGATGTAGCCGAGCACGATGCCGCCGATGAGGTTCGGCATGAAGAACACCGTGCGGTACAGGTTGCTGCCCTTGATGCCCTGCGTGAGCGCATAGGCCACGGCGAAGGCCAGCACGTTGATGAGCACGAGCGATATGACGGCAAACAGCGCCGTGAACCAGAACGAATGCACAAAGCTCGCATCCTGGAACGCGCGGCGGTAGTTTTCAAGGCCGACAAAATGCGCGTCGCTCGTGACCTTGAATTTGCAGAAGGAGAGATAGATGCCCTTGCAGAACGGATAGACAAAGCCGATGATGAACGCGCAAACCATCGGCCCCATAAAGAGCGGGAACCAGCGGCGGATCGGGCGGCGGATCATCGAGCTGTTGACCGCAGCGTTGCTGTGCTTATGTTTCAATTCGATCAACTCCCAGCCAAAGATAGAATATTGCTTTTGTTTCTGCACGGCGGGCGCTTCATGCGGCGCTCGCCGTGATATGCAGGGAGGGACGGGCGAAATCGCCCGCCCCTCTCATTTGTGCTTTTCAGATGCGCTTGCTTTTTTAAAAGCGGCTTAGCCGTTGGCGGCAGCGTACTGCGTGGCCCAGCCGTCGACAAACGCGGTCTTGACGAGCTCCCAGTTGGCATCGCTCTGGTCGGCGTCGTACTGGTTCATCGCGGAGACGAGCGCAGCGCGGTAAGCATCAACGTTCGGCTGGAAGTTGGTGACCCAGGGCATGATGTAGTTGCCGTTGGTGGTGTAGTCGTTGGCGTCGGCGAGGAAGCCGTTGGTGGATTCGGCAGCCTGCTTATAGGGCATGGCGGCGAATTCATCGACCAGCATACGGGAGACCTCGGGATCGGTGACCATCCAGTTCATGAATTCGAGCGTGGCCTGAATGTCTTCCTCGGAAGCCTTGGCGTTAACAGCCCAGCAGTTCTCGGTGCCGCAGTTGAGACCCGCGTTCTCTTCGCCCGCAACACCGCAGTAGAACGGGATCATGGACAGGTTGTCAAGACCGTACTGACCGTCGCCGGTACCGGTGAGCTTGGCCCACTCCCAGGAGCCGTTCTGATAGAACACGGCCTGCTCCTTGCCGAACTCGTCCGCCGCGTCAAAGCCGCCGGCAGCGAGATCAGCAGGATTCACGGCGCTGTTGTTGATGTACAGATCCCACAGGTTCTTGTAGTTCTGCATGTAGGTACCCTTGATGGAAGACGGGCATTCCTTCCAGGCGTCGGGATCGTCCACGGACTCGTAGTAATACTCAAGGTTCGCGAGGTGGCCGGTGAAGCGCCAGCTGGAATCGTCGCTCATGGAAGAGGAGGTGAAGGCGTCGAAGCCGAGCTCGGAAGCACGAGCGTGGATGTCCTCAGCGACGGCCTTGAGAGTCTCAAAGTTCGTGATGTCGCCAAGCGTGTAGCCGGCCTTTTCGAGCAGATCTTCGTTGACGATGATGCCGTAGCACTCGTAGCAGTAGCCGATGGAGCAGAGCTTGCCGTCGGCGTCATAGAGGTTGTAGGCGTCGGTGTTGAGCTCGTTGGCAACGGCGGTGCCGCTCAGGTCATAGCAGTAGTCGCCCCAGGTGCCGACAGCGGCCTGGTTGCCCACGACGAACAGCGTCGGGGGAGCGGACTTGTCCATCTCGGCGGTCAGGGTCTCGTTGTAGGTGCCGGAAGCGGCGGTCACGACGGTGACGGGCACGCCGGTCTTCTCGGTGTACATGGCGGCGACCTTCTGCAGGGTCCCGTCGGCTTCGGGCTTGAAGTTCAGCCAGTAGACGCGGCCGGAGGCGGTATCGCCGTCGCTGTTGTCAGCGGAGTCATCCTTCTTATCGCCGCAGGCGACGAGAGAAAGCGCCATGACAAGAGCAAGGATCATTGCAAGATACTTTTTCATTTCATCAATACTCCTTTTCAAATTTATTTTCACGCGGTTCCCGCGGGAAAATCAGTGCTTGAGCTGCCGCACGGACGCGCCCTCGCGCAGCGCGGTCGGCAGAGTGACGTGGCGATGAACGCCGCGTCCCTCGATGATGTCGAGCAGGATCTCGACGCTCGCCTCTCCCATGGCGGTCATGGGCTGGCAGAGGGTGGTGAGCATGGGATGAATGTATTCCGAGACGCTGATGCCGTCGATGGCGATGACGGAGCAGTCCTCGGGGATGGAGCGGCCGCTTTCGCGCAGGGCGCGCATCGCGCCAATGGCCATGTCGTCCGCAATGGCGAAGACAGCCGTAAAATCGGCGGGGGAGCGCAGACGCTTTTGCATGGCGGCGTAGGCGTTGGCAATGGTGAAGTCTTCGGCGCAGATCAGGTCTTCCGGATGCTCTGTTAAGCCGAAGTCGCGCAGCGCGCGCTGATAGCCAAGGTAACGGAGCTGGGAGATCGAACTGTCGTCGGGGGCGGCGGTCAGCACGGCGATGCGGCGGTGACCGTTTTTGTAAAGCTCGCTGACCGCGCGGTAGGCCTCCTGCTCGTCGGCGATGGAGACGGAGGAGTACGACTCCGGCGGAAGCGTACCGTAGGAGTTGGTGTAGGAGCAGCAGACATAGGGCACGCCGAGAAGCGAAACCTCTTCGGGCGAATAATCGCTGCGCCCGCCGAGGAAGATAATGCCGCGCAGGCGCTTTTCCTTTTCCATCACCGCACCGCACTGAATCTCGTCGTCGCCCGATGGGATCTGGCGCATGACCATCGTGTAGCCTGAGGCGTCGAGCTTCTGCTCGATGGCGTGGATGATGTCGGTGTAGAAGGGGTTCTGCACGCCGCGCACCACGAGGCCGACCGCGTCAGAACGAATTTTGACGAGGTCGCGCGCGCTGTTGTTCGGCACATACCGGTGCGCCTCGATGACGGCGCGGACCCGTCTGCGGGAATCCTCACTCACGTCCGGACGGTCGTTGAGCACGCGGGAGACAGTGCTGACGCTCACGTCTGCAAGCTTTGCAATATCCTTGATGGTCATGCCGACGCGCCCCCTGCGATGATTCCGGAAACCTTACCGGTAACGTTTCCAATCCTTGCTTACAGCATAGTCCCCACAGCGGGCAAAGTCAAATGAAACTTGCCGTTTGTGGTAAAAATGGGGGAAACACACAAGAAATGTGCACCGATTTTTGACAAAACAGCCAAAGGATCAGAGAATAGCTCTCTTAACGTTCAGCTTATGACCTGCCTGTACCGCTTTATGAGCGGCTTATAGCAAAATGCGGGCCAAAATCGGCGTTTCTGTGCAGAAACGAAAAAATTCCCCGTTTTCCGCCGCTATGCGGCAGAAAACGGGGAACGATCTGTGGCTAAAAAACCTTACTTGAGCAGCAGCTCCGCGATCTGGATGGTGTTGGTGGCAGCGCCCTTGCGGACCTGGTCGCCGCAGCACCAGAGGTTCAGACCGCGCTCGTCGGTCAGGTCCTCACGAATGCGGCCGACATAGACGATGTCCTGATCGGACGTGTCGAGCGGCATGGGGTAGACCTTGTTCTTGAGGTCGTCGACGAGCTTGCAGCCCGGGGCGTTTGCGATGAGCTCCTTGGCACGCTCGACGCTGATCTTCTCCTTCGTGCGCAGCACGACGGATACGCTGTGGCTGCGGATGACGGGCACGCGCGCGCAGGTGCAGCTGACCTTCATCTCGGGCAGGTGGAGGATCTTGCGGCCCTCGTTCTGCATCTTCATCTCCTCGCTGGTGTAGCCCTCGAAGGCCTCGCCGCCGATCTGGGGGATGATGTTGTACGCGATCTGATACTGGAAGACCTTGGGCTCAAGGTGTTTGCCCTCGGAAAGGGCCTTGACCTCATTGTTGAGTTCGTCGATGCCGCCCTTGCCCGCGCCGCTGACGGCCTGGTAGGAAGAGGCGATGATCGTCTCGATGGGGCTCTCCTTGGCGAGGGCGTTAATGGCCACAAGGGTCACGATGGTGGTGCAGTTGGGGTTCGAGATGATGCCCTTGTGCCACTTCACGTCCTCGGGGTTGATCTCGGGGATGACAAGGGGGACGTTGGGGTCGAGGCGGAACGCGCTCGAATTGTCGACGAACACCGCGCCCGCCTTGACGATCGAGGGAGCAAAACGCTCGGCGATGTCGTTCTCGGCCGCGCCGAGGACGATATCAAGGCCCTCAAACGCGTCGTCAGACGCCTCGACGATGGTGCACTCCTGACCGCGGAACATGATTTTGCTGCCCGCGCTTCTGGCGCTTGCGATGGGACGAAGGGACGCAACGGGGAAGTTGCGCTCTTCGAGAATTTTGATCATTTCCTGACCGACGGCGCCGGTGGCGCCGAGAATACCGACATTGACCTGTTTCATTACACTACATTCTCCTTCACAAAACTATTGTACAGGACACGGATGGCCTGTTCGAAATCTTTTTCTTCCACGCCCACGATGATGTTGAGCTCTTCGGGGCCCTGCGTGATCATGCGGATGTTCACGCCGTTTTCGCCGAGCTTGGCGAAAATTTTACCGGAAACGCCGGGACGGTACGCCATCTTGCGGCCGACGGCGGCGACGATGGCGATATGCTCCGTTACGGTTATCTTATTCGGCTGCACCTCTTTTTGCAGCTCGCCCAGCATTTCGTAGAGCGAGCGGGACACCTTGTCGGACGAGACGACGAGCGAGACGTTGTCGATGCCGGACGGGAGGTACTCGACGTTGACCTCGTGCTTGGCGAGCACGTTGAGAATTTTCAGGAGAGAGCCCGGTTCGCTCGACATGCCAGTCTTGGCGATGGTGATGATGGAAAAGCCCTTCTTGCCGGCGATGCCGGTGATGAAGCCGCCCTCTTCCATCTCGTCGCCGATGGACTCCAAGATCATCGTACCGGGATGGTCGGGCGCGTTGGTATTGCGGATGTTGAGCGGGATGTTTTTCTCGCGCACGGGGAAGATCGTGCCCTCGTGCAGGACCTGCGCGCCGATGTAGCTCAGCTCGCGCAGCTCGCTGTAGGTCACGCGGCGGATGGGCTCGGGATCGTCGACGATGCGCGGGTCGGCCATCAGGATGCCGGAGACGTCCGTCCAGTTCTCATACACGTCCGCGCCGAGCGCTGCTGCCGCGAGCGCGCCGGTGATGTCGCTGCCGCCGCGGGAGAACGTGCGGATGTGCCCGTCGGGCATCACGCCATAGAAACCGGGGATGACGACCTTGCGGTCCTCGGCGAGGGAGCGCAGCGCCGCGTAGGATGCGTCCTGATCGACGGTGCCGTCGAACTTGAACTTGATCCAGCGGGCCGCGTCGACGAACTCATAGCCGAGGTATTCGGCCATCAGCCGTGCGGAGAAGTATTCGCCGCGCGAGGCGAGCTCATCCTGGCTGATGCCATTTTTCATCTTGTCCCACAGCGCGTCGAACTCTTTGTCGAGGCTGATGTGCAGGCCACATTCGGCGATGATCTCGTTGTAGCGGTCGCGGATCATGGCGAAGATGTCCTCGCACGAAACGCCGTATTTGATGTGCGCGGCGCAGAGATAGAGAAGATCGGTGATCTTATGGTCGCCGGAGAAACGCTTGCCCGGCGCGGAGACGATGACCACGCGGCGGGCGGGGTCGGCTTCCACGATGGACTTGACCTTGGCGAACTGGCGGGCGTCGGCGAGCGACGAACCGCCGAATTTCAAAACTTTGAGCATGGAGTTTATTCCTCTTCGGCCGCGTAGCGCGCAAGCAGCGCGTGCGGGTCGTCCTTTCGGTAAGATTCATAGGCGTCGAACGCCGCGCGGGCGCTGCACTCGCGGGTAAAGTATTCGCCCATGCAGCGGAACAGCCACTTGCACTGCGTGCCGGATAGGTTCACCGAGCAGGGGGTGAAAGAGTCAGCATAGAAGCTGCGGCAGCCGTCGGCGACGTCGAGACAGTCGCGCAGCACGTTCGAGCCGGTCGGGTAGCCGCCTGCGCCCGCGCCGGAAAAGCTCTGCTTGCCAAAACGCGATGCGAACAGCGTGACGAGGTTGCCGGTGCCGTCGGTGTGCGCCTCGGGCGCGGAGGAGGGGAAAAGCGTCGGGCAGACGAACGCGGCCACGGCACGGCCGTTTTTCTCCGCTCGGGCGATGAGCTTGTAGGTCAGGCCCTCGTCCTTCGCCTTGGCGATGTCGTCCGCGGTGATGGACGAGATACCGACACAGGGGATGTCCTCTTCCCTGATGTTCACGCCGAAGGCAAGGTCGGCGGAGAGGACGATCTTGCGGCGCGCGTCCAGACCCTCGACATCTGCGGTGGGGTCGGCCTCGGCGTAGCCGAGCTCCTGCGCCTTGCGGAGCGCGGGCGCGTAATCCGCGCCGGAATTCGTCATGGCGGAAAGCATGTAATTCGTTGTGCCGTTCAGAATGCCCTCGACAGCCTTGATCTCATCAAGCTCAGACGCGCGGGAGAGAGAGGTGAGCCAGGGAATGCCGCCGCCCGCGGCGGCAGTGCAGCGCAGCGCCACGCCTTTTTCTTTTGCAAGGGAGGTGAGCTCTTCAAAGTGGGCGCACATGAGCTGCTTGTTCGCGGTGACGACGTGCTTGCCCGCACGCATGGCCGCGCAGAGGTAGCTGTACGCCGACTCGATGCCGCCCATGACTTCCACCACAATATCAATCGAGGGATCGCGCACGATCTCGTCGTAATCGGCGGTCACGGTGCATGTGAGCTCCGGGCGGGGACGGCGGGAGAGAACAGCTGCAACATGCAGATCGGTTCGCCCCTCGCACAGCTTATAAAAATGGGAACCGACGGTGCCGAAGCCCAGCAGCGCAATATTCACGGGGAATGACCTTCTTTCTTTTTTGGATACTCCGTCAAGTGCGGACGAATTTGTGACTTACGCCGAAACTGTCCGCGGAAGAAAAACACTTGACTTTTTGATGGAAACAATATAACATAGCGTTTGTGAAAATACAATAGGGAAAACAAAAAAACTTTTCCCGTGAGATACAGGAGGAAACATCCATGCAGTATCAGAGCACCCGTGACAAAAATTTAAAGGCCAGCAGCGCGCAGGCCATCTTAAACGGCCTTGCCCCCGACGGCGGCCTTTACACGATGCCGTCGTTTGACGAGGTCAAGTTCGACTATACTACTGTATTAAATATGGACACGATGTCCATGTCGACGAAGATCTTATCCAAGCTCCTGCCCGACTTTTCAGAAGCGGAGATGGCAAAACTCGTCCACGACGGCTATACCGGCAAGTTTGAGACCGACCACCTGACCCCGACCGTCCCCGTCGGTGAGGACTTCATCCTCGAGCTTTTCCGCGGGCCGACGAGCGCTTTTAAGGATGTGGCGCTCTCGATGCTGCCGCGCCTGATGACCGCGTCGAAAGAAAAGCTCGGTGTGGACGACGAGATCATGATCCTGACCGCCACGTCCGGCGACACCGGCAAGGCGGCGATGGAGGGCTTCTGCGATGTGCCGGGCACGAAGATCATCGTCTTCTACCCCCACGGCGGCGTGAGCGCCGTGCAGCAGGCGCAGATGGCGACGCAGGCGGGCGAAAACGTCTGCGTGTGCGCGGTGCGCGGCAACTTCGACGATGCGCAGACCGGCGTGAAGAAAATCTTCTCCGCCGTCAGCAAGGATCAGCTGCTCGAGGGTAAGGGCGTTCGCCTGTCCTCGGCCAACTCCATCAACATCGGCCGCCTCGCCCCGCAGGTCGTCTATTATTATAGAGCGTACGCCGACCTTGTGCAGGCGGGCCGCATCCAGCCGGGCGACAAGGTCGACTACGTCGTGCCGACCGGCAATTTCGGCGATATCCTCGCGGGCTACTTCGCCAAGGAAATGGGCCTTCCCGTCGGCAAGCTCGTGTGCGCGTCCAACGCCAACAATGTGCTGACCGACTTCCTGCGCACGGGCCGCTATGACCGCCGCCGCCCCTTCTACAAGACCGTGTCCCCCTCGATGGACATTCTCGTCTCCAGCAACTTGGAGCGCCTGCTCTATCTCCTCTCCGGCGACGACAAGCTCATCGCGGATTTAATGAAGCAGCTCAGCGAAAACGGTGAGTACGAGGTGCCCGCGGACATGCTCGAAAAGCTGCACGAGCTCTTCTGGGCAGGCTTCTGCGACGACGAGGGTGCGAAAACCGCCATCGGCAAGGTCTGGAAGGACGACCATTACCTCTGCGACACGCACACGGCGGTCGCCTGGGACGTGGCGCAGCAGTACAAGCAGGCGAACCCCGAGCACAACGCCGTCGTCGTGCTCTCCACTGCCTCTCCTTATAAATTCCCCGCCGCCGTGCTCGAGGGCATCGGCGAAAAGGCCGAGGGCGACGAGTTCGACGTGATGGAGCAGCTCCACAAGGTCACGGGCGTGCCCGTGCCGAAGAATCTTGCCGACCTACGCTCCCGCGCGGTGCGTCACCGCGACGTGATCGACCGCGGCGAGATGCTCGACTACGTGCTCGGCAAGGCCGCGGCGGAAAAGTGATAAAGGAGAATAAACATGTATATTACCTGCCTTGATATGGAGGGCGTGCTCGTCCCCGAAATTTGGATCGAATTTGCCCGCGAGAGCGGCATTCCCGAGCTGACGCGCACCACGCGCGACGAGCCGGACTACGACAAGCTGATGAAATGGCGCCTGGGCGTGCTCCGCGAGCACGGCCTGGGACTCAAGGAAATTCAGGAGACTATCGCGCGCATCGACCCGCTGCCGGGGGCGAAAGAATTCCTCGACAAGCTGAGATCTGAGACGCAGGCCATCATTTTGAGCGACACCTTTGAGGAATTTGCACAACCGCTGATGAAAAAACTCGGCTGGCCGACCATTTTCTGCAACTCTCTCGAGGTGGACGCCGACGGATTCATCAGCGGCATCAAGATGAGATGCGAGCATTCCAAGCTTACGACCGTGCGCGGCCTTCAGTCCATCGGCTTTGAGACCATCGCCAGCGGCGACAGCTACAACGACCTCGAAATGATCGAAGCGTCCAAGGCGGGCTTCCTGTTCCGCACGACGGAAAAGATCAAGCACGACTACCCGCATCTGCCCGCTTTTGAGGGCTACGACGAGCTTTTAGCGGCCATCGAGCAGGTCATCCGCGCATAAGGGAAAAACAAATATCCAGCTTGAATGAAATAATATTCATTTAAAATTTGTTCATTTTGACGATTGACTTTTTTCTCCAAAAAATTATTATAATCAGGCGAAACGCAGGGGAAATTCTCCTGCAAGGCAAACATTTGTAATAAAATAGGAGGAGAAAAATGTTTAGCTTTCTGATCTGCCTCGCATTGCTGATCGGCGGCTACTTCGTTTACGGTGGCATCGTCGAAAAGACCTTCGGCCCTGACGACCGTGAAACGCCGGCTGTCAAGATCAACGATGGCGTGGACTATGTGGTTCTGCCGCAGTGGAAGCTGTTTATGATCCAGCTTCTGAACATCGCGGGCCTCGGCCCCATCTTCGGTGCCCTGCAGGGTGCTCTGTGGGGTCCCATCGTGTTCCTGTGGATCACCTTTGGTACGATTTTTGCCGGTGCGGTTCACGACTATTTCTCCGGTATGATGAGCGAGCGCAACGATGGCGCTTCTATCGCTGAGGTCACCGGCCGTTACCTGGGCCCTGTGATGCAGAACATCATGCGTGTGTTCTCGGTCGTGCTGCTGATCATGGTCGGTACCGTGTTCGCAGTCGGTCCCGCAGGCCTGATCGTGACCCCTGTCTCTTACGGCGGCCACGAGGGCATCGTCGCCACGACCCTGTTCTGGCTCATCATTGTTCTTGTCTACTACTTCATCGCGACCTTCATTTCCATCGACAAGATCATCGGTAAGATTTACCCCCTGTTCGGTATCTGCCTGATCATCATGGCCATCGGTGTTGCCGTCGGCATCTTCACCAAGCCTGAGTACACCATCCCCGAGATCTGGAACAACTTCGGCTCCATGCATCCCTCGGGCACCCCGGTGTGGAGCTTCATGTTCATCACCGTTGCCTGCGGCGCGATCTCCGGCTTCCATGCCACGCAGAGCCCCCTGATGGCTCGCTGCATGAAGAGCGAGAAGCAGGGCCACTTCGTCTTCTACGGCGCGATGGTCTGCGAGGGTGTTATCGCTCTGATCTGGGCTGCTGCCGGCTGCTCCCTGTATGAGGTCACCGGCGGTCTGAACACCGGCCTTGCCGCGGCTCTCGCCAATGGCCAGTCTGCTGCCATCTACGACGTCTGCTCCAAGACCATGGGCGGCGTGGGCATCGCACTCGCCATGCTCGGCGTTATCGCCTGCCCCATCACCTCCGGCGATACGGCCTTCCGTTCTGCCCGTCTTGTTCTGGCTGACTGGTTCAAGATCGACCAGAAGAAGTGGCAGAACCGCCTGATGCTCTGCGTGCCCGTCCTCGGCGTCGGCGCGATCCTCGGCATCGGCAATGCCCTCGGCAAGATCGACTACACTGTCATTTGGCGTTACTTCAGCTGGACGAACCAGACCCTCGCCATGATCGTTCTGTGGGCCGCTTCCATGTACCTCTTCTATGATAAGAAGAACTACTGGATCACCGCTGTCCCTGCTACCTTCATGAGCGCTGTGTCCGTGACGTACTTCCTGCTGGGCAACGAGTGCCTCGGCCAGTTCCTGAATACCAAGACTGCTGATGGCGCTACCGTTTACAACACTGCTGTTGCTTACCCCGTTGGTGTCATTGTTGCCGTCCTGTTCCTCGGTATCTTCCTGTACACCATCAAGAAGCGCAATCCCCAGCCTCACTACGAGACGCTGCACAAGTAAACCATTCGTAGAGCGGTGGGAGAATCCTCTCCCACCGCTTTTTTCAAATTTTGGAGGAGCCTTATGATTTTTGCACCTGTGCGCCTTGGCGAAACGAGTCTCAACGCCGAAGCTGTCGCCGCGGACAAGAAGTCCTGCAAGCGCTTCGGCCCCTGCGGCGTGGGGAAAGAGGCGCTGTTTTTGAATAGCTATTTTATCGACCGGCGCTACTATGTCGCCTTTTCGTCGGTGCGCCGCGTCTTCAAGCGCGTGGCGATGAGCCAGGGCGGCTTTTCGGGCCAAGGCGCGTTCGGCGCGATCCCCTATCTCGTGGTGCAGTATGACGGCGGGAAGGAAAAGCAGTGTACCTTCAAGCGCGAGGAAGACGTGGACGCGATGCTCGCCTATATCGGGGAAGTGCATCCCGAGATCCCGACGCTGAGCGTCGGCGGCGAGCAGCGCTTGGAGCAGAAGGCAAAGGAAGAGGCTGCGCGCTATCTTTCCGAGCTGACGAGCGACGCGCAGAGCGCGAAAGAAGAGCTGGAAAAGGCGCAGAAGTTCCTCTCCGGCTACCCTGAGCTGACAGACCGGCTCTCCAAGGCGGCCAGAGCCAAGCGTGTGAACCAGCATACGAACCCCGCCTACCGCCTGTCTCTTATACACATCTCCGAGCCCACGAGACCCTAAGACATCTCGT
>ERZ1026958.525-NODE-525-length-15288-cov-11.431169_pt1 | contig 15288 bp, 17 predicted proteins | sample MGYA00519567_ERZ1026958 | MGnify/ENA primary metagenome ERZ1026958 (study PRJEB26926, sample SAMN06164518) | human gut metagenome | biome: ENVO:00009003; feature: ENVO:2100002; material: ENVO:00002003 | host: Homo sapiens | place: USA | collected 2012 ...
AAGACGGCATACGAGATGTCTTAGGGTCTCGTGGGCTCGGAGATGTGTATAAGAGTCAGAATGTGCTCTCATGTGTATACACAGTCCGGAACTGGCACTTGAGTACTGCGACAGGATTCTTCTTATGAAAGATGGAAAAATTGTTTCAGATATTGATGTACATGCAGCCAGTCTTTCAGAAATCAATGAAAAAATGTCTCTTATATATGATAATATCAATGTTACTGAATGTACTGATACCAAGGGAAATGTACACAGAATAGTTCTTGCTTTGTAATAGGGGGATTTATGAATAATTGTTATTTGGACGCAGAAGCCGTAATTACATTTTTCAGGATGACCGGCAGAAAACACATTTTTATAACAGGAAGCCGCGGCAGTGGAAAATCTCATCTTGTTAATAATATGTTAAAACATATGTCCGATTCTTTCAATCTGTTACAGAGTCATAGAACGGATACACCACAGGTTGTCATTAAATCTAATCTGGTTGCTGACAATAAAGAATTCGTAATTGGTGTACCCCGGACATCTGAAATTAATCCTGCATCTAAAGGCAATAATATGACAATTATTGAAGATGGATTTATTAATTGCGCAATTCCTGCCATTGATACACATCTTGATACAACTCCTGAAAGGTTATTTGTTATTGATGAGCTTGGTTATCTTGAAAGTTCTTGCATCCCATTTCAGAAGGCTGTTGAAAAACTGCTTGATAATTCACATGTTTTAGCTGTAATCAGAAAACAATCCACAGAATTTCTAAACAGAATCTGTAACAGGAAAGATGTTCTTGTTATTGATATTGACAGCACATTTGAAACGCTTTCTTGCATTATTATGGCTTCCGGTATGTCAAAACGATTCGGCTCTAATAAACTGATAGCATACTTTAACGGGCGCTCTCTTTTTGAAAATGCAGTATCTATAAGCCATTTTGCTGGCTTTGGTGAGACACTTGCATTAACAAGACATGATGAAGTTGTCCATATATGTGAAGATAAAAATATACATTTTCTCCGACACGACATGCCCTACAGAAATGAAATGATCCGGCTTGGAGTTACCAGAATTCTATCAGATAACGCTTCTTCAGGTAATCTGCAGCCTCAGGGAATCCTTTTCCTGCCATCAGACCAGCCGCTTATTACAAGGACAAGCCTGCAGCTTCTGTGTCTTACATTTCTTTATTATGATGATAAGATATGCAGACTTTCCTACAATGAAAATGCTGGTTCTCCATGTATATTTCCTGCAAAATATTACGATGAGCTTCTAAATCTTCCTGAGAAAAAAGGCGGCGGGTTCTTAACAAAAAAATATCCCGCACAGGTTGTATTAGTTCCTGTACGGGATGAATATGAACTATATGATATCGATACTCCAGACGATATTACTCGTCTTTTGAAGTTTCTTCATTAGCCGGTTTTCTCTTAGGAAGTATCACATTAAGTAATATTGCCACAAATGCTGCAGGTACAATACCTGACTCACCAAACATAAGCTGTACTGCCTGTGGTGTATGTTCAAGAATTGCAGGGCTTACACCCATTCCATAACCTACGCCAAGTGCAACTGAAACAATTGAAAGTCTTCTTGCATCAAGCGGCTCTTTAGTAATAAGCTGGATACCACTTACTATGATTGATGAGAACATCATAACTGCTGCACCACCAAGTACTGACTGTGGCATGATTGATATAAGTGCTCCAAGCTTAGGTATAAGTCCGCATAATATAAGGAATACCGCACCTGATGCAAGTGCAACTCTGTTAACAACCTTAGTCATTGCAACAAGTCCTACATTCTGGCTGAATGATGTATTAGGAAGCACACCGAACATTGCTGCAAGTGTTGAACCAAGACCATCACACATTACGCCTCCAGAAAGCTCCTTATCTGTTGCCTCTCTTCCCATTCCACCTTCCATAACGCCTGAAATATCACCAACAGTCTCTACTGCTGTTACAACAAACATTACAAGTACAGGAAGTATTGCTCTTAAATCAAACACAGGCTTAACAGGCATAAACTTTGGAATTGCAATCCATTTAGCCTCTGCTACCTTGTTCCAGTTAAGTACCCATGATTTAGTATACTCAACTCCATCAGCTGTAAATGCTGTATGTGGTAGAACCAGTCCCATAATAATTGCTACAATATAACCCACAATAATTCCAACAAGAATTGCAGATGAACTAAGATATCCCTTAGTCCAGTGCTTAACAAATAATATAACTACAAGCACAACAAATGCCAGGAAAAGATTTTCCAATGAACCAAAATCCTTAGCAGAGCTTCCACCACCAAATGAATTGATACCTACTGAGATAAGAGACAATCCTATTGAAAGAACTACTGTTCCTGTTACTACTGATGGGAAGAATTTTCTTAATGGTTTAATAAATGCTCCAAGTACAGTCTCAAAAAGACCACCTATAATAGATGCACCCATAATTGCACCATAAGCTAATATTCCGCCACCCATAATCTTGGTAACACTGCTGAATACTCCGATAAATCCAGAGCTTGTACCCATAATAATAGGTACCTTGCCACCAACAGGTCCGATTGAAAACAACTGAATAAGTGTTACAATACCTGCAATAATCATTGCGTTCTGTAAAAGTGCAACCTGGATAGATGCATATTCACTTCCTGCCCCAATTCCACATGCACCTGTAATAATAAGCAGAGGTGTAAGATTACCTACAAACATTGCCATTACATGCTGAAGTCCAAGCGGTATTGCCTGTTTTAGCGGAAGCTTTCCATTAAAATCATATGCTTCCGGCATAAGCGCTTTTATTTTTTTCATAAGTCCTCCAAATATTTATAAGAATTTTATAAAGCACTAATACTATAATTCAAAATTCATGTGTTGGCAATATTTTAGTGTTATTTCTAATATTTTTTAATCTAAGATTTTCCCATCAGTTGAAATCGTCACAACCTGCCATGGAATGAATTTCCCACTGTTCTGTAATGCTGTCCTTGCAGCATATTCAAGTCCTCCACAGCATGGAACTTCCATTCGAACAATAGTAACGCTCTGAATATTATTGTTACTTATTATCTGTGTAAGCTTTTCGCTGTAATCAACATCATCAAGCTTCGGACAGCCGATAATAGTAATCTTTCCCTTCATGAATTCCTGATGCATATTGGCATATGCATATGCTGTACAATCTGCTGCAATCAAAAGTTTTGCTCCGTCAAAGTATGGTGCATTAACCGGCACAAGCTTAATCTGACATGGCCATTGTGCAAGCTGGGATTCTGGTGCAACCGGGGATGCTGTGTGTCCTGCTGCTGAATCTTCTGTCTCCGCATTTACCTGTGAATTTCTGTTAAACTGTCTCATCATGCTTCCAGGGCATCCTGAAAAATGTGGTTTCGCTGCAGCCTGCTCCTTTGCAGCTTTATTGGCAAGAACCGCAGCTTCATCATATGCTGCCGCTTCTCTTTCTACAAATGAAATTGCCCCTGTAGGACACTGTGGCAGGCAATCACCAAGACCATCACAGTAGTCGTCTCTCATAAGTCTTGCCTTTCCATCAACCAATCCGATTGCCCCCTCATGACATGCTGTCACGCATGCTCCGCAGCCATTACATTTATCCTCATCAATATGAATAACTCTTCTTATCATCACTTAATCCTCCTGTGTTCTCATTGATTTCGTGATTAAAGAATAATATAATGGGCATAATAAATATGTTGTTTTAACCACATTTTTGATAATTTATTAAAAATGTACTTTAAGTCAGAAAATTGGATTTTACCGGGGCAGTATAAGGAGAACTTATGGCAATTATCAAATCACCAATATTTAAAGATATCACCGAATCTGAAATATCAGAAATGACCACAGCCGGATTTCTGCGTGCCAGAAAATTCCGCAAAAATTCGTTTATATATCATGTAACAGACAGCGTTCACGAAATTGGAATTGTTGCATCTGGTCAGGTAACTATTGAATATATAGATTTGTGGGGCAACAAAGCTATTATGAGCAATATTTCTCCGGGACATGTATTCGCTGAAACATATGCTCTGACTGGCGAACCGCTCATGGTAGATGCGGTCGCTTCTGAAACAAGTGTGATTCTTTTTCTTGATATGGATAAATTGATGAATTCACAATTTGAAAATACGCACTGCAAAGATACAATCCTTAACAATCTGCTGCACATTTCCATTCAGAAGAATCTCTCCCTGTCTAACCGGATATTCTGCACATCACCTAAGACAATCCGCGAAAGGCTTCTTATATATCTGTCCAATGAGTCAAGAAAAGCTGGCAGTCAGGAATTCGTAATTCCATTCGACCGCCAGCAGCTTGCCGATTATCTTAACGTTGACCGTTCAGCACTTTCCAAGGAACTTGGAAAAATGCGTGATGAAGGGCTTATTGAATTCAGAAAAAATGCATTTCATCTGCACAGCATTTGCTAAGAATTCTGTTCTATAAACCGTTTCACCACTGGTCTTATCGGTGGTGAAATGTTATCCAGTTCAACCTCGGCAATATTAAAAAACTTCAGTTCTTCAATTTCTTCTTCCTGTCTCTTTAATTCCCCGTGGTATCTCCTGCACACATATATAATCTCAATATTAGACACTTCATCTCCATTAGGATACACGTAATGCACCTCCGGACCGGAATTCACCATAAAAAATTCTATCTCATCTGCAATAAGACCTGTCTCCTCAAACAGCTCTCTTCTTGCACAATCCTCCACTTTCTCGTCAAGTTCAATAGAACCCCCGGCATATCCCCATTTGTGATTATCTGTACGCTTTCCTAAAAGAATCTGGTTCTTTTCATTCACTATTATTATGCTTGCGGCGCACTGCATCAGCGTCCTGTGTCCTACAAGCTTTCTTAAATCCATTATGTAACCTGGCATTGTTTAATCCTTTCAACAGTAAATTCCAATTTATCCTCTAACTGCCTCTCCACACGAAAAGACATATTCTCTTCTATTCTACAAGACTCTTACTTTTCCATTTTCCACTTTTCCATCTAAGCACCATTCCAACTGCTCTCGCACACTCGTCACCTGCCATGGCAATATATGCCCCTACCGCAAGCAGCCCCATATGTATTCCAAGAAAATATGTTCCACCAACTGCAAACAGATACATAAATATTGCACCCATTATAACAGGGAAAATGGCATCTCCACTTGTTTTTAATGCCTGGCCATATACAAGATTTGTCACTCTTCCAAATTCAAGAAATATATCTACTACCAACAGTTTTACTACAAGTTCAATCATCTGTATATCATTCGTAAATATATGAACGATAAAACGTCCGGTAATTGCAAATGTCACAGAAAAGCACGTTGCTGTTACAAGACCATATATCACAGCTTTTCGCGTACCCCTGTCACATTCCTCATACTTCTTTGCCCCGATTCTCCAGCCCGTCATAATGGCATTTGCCTGTGCAAGCGCAGCTCCCACACAATATGAAAAATTGGCTATCTGCATAGCATACGAACGAGCTGTAACATTCATTCCATCCGTATCCATCTGGTTCATAAAACGCACTATAAATGTCATTGCCACATTATAAAGTGCTGTCTCAAATGCAGAAGGAAACCCAATCTTAACAATCTGTGCAAGTATCCTTCGTGGCTGTGCACGTTCAGGGCTCTGCTTTGCTTTTATAAGTACAGCCCCCATTGCTGCTACAATAATAAGATTCACAACTTTTGAAATAACTGTTGCAGTAGCAACTCCCATGACTCCCCAGTGAAACACAAACAGGAATACTGAATTCAGTATAATATTAATTACATTACCGACAACTGTCCCTATCAAGGAATGTTTTGTATATCCAAATACTCTTAAATAGCTGGAAAAAATAGGAATAAGCGCATTTAAAAAACTTGCACCTCCAACAATTTTAAGATATGTTTCAGCCGATTCAAGCAAAGCAGGAGCAATACTTACTGCCCTCAGTATCCCTCCTGAAAAGACAGCAAGAACAACAGACATCAAGATACCTGTCAGTGCATTAAATACAAGTCCAAGCTGTCTCGCCTGATATGCAATTCCAGGTCTTCCAGCCCCGATATTCTGTGACATTACCGCTACCATACCAGATGATATTACCCCAAACATAATGATAAAAACACCTATATATGTATTTGCTGTTCCGACAGCCCCAACAGCCTGGTCGCTTACTGATGATAACATCAATGTATCAACCATACCTGAAAGCATATAAAATAAAGTTTCTAGACATATTGGCACAGATAGCTGTGTCAACGTTTTTCTTTCACCTTGCATGTTTTTCTCCATAAATTTCGATTGAGATTTCACCTGTTTTAAGAAATTTAATAACTGTTATATTTTATTATTAAATTCTTCGCAACCCCTTGAAAACACTGGATTTGTCGCAGGTGAGCTTTCCCTTATTATTTCCCTTGTGTTATATCGTCCCATCAGTGTTTATGCACTCTGATAAGGGCAAATACAAGGGCAAGAAAAATCTATAAGACAGTATAACACAAAATAAAAGTGACATGGTGAACTGATTGAAATGCTTCTTAATTTTTGCTACTACTGATTGATTAAATGATAAGGAGATGGGATACGATGAGAACAATATTTGCAGAATACAATCCACAGTGCAACAGCATTGATGTATATACTAATACGGGCTATATACTCCGTATTGATTGTTGGGAAGCAGAAAAAAATTTAAGAACCACACCTGGATCTGATTGTGCTTTGACATCGCTTGCAATCGATGAGCCATTAGAATATGCAAGGTTATATCTTGATGGGAATTTACAGATGTGGGTAGATGCTGAAGATTCATTAGAGTTATGATTATTCCAATCAAAATCTACTAGAATTTATTAAAAATTAGCTTCATAATTTTAAAAGGACAGCCCTATTGCTATGAGGCTGTCCTTAAAAATACAATAGATAAACCTAGATTATTCTTGCTACTATCTGATTGTTAAATTTTCTGTATTCCATATTGCAAATCTCCCTTTTCGCAATATTTTATTAGTATGAATGCCAGAATCGCTGAAAAAACACGTGCCAATACCGTACTCCACCATATCATAATCTGTCCACCAAATAAAGGTGGTAAAACAAGCATAAATATCAGCATCAATACTGGTTCAATGAATATAAGAATGTATGACAATCCACTTTTTTCAGTAGCATAAAATCCAGCTGTCGCTATTCTGGTAATCGCAACAAATGGTAATGACACTAAAAATATAGGTACAATTTTAGAAATCTCAATACTTACTTCATAAGAAGCTCCGAAAACCCCTCCAATATTTGCTCTGTTTACATACATGATAATTCCACCACAAACAGCAAGAATTATTGCAAAAATGTATGCCATTCTCTGAACTCCTCTCAGGCTTTCTTGATCCTTCTCACCATAAAAACGGCTCATTAAAGGTTGACTTCCATCACCTACGCCCTGCAATATGAGATATATGATACAGATAATATAGGATACACATGCATAAGTTGCAATAGCTTTTTCTCCCCCATAAGAAGCGGAGAATCGGTTTATAAACACCAATGAAATATTAGGAGTCAATGCTAGCCCAAATGGTGCAAGACCTACTCTGAATATAGCGCCACACATTTCTTTTACATTTTTTAAGGATACATACACATAAAACTTTTTATTATATAATGCGTATATGATTGCAATTGCTGCAGTCACACCCTGTCCGGCTATTGTAGCTGTGGCTGCACCTTTCATGCCCATTTCATATATCCATACAAAGATAAAATCCAGAACAATATTGGTTATGAATCCACCAACCATCGCAAACATTGACCAGAAAGAGTTTCCATAATTTCTAATGAATAGCATCATTCCAGTTCCAAGAATCTGCAATATTGCTCCAAGTGCTATAATTTTGATATAATCTGTCGCATTTGTTAATATAATTCCATCTGCTCCAAGCAATCCTAAAATTTTAGACGAAAAGGAGTAAATAATTATGGTACTGATAACACTTACTATTACAAGAAGCCACCAGCTTGTAGCAATAAATTCTTCTGCCCGTTTTCCTTTCTTTTCTGCTGCATTAATTGAGTAATAAACAGCTCCTCCCATACCAATTCCTGTTCCAAGAGCCTGAATCAAAGCCTCAATCGGATATGCAATATTAATAGCCGAAAGTCCAGCATCTCCTATGGTATTGCCTACAAAATATCCATCCACTATCGCATATATTCCTGATAATGCAAATGCTATAATAGATGGAATAACATATTTAAAAAATAATGATTTATGATTCATTTTTCTTACAATCTCCTTCCTTGAAAAGTCTGATAAACAGTTCTGTATTATCATTAAGACTTTCTATATTCTCTAATCCCATTTTTTCGATTACATATATTTCTTTTGAGTGCAGTTTTTCTATGATATCTTTCGTATATTCCATTCCTGATTCTGTGAGGCATATCAGCTTATTTCTCTTGTCTGAATCATCAGATACCATATTGATGTATCCTTTTTTCTGAAAATCTTTTAGTATCGTATTTACCGTTTGCTTAGGTATATTCCATTTTTCACTTATCATTTTCTGCGTGCATCTTCCATTACTTTCATAAAATGAATGCAAAGCAAAAACTCCATTTGAAGACAGTCCCTGATCCTTTGACCATTCCTCATACATTGCTGTACATTCTTTCCATAAAGCATAATATCGTTGCAACTGTATTATAATATTATTATCTTTTCTCATCTTTTTCCTCCTTAAATTAGTACGAATCCGGACTTTTATATTATAGTCCGAGTTCGTACTAATTGTCAAGATTTATTTATATACTTTTTCTTTATATAAACAATCAATAGTCCCTTACTAAGGACAAGAAGATTATGAAATTTCCCTGCCCTCTTTTAATAATATCCTCGTTCTTCCATCCAGTCTTTCACATAACATCTGATTCCAATATAAATAATATGCGACAGTAATAGCAATACAATAAGATTTATCGGATTAGCGTTTTTAATCCATTCTCCAAAGTAAATTACAACAGCTGTACTCGTTATCGCTACCACGATACTGATGATATCCCAACAATATTTCCGGTAGATTTTTCCTACCTGATAACCAATCCCGATTATCAGCCACCCGGTTATTACGAATAAAATTGCCATGACAGTACCGGCAATCAGCCAGTACACAATCCCGGAAAGAATACTGTTAGGTATTCCACTGCTTAACTGTCCGAAAGAGTCTGCACCTGTCACAAACTCCCGAAATAAACTTCCCATTCCTTTTCCTAACGCACCGAAAAAGACGATACAGTCGTTAAGGAAAACCGGCGAAAGAATCGCAGTAAACAGTGTTGTTGTTATGCTGTACCATGCCAGTAGAAACAAGATACTTTCATAACCAATCGTCATATTTTTATATTTCTTTTCTAACTGGCTTTTACGGCTATCGCATTTTTCTTTTGCTTTCCGGTAAGCAGTACGGTCACATTTTTCACATTTCTCATAAGGCACTTTTTTCTCAACAGCTACCTCTACCGTCTTTTGGTGTGTCTGTGCATAAAGTTTTTCCTGCTCTGCTTTTTCATACTTAAATTTCCATGCCACGGCTTCTGCGTCGGCTCTTTTCCTGCTGTCTGTCTCGCTGGTCAATCGTTCCTCTGTTTGCCTTAATCTTGTCCGCAATGCTTCGATATTCTCGGCTCTGTTTTCGCTGTTCAATTTCTCGTTCAAGGTCAGCGATTCGCTTAGCTGCCTGTTTAGTTCCTGGATTGTCTGGTCTTTCTGATCCAGTTCGTCCTGCATCTGTTCGGTCATCAGCAGAAGTTCTTCCACCTGCCCGACGTTCTCTAAGTTTCTGCATTCGCTCATCGATCTCCCTCGCTTTCTCTATCTGCTGTTTAAGGTCAGCAATTCGCTGTTCTGTTTCTGCAATAAGCTGTTCTCGTTGTTCAGCTTCTGCGTTAATTCCTGCCATTGCTGATTCTCGTTTTCCAACTGTTCGATTCTGGTTTTCTGTTGCTCGATCTGTGAGAGCAGTTCTTCTGTATCTGGCAAAAGATTTAGCAGCCTGGATAATTCGCTGTTTAAGCTTTTTAAACTCTGGTTCTGCTCCTGAAAAGACAGGAGCTGCCTGTCCCGTTCCTGCAATTCCTGTACCATCTCTGCCATAATATTCTGCTGTTCCTCGATCTGGTTTATCATTGTCTCCATCATGGGAATGACTTCCCGGCTTTCTTCTAATGTCACGCAATCGCTCCTTCCATTGTGTTAATGCACTGGATACTTTTCCAAAAGAAATCTGTATTTTATCCAGCAGTGCATTTTGTCTTTTTATGATCTGGTTTTCCTCTACTTTCCATGAAGTAGAGGATGTCTGTCCGTTTTGAAATTTCTCGTCAATTTTTCTGGCATCTGCGCCCTCATGGATCGTCGGTATCTCTAATTTTCCCTGCCTTGCATAAGAACGGTGGTCAATGTGATTTTCCGTTTTCAAATGTGCATTACAGACGTTTGCCCATTCGCTCCGCCATAGCTCACAATTTTTCGGATTGTTCCACCCGGTAGCATCGGTTAATACACGTTTCCACTGTTTGCGGTTCCTTGTCCCGACTTTCTGGACTCCATTTTCATCAAGTACGGGGATTCGGATTCCATGACGGTCAGGGTCCTTTTTATCCTGCCACCAGTCCGGATGGGATTCATCCACCACAATATTTCCATTTTCATCTCTGACAAACTCCCAATCCTTGATTTCTTTGTTACCCCATGAGTGGTCTGAATTGAATGGTCGCATCGTCACCAGTAAATGCACATGGGGATTACCATCTCCTTTATCGTGGATACTCCAATCCGCACACATTCCCTTATCTACAAAGGTCTTTTGAATATATTCAGTTGTATAATCAATCTGTTCCTGTCGGCTCCATTCTTTCGGAAGTGAGAACTCAAATGACCTGCCGAGTTGTGCATCTGAACTTTTTTCTATCCTCAAGACTTCATTCCATAAACGCTGCTTCTGAAAAGTAAGTTTGAATTTTTCCAGTGCAGCATTTTGGTTATCTGCCCTTTTATATCGGACAGATTTCTGGAACCGTCTGATATTTTCAGCAGGTACATTCTGCCATTCCTGTGGTGCATTTTCACACATCAGCAGGCTGGTATAAACGACTTCTTTTTTTGAAGTATAGTAGCTGATCCTGCCTGTTTCTTCATTTTTCATCACATCGCCATTGAGATAAGCAGACGCCGATATGATGGATTTTCCTTTGCTGCGTCCAACAATCTTTACTGTATAATGAAAAATCGCCATGCTCCGTTTCCCCCATTCTGCCGTATCCGGCTTTGATTTCCGGCAGGTAACGTTTTTCCTAAAAGAAAATGGTATCTGCCGGAGCACCCTCTGCGTAAGAGTGCCCTGTGCATAACAGCCTGCATGGAATGTGCCCCTCTGGCGAAGAGTGCCTCCTGCGGCATGAGCAGGTCTGGCTGAAAGCCCCGCCGACGGAACGAGCCCGGCAAGCGTAAGCGCAGACCGGTTGCCACCTGTGGCAAACTTATACGGACGACCTCTGGTTGTCCATAAGTGCGCCCTTCATAAAAAAGCAATGAAGGGAATGGAAACTCCACTCCCTCCGGCATTACACTTCCTCCGTATTTGCAACTGGCTCTTTCTGCATTGCCTTTGAGAAGAATTTCCCATTTGCTTCCTGCCTTTTTAAGAAGCCGATCAGCTTTGGGATATCATCTTCCTCAATCGCAGAACCCAGTACCGATTCCACTGCACCGCCAATCTGGCAGAGCCTGTGTGTCCGTTTTTTGGTTTCCACATCTTTCTGACGTTTCTTCAGTTCCCGTTTCTGTGCTGCATACTGTTTTGCTTTCTCAAGGCTTTCCTGTTCTTTCTTTTCCAACTGGAGCATACGCTCCTCATAACTCTTTGTTGATCTTGCCATAAATATCATCGTCCTTTCTTTTTTTCCAAACATAAGTTTCCTGTTGTCTGTCAGACGAAGTACATGGTATAATCTGCTTGCGTGTAGGTATATCATGACTCCGGTCTGATAGAACCTTTGGCGGTTTCTTCGGGAACCGCTTTTTTAAGTTGAACCGTTTCTTGTGACTGCTTTCACATTTCCCTTATCCCTCAAGTCCCTGCCCTCGTTGGCTTCCATAAAAAGTTCCAGCATATCCGTTTTGATCAGGACTTTTCTCCCAACCTTCAATACCGGAAGTTTCTTCCACTCTACCAACTTTCGCAGGGTGTTCCTGCCAATTCCCGTATAATCAGCAGCTTCCTCAATAGATAAGGCAATCTTTCTTTGCGTCATATGACCACCTCCTTTCGAATTGCATTATGCAATTTCATTTGTGCTGTCAGTATAGCGTGTTTATATTGCTTTGTCAAGCATTATGAAATTTTGCTGCTTTTCTTAAAATTGCATATTGCAATATATTTTGTTGCGTGGTATAGTAATGACATACCGAAAAAGGAGGCACATCAGCATGAAAGATAAAGAACTACGCAAGCTGATCGGCAGCAGGGCAAAACAGCGCCGTCTGGAATTAAATCTGACACAGCCTTATGTCGCAGAGAAGATGGGAGTTACCGCTTCCACAATCCTGCGTTATGAGAATGGTTCGATTGACAATACCAAAAAGATGGTACTGGAAGGTCTTTCGGAAGCACTTCATGTATCGATTGAATGGCTCAAAGGGGAAACCGATGAATATGAAACTGATATTACGGATAAGAAAGAATTGCAGATTCGTGATGTGATGGGCGATATTCTTAAACAGTTACCTCTTGATCTTAATAAAACAGAAGACGCTTTTTCTAAAGACTTACTGCTGTTAATGTTAAAGCAATATGAACTGTTTCTGGATTCGTTTCAGTTCGCCTGTAAAAATTACAAAGGCAGTACTAAAGATGTGGACATTGCTAAAGTAATGGGATTTGAATCGAAAGATGAATATAATGAGATTATGTTTCTCAGGGAGATCACACATACTGTCAACGCATTTAACGATATGGCAGATGTTGTAAGGCTCTATTCAAAGAAACCGGAAGCGGCAGAACAAAGGCTTGCAAATCTTTTATCCGAAGTTATGTATGACGATTCTGAATCGGTATAGTAAGGCAACCGGAGTTGTGATACAATGAGCACAAGCGAGTCAGGCTGTTTACAGATTTGACGAGCGGCGAATTGGCTTATGGACTTGTCCATAAGATGCCTACACGCAAGAAGCATTTCAACAGTTCCGATTGTCTGATATCGAAAGGAGACATACGATTATGGCAAAAGGATCTGTTAGAAAAAAAGGAAAGAAATGGTACTATCGCTTCTATGTAGAGGACGCAAGCGGAAAAATGGTTCAGAAAGAATATGCCGGAACCGAAAGTAAAAGTGAGACGGAAAAGCTTCTCCGCAAGGCACTGGAAGACTACGAAGATAAGAAGTTTGTTGCAAAGGCAGATAATCTTACCGTAGGGGAACTTCTGGACATGTGGGCAGAAGAAGAACTGAAAACTGGGACACTCAGCAACGGTACAGTGGAAAATTATCTTGGTGCAATCCGATGTATCAAGAAACACCCGATTGCAGACCGAAAGCTGAAAACAGTTACTGCCGAACATTTACAGGGTTTCCTCGACCTGCTTACATTTGGTGGTGAGTTTCCAGATGGGAAAGTAAGAAAAGGATACAGCAAAGATTATATCCATTCTTTTTCCGCAGTGTTACAGCAGTCATTCCGTTTTGCAGTATTTCCAAAACAGTTAATCAGTTTCAATCCGATGCAATATATCAAGCTGAAACGACAGGCAGAGGAAGTTGACCTCTTTTCTGATGATGAAGTGGAAGAAAGCACACAGCCGATTTCACACGAGGATTATGAGCGACTTATCAAGTATCTGGAAAAGAAAAACCCACCTGCCATTCTGCCGATTCAGATTGCGTATTATGCTGGACTCCGTATCGGGGAAACCTGTGGTCTTACATGGCAGGACATTAACCTTGAAGAACAATGCCTGACCATAAAACGCAGTATCCGCTACGACGGCATGAAACACAAAAACATTATTGGACCAACGAAACGGAAAAAAGTAAGAATTGTTGATTTTGGAGATACTCTGACTGAAATACTGAAAGCTACCAGAAAAGAGCAGCTCAAAAACCGGATGCAGTATAGCGAACTCTATCACCGCAATTACTACAAAGAAGTGCATGTGAAAAACAGGGTCTATTATGAATACTATCATCTTGACGGTACACAGGAAGTCCCGGCAGATTACAAAGAAATCTCCTTTGTCTGCCTGCGACCGGATGGCTCCCTGGAACTGCCGAGTACACTCGGCATTGTATGCAGATCAGTGTCAAAGAAACTGGAAGGATTTGAAGATTTCCATTTCCACCAGTTACGTCACACCTACACCAGCAATCTGCTTTCCAATGGGGCTGCACCGAAAGATGTACAGGAACTGTTAGGACACTCTGATGTCAGTACCACAATGAATATTTACGCTCACTCAACAAGAAAAGCAAAACGGGATTCCGCAAGACTTCTTGATAAAGTAGCGAGCAATGCTTAAATCAAAATTGGTTCACTGAACCAATTATTGATATGCAATGCGACAAAAATTCCCCTTATTTCCCTTGCGGATTCCGCATAAGGGCAAAAATAAGGGAAAATACATATCATTTCACTATTTAATGGGCTGAAAAGCCTGTAAAATAAGGAAAGTTCAGGAAATCTCTCCACAAATTTCGATTTATAACCAGCCAAATTTCAAGTGGCCCGTTCATTTATTTCTTGAATTTATATTTTCCCTTTCCATGACCGGATACTGGTTCAATAATATCCGCCTGCACCAAATTGGAAAGAAGTTTTGAAGCACCTGAACCTTTTAGTTCAAGAAGCTCCATAACTACACTTCTTCCAAACACCTCATCAAAGCCAAACTTTTCAAAAAGTCTATGAATATGAACTATCGTTTTTACTGAAAAATCACTACCTTTTTCGGAAATCACACTTTCAATATCCACTTTTGTATCTCCAATGTCCACTTTTTCTTCGTTCAAAAGTCCACTTATATGAAGATTTCGATTATGAAGCTCATTTTTCTCGTTCAAGAGCAGATTTCTGAGAAACGCTTCCAGATACTCTGTTGTTTCGTGAATGCCTTTTTGCAGATTCGTATAATTTGCACGGACTAATGCATTTCTAAAACTGTCTCTTATACACATCTCCGAGCCCACGAGACCCTAAGACATCTCGTA
>ERZ1026958.544-NODE-544-length-15093-cov-9.542359_pt1 | contig 15093 bp, 10 predicted proteins | sample MGYA00519567_ERZ1026958 | MGnify/ENA primary metagenome ERZ1026958 (study PRJEB26926, sample SAMN06164518) | human gut metagenome | biome: ENVO:00009003; feature: ENVO:2100002; material: ENVO:00002003 | host: Homo sapiens | place: USA | collected 2012 ...
ACGAGATGTCTTAGGGTCTCGTGGGCTCGGAGATGTGTATAAGAGACAGATATCGTAGTTAGAAGCTAATGTCTTTTCATTTAATTTGTATTCGAATGCGTTAGCACTATTTCCAACACTTGTTTGAGTTCCAGTTACCTCATAAGAAGCACCTTCACCTTCTACGAATCCATCACCACTTACTGTGATAGAAGTATTCGTCAATGCTTGACCATCATAAGTCTTACTTACAGTTGCACTTGTCAATGTTACTAAACGCTTAGTAATCTTGTACGTCTTAGTGAATGATCCACTGTAGTTACCAAATCCAGAAACCTTAATAGTTACTGTACCAGCATTTACTAAATCATCACTATATACTACCGTGTAATCCTTATTTGCGATTAAATCTTTACCAGTCTTAGTATCTTTAACCGTTAATACTTCTCTGTGTTCTTGACCATCATACTTAGAATCTTTTGGATTACTTACCGTAATACCTGTCTTCTTATCATCTGGAGTATCAGGCTCATCAGGAATAATTGACTTAGGCGTTACTGTTAAATCACCGATAGATTCTTTGGCAAGCTTGTAGTTTGTCTGAATAGCTGATCCATTCCACTTCAAGCTATACGTATTCTTTGAAGTACCTTCATCCGTTCGACTACCCGTTGTAGTAAATTCTACTGTTTCACCAGAAACAATACCCTCAATCTTACCACCAGCTGTTAATGCAGTTCCATCATAAACCTTCTTTGCAGATTCAGTTGTTACTGTATATTCTCTTGGCGTAATCTTGTAAGATTTCTTGAATTCACCAGCGTAGTTACCAATACCATTTACTGTTACATCCACTGTACCTACATTGATTACATCACTACTATATGTCAATGTGTAATCTTTGTTTTCTTCTAGTTCCTTACCAGTCTTAGTATCTGTTACTTTTAATGGATTTACATGTGGTAAACCATCATAGATTGAACCTTCAGGATCTGTGACTTCAATACCAGTCTTCTTTTCATCTGGAGTATTCGGCCCATCAGGAATGATTGACTTAGGTTTAATTACTAATAATCCATCATTTACTACAAACGTTACAGAACTGTAGTTCGTATTGTTATTTGTGAAATCACTTGCCTTTAATCCCATTGGATACGTATTGGCTTCAGTCGCTTTCACTTCAGCATTTCCATTGAATGTGAAATCTGTTTCTGCATACGTACTACCTTCAGTAATGGATACATCATATCCGTCCACTGTCTTTTCAGTTCCATCATAATCGTATGTTTTTTTATGACCCGTAATGACTACAATCACTTGTCCATCTTGAGTTGTGATATATAATTTACCAAACTTAACTTCAATGTTGTAGTTAGAAGCCTTCGTATCATCGTTCAACTTGTAAGTAAATTCATTGTCACTATCGCCAACATTTGTTTGAGATCCAGTTACATGGTAAGATGCACCCTCTAATTTAGCGAATCCATCACCACCAATTGTTATATTGCTGTTTGTTAATGGAGTCTTATCATAAACCTTAGAAGCAGTTGCACTTGTCAATGTTACATTACGCTTAGTGATTTGATATTCTACATTATGACTACCTGTGTAGTTTCCAGCACCTGTAATCGTTACTGTTACTGTACCAGCATTTGTAGTATCACCTTTATAAGATAATGTGTAATCTGTACCTTCAACTAACGTTGCACCCGTCTTAGTATCTTTGACTTCCGGTTTATTTTCATGAACATTACCATCATACTTAGAATCAGCAGGTTTTGTTACTTCAATACCAGTCTTCTTTTCATCTGGAGTATCCGGACCATCAGGAATGATTGACTTAGGATCAATCTTTAACCAACCATCATGAACTACGAATGTTACATTTGTGAAGTTAGCACTTGTATTACTGAACTGAGCAGCTTTTAATCCCATATAAGACGTTCCAGCAACTATTCTACTTACTACTGCAGTACCTGTGAAACTAATAGCTGTATCAGAATATAGTTTATTCGAAATCTTTGTGACATCATAACCACTAACTGAATGAACTTGTCCATCATAAGTGACTGTATCTGTATGTCCAGTAATTTCTACTTTAACTTCTGTCTTCACAGCTTCTACTGTTAATGTACCGTTTGCAGTTGTAATTTCATAGTTAGAAGCTAACATGCCTTCTTTCAATGCATAAGTGAATGTATTTTCACTTGAACCAGCATCTGTCTGAGTGCCAGTATAACTATAAGTTGCACCTTCACCATCCGCAAATCCATCTTCACTTACTGTTACATCATGTTTAACTAATGGAGTTCCATCGTAAGTCTTAGAATCAGATTCACTCGTTAATTTAACTTTTCGTGGAGTGATTTGATATGTTACATCATGACTACCTGTGTAGTTTCCAATACCTGTAATCGTTACAGTTACTGTACCAACGTTTGTAGTATCACCCTTATAAGCTAATGTGTAATCTGTACCTTCAACTAATGTTTTATCCGTCTTGTTATCTTTTACAGTCGGTTTATTTTCATGAACCTTACCATCATACTTAGAATCAGCAGGTTTTGTTACTACAATACCATTTGTATCACTAGGAATAATTGACTTAGGAGTAACTGTTAATAATCCGATAGAATCTGTTCCATGAGTATAGTTCTTTTCTTTTGCAGAACCATCCCAAGTTAAACTATAAGTATTGTTAGAAGAACCAACCTCAGTCTGACTACCAGTTATCTTCAATGTAACTGTTTCGCCATCTACTAAGTTGTTAACTCTACCACCAGCTGTTAATGCAGTTCCATCATAAGGCTTTTCAGCACTATCTGTTGTCACTGTATATTCTCTTGGTGTAATCTGATATCTCTTAGTAAATTCGCCTGTATAGTTTCCAATACCTTTGACTTTTACTTTCACTGTTCCAACATTGACTACATCACCTACATATGTCAATGTGTAATCTTTGTTTTCTTCTAGTTCCTTACCAGTCTTAGTATCTGTTACTTTTAATGGATTTACATGTGGTAAACCATCATAGATTGAACCTTCAGGATCTGTGACTTCAATACCCGTCTTCTTTTCATCTGGAGTATCCGGTCCATCAGGAATGATTGACTTAGGATTAATTACTAATGATCCATCATTTACTACGAACGTTACAGAACTGTAGTTCGTATTGTTATTTGTGAAATCACTTACCTTTAATCCCATTGGATATGTATTAGCCTCAGTACCCTTAACTTCATCATTTCCATTGAATGTGAAATCTGCTTCTGTATAAGTACTACCCTGAGTAATCGATACATCATAACCTTTGACACTCTTTTCAGTTCCATCATATGGGAACGTTCCAGTACGACCAGTAATGACTACTGTAACTTCACTCGCTTCAGCTGTCACTATTAACTTACCATTATGAGTAGTAATATTGTAGTTTTCAGCCTTTGTATTTGACTTCAATGTATAAGTAAATTCATTATCACTTTCACCAACACTTGTCTGACTTCCAGTTACATTGTAAGTAGCACCTTCTTCTTTAACGAATCCATCACCACCTACTGCTACGTTATGGTTTGTTAATGGATCCTTGTCATAAACCTTCGAATCTGTTGCACTTGTCAATGTTACATTACGCTTTGTAATCTCGTAACTTACTTCTGTAGAACCATTATAGTTACCTTTACCCTTAATCGTAATTTTTACTGTACCAGCATTTGTTGTGTCACCAGTATATGATAATTTGTAATCTACATTTTCTGTCAATACTTTACCCTGATCTTTTACTACCGGTTTAAGTTTTTGTTCATCACCATTGTACTTAGTATCTGCAGGACCAGTTACTTCCATACTATTTGTTTCACTAGGAACGATTGACTTAGGCGTAATCTTTAATGATCCATCTTCAATAATGAATGTTACATTTTTGAAGTTATGACTGTTATTTGTGAAATCTGATGCTTGTACATTCATTGGATATTCACCAACATTTGTACCCTTAACCTCAGCCTTACCACTAAATGTGAAATCATCTTTTGTATAATGCTTATTGCTGATTGACTTAACATCATATCCAGTTACAGTCTTTTCAGTTCCATCATAGACATGTTCAGCACTATGTTCTGTAATAGTTACAGTTACTTCATCTGTTACTGGAATAACCTCTAAAGTACCTTCTTTTATTTCAATGACATAGTTCTTTTCTAATGTCTTTTCATTCAATGTATAAGTGAATGTATTCTTACTTAAACCTGTCTCTGTCTGACTTCCAGTTACATTATATGTAGCACCATCATCCTTAACAAATCCATCTTCACTTACTGTTACATCATGTTTAACTAATGGAGTTCCATCATAAGTCTTAGAATCAGATCCACTCGTTAATTTAACTGTTCGTGGAGTTTTTTATAATCAACTGTAGTTACTTGTGAATAGTTACCCTTACCAGTAATAGTTACTGTTACAGTACCAGCATTAATCACATCTTCGCTGTAAGATAATGTGTAATCCGTATTTTCTACTAACACTTTTTCACCATCTTTAACAGTTGGTTTATTCTTGTGTTCATTACCATCATACTGAGAATCAGCAGGTTTAGTCACCGTAATTTCTTGCGTATTGATTGATTTAGGTGTAATAACTAACTTACCAGCACGAGTCTTTACAACCACTTTATCCGTTACATCAACACCATCTTTTTCAACCTTAGCCGTTCCACCAAATACAGTGTTCGTATATTCACCAACATTTGTACCCTTAGTTACTGCCGTTAATCCAGATACTGTGTAACCATTCATTGTAGTTGATTCAAAACCATCTATTGACTGTTCAGCACCGTTATAAGTACGTGTACCACTATTCGCAACCAATGTGATTTCAGTCTTTTCAACCCAAACTGCATATAGAACATTTTCACCATTCGCATCAATATTGATTGTTTGTCCATCTGTATAAGTTGCATTTCCTGTTTTAGAATCAGCCCAACCTGCAAAGTAGTATTCTTTACCTTCCGCTACTGGAGCGCTAAAGCCTAATGAACCATGAGCTTCAATTTCTACTGCCTCATTATTCATGACATTAACTGTCTGAAGATTACCACGACCATTACCAGGATTATAAGTCAATGTTGTAGAAGTTTTTGCATTACCCCAAGTTGCCGTTAAGATAATCTGATTATCCTTATTCGCAATGTCCTTGTTTACTTCAAATGACTGTCCAGGCTTATAAACGTTTCCATTTAACTGCCAACCTAAAAATTTCTTATCTGAAGTAGTCGTCGCATTACCAGCTACAGTAACCTTAGCTCCACCTGCATAGATATTACTATCGGTTGGAACTGTTGCATCCTTTTCAGTACCAGGATTATAAACAACTCTTAATTCACCTTTATACAACCATTTACCAACGATACTTGTATCTCTAGTAATTGTGTTATTCGTATTGAATACTTCAGAAGTAATATTTCCATTACCATCCGCATAATACCAACCCGCAAATGAATATTCATTGATTGTTGGAATACTTGGTAATACTGTACTAGCTACTGTACCAGCAGCTACATCTTCAGTCTTCTTTACTAATGCACCCTCTGGATTATTCAAGTTATAAGTTAACTTAACATCAGAAGCCGTCCACTTTGCGTATAACGTAACATTTTGAGCTGGCATCTTCTTGCCACTAAAATCAAATGCTTTACCTTCACAAAGTTCGTTTTCATACCATCCATCAAATACATAGTATTCTGGAAGTGAACTAGGTCTAGCAGGCGTATAGTTTTCACTTGAAATACTTTGTTCATATTTCTTAGAAACTGTCTTTTCTGGTTTACCATTGTTGATAAAATTTAGATTATAATCATTACGTGTATAGTAGAAACTAGCTCCTTCATATCTTTTACCAATTTTATCACTGACTTCCTCATTAAAAGTAAATCCCTTTAAAGGATATTGGTCTTCTTTAGTGATTCTAATACCACTGCCATACATTTTATCAGTATGATCTAATCTATATTTGATACCGCCTACAGTAATACTTGAATTTTCACCAGGAAGTATTTCTACATAATAAAATGCTTCACAATAACTATCTCCTGTTTGTGGGCCATAGAACTTCGCGCCACCTAATGGCATAGTATTAATATTTGCTTGATACGTTGAACCATTATCTTTAGTAGACCATGTTGAACTTCCATTCTTTGTTGGCCATTGTTTACTAATATCCTGACCATATTTTGCTGTAATTCTTAAATCCGTATATTCTTTTGATGATGTATACCAAGAAGAATAACTATAGAACTTAACATCATACATATTTCTCTTATAGTAAACACTAACGATTGTTGAGCCATCACCCTTGATTATCTTTTTAGTTACTGGCTGTGCTGTAAATCCATCATAAGATTTTGCCTTTGCATTTGCTTCTGTTCCAGTAAGACCAATTTTGTTTTCAGATTCATGGAATGAATATCCATCATCATCGGCATTTTCCCACCAGTGAATAACTGTATAGCTAACTTGTTTTGGTGTCCAATGAGCTTTTAAAGTCATCGGTTTAGTGATTTGTGTTCCATTCTCTACTTTTGTTGAACCATTGTACCAACCACCAAATGTATAACCTGGCTTTGTAGGTGTTGTTTGATCATTTAGAGAGATTTTGTCAAATACGAATTGAGAATCAATTGCGCTTCCACCATCAGAATCAAAAGTTACCCAATACCCTTCTTTAATAATCGCATATACATTTACAGAAGTACTTCCTTCTGGTACTGCAATACTATTTGCGATATTTGTAGTACCGTTCTGATCTGCTGCCCAACCAACTAATTTGTGAGTTGCGTCAACATCATAAGATACGTGTGAGTAATTATGATCCTTGTGGTCTGCAACCTTTTCTGTACGCATAATCTTTGTTCCTTCTGGATTATAGAAGTAAACATATAATGCGTCTTCGTATTTTGCAGTAATTGTACGAGTTTCAGTCTTAGTAATTGTCTGTACACCAAAACCATCAAACATAGATCCATTTTCTTGCCATTCCACAAATGCTTTTCCAGCAATATCTGGAGCCGTTGGAGTAATCAATGTATCACCCGTTTTAACGATCTGTGTACTTACATTTTGTTCATTTGCAACAAAGTTAAATGTTGTCAATTCGACTTTCTTTTCACCCGTAATAACATAAATTGAGAAGTGATTTGCATCAAAGCTTTGTGTATTTGTAGCAACCTCAGTTACTGTACTTGCATCATCTGTAACATGGTAAACATTGACTTCTTCACCACCAACTGCTACATTTTCAAAGCTAACATTAACAATTCCGTTTGGTTGAATTTCGATACCATCTGCATTCACAATCGTAATATCCAGAGCTATAGCTGAATCAACCTCTTTATCCTTTTCCGTAACTGTTTCTTCAACAGCGTTCAAAATAGCTTTTCTTGTAACACGCTTAACGATTAATTGTGCACCACTAGGTAAAACACCTTCGGCCGCCGTTACATGAACGGTTACGTTTCCAGCTGTAGCACTCATATCAAATGCAGGATACTCTGGTAATTCTTCCTTCGCTTCTGGGTCTGCCTCAGCATCTTCTTCTGTTTTTTCTTCAGTTTTGTTTTCTTCTTGAGCTTCATTTGCTTCTGGGTGCGATTCTGTCATTACCTTCTGGTAAACAAATTTCACACTTGTCAAATCTGAAGTCACATTTAAATTTGCCTGGGCTGCAGCTACGATTTGTGAATCATTCATAACTACATCTTTTAGGGTATAACCATCAAAATTCAACATCACACTTGCATCCGAATTCAAGCTGTAATCGATCTCATACTCATGAGTGGTAGCATCTTGTAATATTGTTCCATCTTCAGCTACATAACTTAATGTTACAGACTTGGTTTCAGGCACTTGTACAAACTCTTCTTTCGCATCTATTGCAGGCGCTTCAGTTTGTTCGACAGCCACTTGTTGCGAACCCTCTTCAACCGTTACCGGTTCTTGTTCTTGGGTTTCTTCTATTATTGGTTCTTCTGATAGCGTATTCGCATAGTAAGTATCTGCCAATCCGAACTGAACAGCCATCGCAAGCGACAACATGATCGCCGATGCTCTCTTCAAGTTCTTCAACATATTCAATTTTCCTCCTTTTCTATTCTTAGATAGTTACCCTTCCCATCTACAAATAAAGTATAGAATTTGAACGGTTAGAAAGTGGTTATAAAACATATAACTTTGTCTTTTTTGTTACACAATTTTCATTTATTTACAACGTTTACTTTTAAAATAAAAAGCCATCCAATTGGATGACTTAACGCTCACTGATTTTTGTTTCTACATCAATCTCATAAGGAAGCTGTACAAGCTTTACCCCCGCCTCATGAAACATACGCTTACTGGCAATATTACCTTCAGTTCCATCATACTTATCACTTTCATATACCACGCAAGAAATGCCAGCCTGAATAATGGCCTTTGCACATTCGTTACAAGGAAATAATGAAACATATAAAGTACAACCATGGAGATCTTGAATACTATTTAAAATCGCATTTAATTCAGCATGCACAACATAAGGATACTTAGTTTCAAGAAATTCACCATCTCGATCCCAAGGAAACTCCTCATCTTCACACCCATAAGGAAAACCATTGTATCCAAGTCCAACCACTCTTTTTTGAGGATTGACTATACAAGCTCCTACACGCGTATTTGGATCCTTTGAACGCATTGCACTCAAATGAGCCATGCCCATAAAATATTGATCCCAACTTAATACATCATCACACATTATTCTTCCCCTTCTCTAAGTTCATTTAAAACTCTTTCAAAAGTAGGTTCTAAACCAATCTCAAAACGCATCTTTTCCTTTGTCGTAGGATGCACAAATTCCAACGCACACGCATGCAACAACTGACCATTGGCCTGAATTGTTTTTCTAGGACCATACTTAGGATCTCCTGCGATTGGATGTTCAATATACTGCATATGAACACGAATCTGATGTGTTCTACCCGTCTCTAACTGACATTTGATATACGCAAATTTCTTGAAGTTTTCCAATACTGTAAAATGCGTAATCGCATCCTTCGAATTATTTGCGGTAACCGCCATTTTCTGACGATCCTTTTCATCACGACCAATTGGTGCATGAATCGTACCATGCTCGTGCGTAAAAGGATTATGTACAATAGCTACATATTCACGATGACACGTTTTATCCTGTAATTGCTGACTTAAAGATTCATGGGCCACATCATTCTTGGCAACAACCAATAATCCAGACGTATCCTTATCAATACGATGTACAATGCCTGGACGCATCACCCCATTAATACCACTCAAATCTTTACAATGATACAACAACGCATTCACTAAAGTTCCAGAATAATGACCAGGAGCTGGATGCACAACCATGCCCTTTGGCTTATTGATCACAATAATATCATGATCCTCATATACAATATCCAAATCAATTGGTTCAGGAAGAACTTCCGTAGAATCTAGTTCAGGAATAGAAACCGCAATTTCATCTCCTACACAAACTTTATAACTTGCCTTCATAACCTTTTGATTGACCAAGACATTTCCTTCGTCTAACAAATCCTTAATTCTCTTACGTGAAAAATCCAATTTTTCCGCAAGAACCTTATCCAAACGATCCAATTTAGTATCTTCATCTATCTTTAAGATTCTTGTTTCCATCTCTCTTGCTCCTTCTTATCATCAATAAACATGCTTACTAATATTAATGCGATACCCACTGTAATACTGATATCTGCTACATTAAATACGGGAAATGGATAGCCAAAAATATAGAAACTAAAAAAGTCTCTTACAAAGCCTAGCGTCATACGATCGATAAAGTTTCCAATAGCTCCCGAAAAAACTAAAGATAAACAAATCTGATAACGCGAATCATTCGTTTTAAAAAACATATATACCATACCTACTAAGGCAATAATGGTAAGTGCGGCAAAGAAACCCATTCCAGCTTCCGCAAACATACTAAAACCTGCCCCTGTATTTCGAACATATGTCAAATAAAAGAAATGATTGATCATTTCAACCGAATCATTTAATGCGATAGACTTCTCAACAGCCCACTTTGTCCATTGATCTAGTCCCAAAGTGACCAACACAATCAATAGTGAAGCCACTGTAGTTTTACCTTTTTTCATATACTTCCCCTTTAAAAAGACTTGTTTTTTCGATGCAAAAATAACATCTTAAAAAACAACCATACACTCATCCCAATCGCAATGATGTATCCAAAAAATCCAAGTGCTGGTATTCCCATAATCATCGGCTTCATCTTTGTCGTACAAATCAAACTTGAACCCACAACCAAAGCGGCAATCAACACACATACAATCAAACGATTCACCATCTGATCAATCTTCGCAAGTGGAGCTTGAGAACCCATTAGATTCAAATTGACCTTGATCTGTCCTCTTTGAACCATCTTCAACACATCGCTTGCCTGCACAGGAATATCAACCGAACGAGAAAGCGCATCAATACTTCGCTTAAATCCCGACTTGATTTCTTTCTCCCAATCAATTTTTGTCAAACTTGACTTATGACTCATCGCAATCTTCATCGTATTCATATTCGGATCTAAAGCCGTTAACGTTCCTTCAATCGTCATCATAGAACGAGCTAACATACTAATGCCTTTAGGCAAAGAAATCGAATATACATGACAAATTGAAAACATATCCTGAATCAGTTTGGCAACATCAATTTCTGAATATGGAACACTCAAATATTGATTCACAAAACGATCCATATCCGCACAAAAAGCCGTATAATCAATCTCCTTTTTACAATCCCCTATCATCAAGATACAATCCACTAACTTTTGTGTATCCCTCAAGGCAATGGCACGAACGGCCTCCTTCATCGTTTCACGCTCATTCGCATCTAAAGTGCCCATCATACCAAAATCGATCCATACAATTTGATTATCACGAATTCTTAGATTTCCCGAATGTGGGTCTGCATGAAAGAAACCATTCTCAATAATCTGTGAAATATAATTAAATGCCAATTTATCCGCTATCTCACTACGATCATATCCCAGTTCATCTAATTTATTTGAATCATTGATCTCAATGCCATCCACATATTCCATCACAAGAATATTCTTTCTTGTATATTCATCATAAATCTTTGGCGCATCAATAAACTGACAATCCTTATAATCATTCTTAAAGCGTTTCGCAAATTGAGCCTCAATCGTAAAATCCATCTCCTGTTTTGCGGTTGTCCAAAATTCATCGATGACCATATCTAGATCCACTACGCTTGATACAATATCTGAAAGATTCAATATCTTAACAGCCTTTCTTAACAAGGCCACATCCCGTTCCATCCACTCATAAATCTTAGGACGCTGAATCTTAAGCACAACTCTTTCTTTCGACTTCAAAGTAGCTGCATGCACCTGCGCAATAGATGCTGAACCTAGACAAATCTCATCAATACTTTCAAACTCTTCTTGAAATAAATCGCCATACGTCTCTTGAATGATTTGTTCAACCATAGAAAAAGGCATGGGACTAGCCTGCGAGCGAAGCTTCATCAACTCTTTACAATAACGCTCAGAAAATAGATCCTGTCTTGTCGACATAATTTGCCCAATCTTAACGAAAGTAGGACCCAAGTCTTCAAGTATCATACGTAACTTAACGGGATCCATTCCCTTTTGGATATGATGTTTTCTTAATATAGATACAATCTGCGCAAACCTTGCACTCGTTGACATCGTATTCGTATCACTCATCGTTTCACATCCTGCTTTCTACGTAAAGGCGTATTTGTCACTTTACCCCTTTTTAAATTTCTTAGCGAATTTGACTTCTTTTTATCATCCACCAGAATCATTCTCAATAAACGACTCCAGTCTCTATTATTTTTCACCATAACAGTATTTTAACACACTTGTTAAAAATCAAAAAGAAACAGTATAAACTGTTCCTTAATAGTAGTCATCCACCAATGTGATTTTATCCTTTAATGCCTTGCCATATCGAAGACTTACATGAATTTCACCATTCTTTGCACAATACTCATCATAACTCTTCGATTTGAACGTATCAAAAATGGTTTGAAGATTCTTTGACATCTCATAATCATCCATCTGTAAATCCAATTGATCCCCATCCTGCACAACATGAAGCATTTTAGGATATGTGATCACCAATGAATTATTCGGTAATTGATTATCTTCCACCATCTCATCCACAACGACACGTACATCGCCAACCGAGCTTAAATACGTTTTTGTATACAAACGACAACGATCTGGCATTGTCGTTGTCATAGTCTGCGTTTCTTGAGACAAATCAATTTGATTTGGACTAATTTGACTCAATTCATATACAAAAGTTCCACAGCCAAACACAAATAATAAGATTGAAACAACCAACAATACACCTAACTTACGCATTTGTATCCACCCTCTTAGGCCAAGCACGAACTAACATCAATAGTATTGCCAAACTTCCTAACACAAAGGCAATATCCATACAATATAATCCAGCACTTGTCGTGGCATATACAATAGTTACATATATTAATACAACTAAGCCAATACCACTACCAATCAAAACGCACGCTACAGGAATCATAGCCAAGACTAAGATCACCTTTAAGACATCCGATTCAAGATGTCTTGGCTTTCTTTCATGATACAAAGGACGCTCAGGTGTTGGAGGCAAATCACTCGTTTTTATATTATCATTCCAAGTATCTTTGATATCATCCATCACACCCACATTATGCGCATGCAAACGATAACGCTCCACTCTTTTAGCCATAACTTTCACAAAGAAATAAATGGCTAAACATAAATATAGTATGCGACATAGACTTAGCATAAAATCTGTGATCATATAGAATCCGACAAAGAATGAAAAAATCATAGACAATAAAAATTGACATAATATATCAACCACGATGACTTTTCCAATCAACAAAATCAACACTAAAACAATCGCATCAAATAAGATGTGAAAAATTTCATTCATCGAAAAATCACCAAGCTTAGAAAACAATTCCTCAACCTTGGCATACACCTTATCAATCGTTTTATCTGCACGATTTGAGAATGGATCCATTGAATCCGTATTGATCTTATAAGCATCTAGAATATCTTTTACCAACTCATCCACATCGCCAAAACCAGCAACCGCCTCTTCTTCTGTAACACCACTGGCAATCTTGTCATCAATATACGTTCCATATTCTAATACGATGTCTTCTCTTTCTTTATCGCTAATCAATGATAACTTTTGATTTAAAACATCCAAAAATTCCTTTTTTAACACTCTACTCCACTCCTTTCAAATATGCATTTACACTATCTGAAAAATCCGTCCACTCCGATAATAATGCATCATATCTTTCAAGTCCTAAATTTGTGATATGATAATACTTTCTTGGAGGACCCTCCGTAGATTCTTTTAAATAAGACTCCAACAAACGATCGTTCGACAATCGCTTCAACAAAGGATAAATCGTACCTTCATTTACTTGAATTACCTCGTTGATACGAGACACAAGCTGATACCCATATAGATCATCCGATACAATAGCCTTTAATACAATCAACTCTAAAACACCTTTTTTAAATTGAGTATTCATGCGTTTCACCCCTATTCTTTCCCATTAATGATGGCTGAAACACATCTACATACATCTTTTCCAAAGTTGTCAATGAAAGATTACGAATCGACTGTACATACTTAAAGTTTGGATGCATAATCCCATTCTTATATTTCAACTTCAATTCATATGCCTCATTATATTCAATGGCACCCACACCAATTACTTGAACACACATAAATAATTTCGAAGCTTTATTCAACCCCATGATTTTTCCGTTACGAATCCAACCACAAAAATACACCGGAATATTTTGGAAAGAGTATCCCGAAATATGGTCAATCGAAATCACAGGAAGATTCTTTTTTTTACCTAAACACTGCGCATATTCTTTTGTCGCCCCATGCTTAGAACAATAAATTACCGCTCTTGGCTGCATAATATCACCCCGTTCACTATTATGATATACACACTACCTTGGATTGTCAAGTACTGTGTTATACGTATTTGATTTAGATGAATTTAACATCGAATATTCACTTTATTTTAAAATATCTATCTAACGAAGATTTTAGTAGAATATAGGTGAAATAATATATAGTGCTAATTGATCCTTTAATGTATTAACACAAACACCTGGAAACATATAGGTATCTGGATAACAAAGGTCAACATACAGTGGATACAGTAGCTCAGATGGAATATGAAAGAATTAAAGAAGAAAAATAAAATGAAATTTCAAAGATTTAAACGCGGAAGTGTTGTAATGGTGGAATTTTCACCATCTATGGGTAGTGAAATCAAGGGGAAACATTTAGCTATCGTTTTAACGAAAAATGATTCACCTAATAATGGTGTGCTAACGGTAATTCCATTAAGTTCAAAAAATAAGCCTTATTATGTTCCAATCGGTAATTTTTTTCTTAATGAAGCAATCCCTTTCTTAGATAAACAATTAAATGAATTCATAGAGAACATTAAAAATGTTACAGATGAAGAGAAAAAAGCAATGTTAGATAATGCAAATAAGTTTATTTTGGTTGCCAAAATGTATCAAAAAATGGGTGATGACTCCTATGCAATGGTACAAAATATCTCCACAATCAGCAAATTAAGAGTTCTTAAACCAATAAACAAGTATGATCCCATTTTAAAAATTAGAGTTTCAGATGAAATCATGACAATACTTGATAATAAATTAATAGAATTATTTACAAAGTAAATCTTTTGACTTTAGAGTTATGAGATGTTAATATACTTATGAACAACGGCCTTAGCGCCATTGATTATTACACAACGGCCTTAGCGCCATGTAGAAAGTCACTGATTTATTTCAGTGGCTTTTCTTTATTATCAAAATCTTTGTGTGAATGTCAAATCTATGGCTGCTTAATTAATGCTGAAGAAGAGATTTTGAACGCAATTTCAAATTTTTAGGACCTAATTAAGATATAATACAACATAAAATAGGGTAGAGGGATAAAATAGAATTATCGCCCCTCCCATTGAACCGTACGTA
>ERZ1026958.564-NODE-564-length-14820-cov-6.241246_pt1 | contig 14820 bp, 10 predicted proteins | sample MGYA00519567_ERZ1026958 | MGnify/ENA primary metagenome ERZ1026958 (study PRJEB26926, sample SAMN06164518) | human gut metagenome | biome: ENVO:00009003; feature: ENVO:2100002; material: ENVO:00002003 | host: Homo sapiens | place: USA | collected 2012 ...
ACGAGATGTCTTAGGGTCTCGTGGGCTCGGAGATGTGTATAAGAGACAGATCTTGCTGCCTTTGTACTTCCAGTTATAATGATGATGGCACTGTACTATACAAGAGGCATATTTCCATGGGGAAACGAATGTTATCTGAGGTCTGACATGTATCATCAGTATGCGCCATTCTTTTCAGAACTGTGGCACAAGATAAGAAATGGTGAAAGTCTTACTTACTCATGGAATATAGGAATGGGAACTAACTTCACATCTCTGTTTGCATATTACCTTGCAAGTCCATCTAACTGGTTCGTTGCACTTTTTCCTCAGAAATACACTATAGAGATAATGAATGCATTTATAATACTTAAGATAGCTGGCAGCAGTCTTTCTTTAACGTATTATCTTACTAAGCACAATAATAACAAGCATGTAATTGCTGCCATATTCGGTATGTTCTATGGTATGTCCGGCTTCATTGCGGCATACAGCTGGAATATTATGTGGCTTGACTGTGTTATTCTGATTCCACTTATCATGCTTGGACTTGAACGACTTGTTAATGAGAACCGCTGCATATTCTATTGCATAACTCTCGGATTATGTATATTTACTAATTATTATATTGCAATCATGGTATGCCTTTCAGTAGTGATTTACTATGTTGTTCTTATGATAGCTTATAACGGTATTAAAAGCCCTATGCAGTATGTGAAGAAATTTATTAATTTCTGTGTATATTCACTGCTTGCCGGTGGACTGGGAGCGTGTCTTCTTCTGCCTGAATTCTATACATTTTCACTTTCAGCCTCAAGCGACACAACATTCCCTGATAAGCTTATTTCTTATTTCAGCATATTATCAATGCTCACAAGACAGCTTATCAACATTCCGGTTCATTTAGGACTGGATCATCTGCCTAACATATACTGCGGCGTTGCTGTTTTTGTACTGCTACCGCTTTATATTATGTGCAGCAAAGTCAATGCACGTGAAAAGATTGGCAAATGTGTCATCCTGCTTATCTTCCTGACAGCATTTAACTTAAATATACCTAACTATATATGGCATGGTATGCATTTTCCTAACAGCCTGCCTTGCAGACAGTCATTCATATATATATTCTTCCTGCTTGCAATGTGCTATGAAGCTGTTATTAACCTTAAGAATTCTACTAACAGGCAGCTTGGTGCATCATTATGGATTGCAATTGGTCTTCTGCTTATTATGGAAGAACTTTTTATTAACTCAGAGACTGAATATTCATTTAAGAGTGTATATATAAGTGGAATATTTATTCTTATATATGGTCTGTTAATGTTTATTCATAACAACGCCAAGTTCAAGATTCCTGTCGTTCTTATGCTTACATTCTCAGTATCAATCATTGAATGTACAATGAATATGGATGCAACCGGTATTGGAACAACAAGCCGTACATCATATCTTCTTGATTATGATGCCGTAAAGACTGTTACAAAAACCGTATCTGATAATGACACATCCTTCTATAGAATGGATAAGCTTTTTGGAGCGCGTTCTAAAAATGATGGTGCATGGCATAATTACCGAACTGTTTCAACATTTTCATCAACATGCAATGCAGGGATGTCAAAGCTTTACAACCTTATAGGAATGGAAAATTCAACTAATGCATATGGCTGCAATGGTCTTACCGCTGTTACTGATTCTCTTTTCTCTGTAAAATACACTATTTCTAACCGACTTTTAGTTGAAAGTGATATAAGAAATTATTATACAGGCAGCGATGGTGAATTTGTGTATAAGAATAATTACACACTTCCTATTGGTTATGCGATTAACAGTTCAACAGCATATGACCTTGTTATGGCTAAGAATAACAATGGTATTGAGAACCAGAATATTCTTATTCAATCTCTTACCGGAATAAGTGATGTATTTGAATATACTACTTCATTCCCTACTGAAGCCGATTGTATTATCACACCTTCAAAGAGTGGTCATATGTACCTGTCAGTTGCGAATAAATCTGTTGATTCCGTAACTGTTACTATTAATAACACAACCACTTACACCTACAATAATATAAAGAGCAATAACCGGATTCTTGATATTGGTTATGTCCACGACACAGATACTGTCGAAGTAACTTCTGATACCGGCGGAATGAATCTTTCTGTATACACACTCGATGAAGACAAATTCATCAGGGCTTACAATAAACTCAATTCAGAAAGCTATCAGGTTGAGAAATTCTCTGATACTAAGTTTACAGGAACTCTTACTGCTTCCTCAGACAAAGCAATATTATTCTCTATTCCATACGATGGTGGCTGGTCTGTGTATATTGATGGCAAGAAAGCTGACACTTATGCCTGGGAAAATGCATTGTTATGTGTTGACGTAAGTGCCGGAACTCATACCGTTGTATTAAAATATCGTCCTGTTAATTTAATATTGGGTTGCGTTATTACTACACTTTGCATTATTATATTGATTGGCATTTATCTTGCCAGCTGCTTTATTAAAGCAGGAAAAGTAAATATGGCACATTTTCCGTTAGTTATCAGAAAATATCTTGATGATCCGTCTCTTACTAACAAAGACATTAAGAAACTGTCTGATGATAATATAGAAAGTTCTATTCTTGATGATATGGATGATTTCGAGAATCTTGAATCACCTGATATTGATGATGAACTTACTGACAGTCTTCTCTCTTCTATTGAAGATGAAGAAGATAATTTTAATGAAGAAAATACAGATATTTAATTCAAGGAGGATTTATAAATGAAATTATGGGGTGGACGATTCACCAAAGAAACTAATGAGCTTGTTAACAACTTCAACGCATCAATTTCATTTGACCAGAAGTTCTATAAGCAGGATATTGAAGGAAGTATTGCACATGCTACTATGCTCGGCAAGCAGGGAATTATTCCTGAAAGCGAAAGTGAGCAGATTGTAGAAGGTCTTAAGGGAATTCTTGCTGATATTGAATCAGGAAAGCTTGAAATCACTGATGAATACGAGGATATCCATACATTTATGGAGGCTACTCTTATTGAGAGAATCGGTGATGCCGGAAAGAGACTTCACACAGGACGAAGCAGAAATGACCAGGTTGCTCTTGATATGAGACTTTTCACAAGACAGGAAGTTCTTAATACTGATACTGAGCTTAAAGAGCTTATGGCTGTTATCTTAAGAATCATGAAAGAAAACACTCATACATTCATGCCTGGATTTACTCATCTTCAGAAGGCACAGCCTGTTACTGTTGCTCATCATTTCGGTGCATATTTCGAAATGTTCAAGCGCGACAGAAGCAGACTTCACGATATATATGAAAGAATGAATTACTGCCCTCTTGGTGCAGGTGCACTTGCAGGAACAACCTATCCATTAGACAGAGAACTTACTGCTTCTCTTCTTGGTTTCTATGGTCCAACACTCAACAGCATGGATTCTGTTTCTGACAGAGATTACCTTATTGAATTCTTATCTGCATTATCAACTATCATGATGCATTTAAGCCGTTTCTCTGAGGAAATATGCATCTGGAATTCCAATGAATACAGATTCATAGAACTTGATGACGCTTTCAGTACAGGAAGCTCTATTATGCCTCAGAAGAAGAACCCTGATATCGCAGAGCTTGTAAGAGGTAAGACAGGCAGAGTATATGGTGCTCTTATGAGTCTCCTTACAACAATGAAGGGTATTCCTCTTGCTTACAACAAAGATATGCAGGAAGATAAGGAATTATCATTTGACGCATTTGACACAGCTAAGGGCTGCATCAGCCTTTTCAAGGGCATGATTGATACTATGAAATTCAACAACAAGAGAATGGAAGCTTCAGCAAAGAACGGCTTCACTAATGCTACTGATGCTGCTGACTATCTTGTTAAGAAGGGGGTTCCTTTCAGAGAAGCCCACGGTATTGTCGGCCAGCTTGTTCTTATGTGCATTGAGAAAAATATTGCACTTGATGACCTTTCACTTGAAGAATACAAGGCTGTAAGCCCTGTATTTGATGAAGATATCTACGAGGCTATCAGCCTTCAGACTTGTGTAGATAAGAGACTTACTCTTGGAGCTCCTGGTCCAGAGGTTATGAATAAGGTTATTGCTATATATGATAAATATATGGATGAGAATTAGTTTCGTGATTGTACAGTCTGTGAGTCAAGCATTAGTGCCAACTTTAGGTAAGCTGACCTAGTGGCTGTAAATGCCGCCATATACAGAGTTTATTACGGTGCAGGAAATCAAACGCGCTTCGCTTGAACGAGATTTCCTGCACCGAACTTTTGTATATAGCGGCATTAACACCCACACGGTAAGCTTACATGCCGTTGTCGCTAACGCTTAACTCACAGACACTACCACCGCAAAGTACCGATTTTGTTTCATGCCATATGTCTCCAGTATTTAAAAAATGGTATGGATAATCCCATACCATATTCTGACTAACAAGGTGACCTCGCTGGTCAAATTATTCTTTCAAATGTAGTCTCGACAATCAAAAAACAATTTAACTAACTATCCATTTATATTTTAGAAAAATATACTTTTTAAGGGTGGTCATGTCGAAGAAGTGCTTCACACCATCACAACTAAATTGTAAGCTGTCCGTGTGGGTGTTATGCCGCCATATATAAAAGTTCGGTGCTGGAAATCTCGTTCAAGCGAAGCGCGTTTGATTTCCAGCACCGTTATAAACTCTGTATATGGCGGCATTTACAACCACTAGGACCGCTTACCTTAGTTGTGATGGTGTGAAGCACTTCTTCGACTCTCCAACCGTTAAACAACTATACTCTTATCTTAGTTCCCTTAGTATCCCTGTGTGCCGTCTTCATCTTGGCAAAGCTGATACTCTTGCCCTTATATTCCATTGTGAACTCGTCACCTTCTGTAAGCAGGAATACATCTTCTATATAATCATCTTTTGAAAGCTTGATTCCTCTTACGCCAACAGCACTCTTCTTCTTCATTGGAATGTCTGTTAATGGGAACTTTAAGAACACTCCGTTTTCTGTCTGTACAATTACATTCTGGTTGCTCTCGACAACCTCTTCTTCCTTGATTTCTCCATCAAGTGAGAACTTTGAATAAATCTCTACTCTTGCGTCTGTTGAATACATTCCGATTAGCTTGTCGTCATCTGCTAATTTTGTACATGCAACTGTACGCTTTGCAACCTGGAATTCTTCGCTGTCAACAAGCTTCATCATTCCCTGTCTTGTGACAAAAAGCATTTTCTGATTCTTAAGTCGTTCAAATGGAGTAATGTACACAATTATCTCCTTAGAGCTGTCATAGTTACACAGATTATCAATCGGTGTGCCTTTATCTCTGAACTTAGTGAACGGCAGATCCTTTATCTTTAACTGGTGCAGATCTCCGGTATCAGTAAATATACAGATTTTATCTGTGTTCATTACCGGAATGACATATTTGTTTTCGTTAAATACAGCCTCTTTATTTCTCTCAAATGCAGCCATATCAATAGTTCTTGCATATCCGAATCTGTCCATAATAAACATAACTTCCATCTCTGGAATCTTCTTTTCCTCAAATACAGCAGCTTCGCCGTCTTCAATTACGGTTCTTCTTTCAACACCGTATTCCTTCTTAATATTAAGAAGGTCAGCCTTGATAACCTTTGCCATCTCTTTTCTGCTGCCAAGTATCTTTTCATACTTTTCAATCTTCCTGACACATTCATCATATTCTTTCTGAAGATTAAGAATTTCAAGACCAATCAGCTTGTACAGACGCATTTCCAATATTGCTCCTGCCTGTCTTTCCGTGAAATCAAGACCTGCAGCCTGCTTTTTTGACTGCTCTGACTTGAATCTGATTCCCTCAACATTACCATTGACAAGGCAGTCCTTCGCCATCTTAAGATTAGCGCTGCCTCGTAATATCTCGATAATAAGGTCAATAATATCACAGGCTCTTATAAGACCTTCCTTAATCTCCCTGTTAGCCTTCTCCTTTTCAAGAAGTGTTGTGTACTTTCTTGTAGCAAGCTCATACTGGAAATTAATGTGATGTCTGATTATATCCTTAATCCCTAAGGTCTCAGGTCTTCCATCAACGATAGCCAGCATATTTACACCAAATGTATCTTCTAACTTGGTCTTCTTGTACAGAAGATTCTCAAGATTCTTGACATCCGCGTTCTTCTTAAGTTCAAGGACAATTCTTATTCCTTCCTTAGAAGATTCATTGGAAATATCTACAATATCGGTAGTTTTCTTAGTCTCTATAAGGCTTACAACATCAGATATGAATTTGCCTATGTTAGCACCAATCATTGTATATGGAATCTCTGTAATAACAAGCTTGTCCTTCTCAGAACGGTTCTTGGCAGGCTCGAATACGACCTTGCCTCTTAACTTAATCTTACCTGTTCCAGTCTCATATATTGCACCAAGCTCGCTTTTATTAATTACAATTCCGCCTGTAGGAAAATCCGGTCCAGGGCAGAGCTGCATAAGCTCGTCTGTTGTGATATCCTCATTATCCATATATGCACATACTGCATCAACAACCTCTGAAAGATTGTGTGGAGGGATATTAGTTGTCATACCAACCGCAATACCATCTGCACCATTTACAAGCAGATTAGGTACTCTTACAGGAAGAACCTCAGGCTCTTTTTCTGTCTCATCAAAGTTAGGCACGAAATCCACAACATTTTTATCAAGGTCAGCAAGATATACGTCCTGTGTGAACTTTTTTAACTTAGCTTCTGTATATCGCATAGCAGCAGCTCCGTCACCTTCGATAGAACCGAAGTTTCCGTGTCCGTCAACAAGAGCCATACCCTTCTTAAAATCCTGTGAAAGTACAACGAGTGTCTCATATATTGAACTGTCACCATGTGGATGGTATTTACCCATTGTATCACCAACGATACGTGCAGACTTTCTGTGAGGCTTGTCGTAATTAAGCCCCAACTGGTCCATGGCATACAGCACTCTTCTCTGTACCGGCTTTAAACCGTCCCTTACATCAGGAAGTGCTCTTGCTGTAATAACGCTCATGGAATAATCTATATAGGACTTCTGCATAACCTCAGAATACTCAGTCCTTATAATCTTCTCAGCCATTTTCTACTCCTTTAGCTTTTACGCATCAATCTCAGCTTCATTAGCATGCGTATATATAAATTCTCTTCTAGGTGGTACATCTGTACCCATAAGCATTGCTGTAACCTCAGTTGCAAGCCTTGCGTCCTCAATCTCAACCTGCTTTAAAATTCTTGTTTCAGGATTAAGCGTTGTCTCCCATAGCTGGTCAGGATCCATCTCTCCAAGACCTTTGTATCTCTGAAGTGTAAATGTTCCTGACGTATGCTTCTTTCTGTAATCCTCAAGTGCCTTGTCATCATATAGATATTCACCCTCGCCCTTCTTAGGAACAACCTTATAAAGAGGTGGTGTAGCAATATATACATGTCCCTGATTAATAAGCTCAGGCATGAATCTGTAGAAAAATGTAAGAAGCAGTGTATCAATATGTGCTCCATCCACATCGGCATCAGTCATGATAATAATCTTATTATATCTTAATCTGCTAATATCAAAGTCATTACCGTAGCCCTCTAAGAACCCACAGTTGAATGAATTAATCATTGTCTTAATCTCGGCATTGGCAAGTACCTTATCAATACTTGCCTTCTCAACATTAAGAATCTTACCTCTGATTGGAAGAATTGCCTGAGTTCTTCTGTTTCTTGCAGTCTTTGCTGAACCTCCAGCTGAATCTCCCTCAACAATGAACACCTCACATTCCTCCGGATTCTTGCTCTCACAGTTGGCAAGCTTTCCGTTGCTGTCTATAGAGAACTTCTGCTTTGTAAGCATATTTGTCTTAGCTTTTTCTTCTGCTTTTCGTATCTTCGCAGATTTTTCAGCACATGCAATTACAGCGTTAAGGTCATCCAAATGTCTGTCGAAATAAAGTTGTACCTCGTCTCCTGTTACATTTGCAACAACTGTACCAGCATCCGGATTATCAAGCTTGGTCTTGGTCTGTCCCTCAAATCTTGGTGCAGGGTGCTTAACTGCAACAACTGCAGTCATACCATTTCTTACATCAAGACCTGTAAAATTCGCATCCTTATCCTTTAAGATGCCAAGTTCTCTCGCATACTGGTTGATAATCATTGTAAACTTGGTCTTAAAACCTGTAATATGCGTTCCACCCTCCTGAGTGTATATGTTATTACAGAAGCCAAGAATATTTTCCTCAAATTCATTAACAAACTGAAATGCTACTTCAACCTCAATATCTTCCTGCTTCTTCTTAAAGTAGACGATATCGCATACTGTCTCTTTGCCATTGTTAAGGTCTTTGATATATGCCTTAAGTCCGTCAGGCTCATGGAAAGTTTCCTTATCCTCGCTGCCCTTTCTCTTATCTTCAAACTCAATTGTAAGCCCCGGATTAAGATATGCAGTCTCATGAAGCCTGCTCTTTATCGAGTCTGCTTTGAATCTTGTCTTTTCAAATATTTCTCCATCAGGAAGAAATGTAACAGTTGTACCAGTATCATTTTTTCTGCATGTACCAATCTTTTCAAGCGGCGCTGTTGCTTTTCCACGCTCGTATCTTTGCTTGTACACACCACCATCAACTCTTATCTCAACCTCAAGCCATACAGAAAGTGCATTAACTACAGATGCACCAACGCCGTGAAGTCCTCCTGATATCTTATATCCGCCATCTCCGAACTTGCCGCCTGCATGAAGTACTGTAAATACGACCTCAACCGCAGGTATTCCGGCTTTAGGATGGATTCCGATAGGAATACCTCGTCCATTATCCTTGATAGTTGCTGTTCCATCATCATTAAGAGTTACATTTATCTGTGTACAAAAACCCGCAAGATGTTCATCCACTGAATTATCCGCAATCTCATATATAAGATGATTAAGACCTTTTGTTCCGACACTTCCAATATACATACCAGGTCTCATTCTTACCGCTTCAAGGCCCTCCAGTATAGATATACTGTTAGCATCATATTTATTAGCTGCCATTATTAATTACTCTCCTCTTTACTTTCCAAAATACGCATTGAAAGTATCCTCAAAGCTGCTTCCCAACGTATACGCATCCTGAATACTTAATTTCTTCCACTCACTGTTATTAAATTCCATATATATACCAGATTCATATTTCTCAAAATCAGCATTAAACTGCTCTAACTTTCTCTTTTCAAGAATTGCAGACTTATTAACCTCGGTCTTAGCCTTATCATTATCCGATGTACATCTTATAATATAATATCTGCCTGCTGACTCAACTATACTGCTCATCTCACCAGTAGACAGATTGAATGCTGCTTTTTCAAATGCTGCATCCATCTCGCCACGTTTCAGTTCGTACTCATATTCGCCATCCGCATTGTACTCCTTGGCAACAGCAAAGAATGAACTTCCTGAATTCACAAGATTATATGCTTTATTAATATCTTCCTCTGAATCTGATACAATATACTGGATATCAATAACTCTTGCCTCATCTGCGCTTACTTCAATATCCATGCTGGAAGTAAGGTCATCGTAGAGTTTCTGTGCTATTGCAAATTCAGTAAACATTGTATTCAGTTTATCCTTAGTTATTCCTGTACTGCTTATCTGCGATTCAGTTAATTCATTGTAAAATGCATCAACAGCCTTACCCACAGAATCTTTTTCTTCTCTTCCAAGCACAACACCGCGTTCCTTAGCCTTAACATTCATAGCCTTGACGCGCATTAACTTACTCTTAATCTGGTCCTTAATATAGCTTTCAAAATCAGCATCACCAATTTTCTCTCTCCATATATTACTGCCAAACATTTCCTCATATTCCTTCTTCACATCAGACATGAGAATATCTGCCTCGCATGTATTAGTTGTCTTCTGTCCTGCTGTCTTAATAAGCTCACCGCTCTTCATTCCTGTTGTGAAATATATCAGACGTCCATTAAAGAACTTAATATATCCTGCAACTAACAGAACTACAACAAGAATAACTGCTAATATAATAAATGTTTTTTTTCTTCTTTTCATATTCTATCCTCTTTAATTATTTGTGATATGGCTCATTCTTCATAATCCTGTAAGCCCTGTATATCTGTTCCAAAAGAATAACTCTCATAAGCTGGTGTGGAAATGTCATCTTTGAAAAACTCAGCTTATAATCAGCTCTCTTAAGTACTGCATCTGCAAGTCCCAAAGAGCCTCCTATTACAAATGTTATGTTACTTGTTCCTTCTATTCCAAGTCTTTCAATCTTTTCTGATAGTTCAACAGAATCAAGCATTTTCCCTTCTATTGCAAGTGCACATACATAAGCATCATCTTTAATGGCAGAAAGGATTCTCTCCCCTTCCTTATTCTTAATCTGTTCATTGACTATATCACTTGCATTATCCGGTGTTTTCTCATCAGGTAGTTCAACAATATCAAGCTTACAGTATCTTGAAAGTCTCTTAGAATACTCTTCAACTGCCTGGGTATAAAACTTTTCCTTAATCTTGCCTACACATACAACATTTATACGCATCTGTACTATCCTTCCACGAAGAAATATCCGCCATTATCAAGCCTGAATACTTCTAACTGCTCAAGAAGTTCATCATTGCTTAAGTCAGATACATCCATTCCCTCATCATCCATCACTTCTCTTAATTCTTTAATATCCTTGCAGTATACCGCCATACAGTCCTCTAAGAATTCCTTAGCTTCCTCTAAATCATATGCAACAGGCTCATCGAAAAGCTGTTTCTGATCTCTTAAAAACACCTTCGCACACTCATCAATATGTTTATCCATAACTTAAATCTCCTTATCTTATCTCTTTAAATTGCTCTCTTAATGTTCCTTCTACCCATCCCGTTACGAAACGCCCATGTTTCTTAACATCATCTACAGCTTTCTCCATAACATATGAGTAATACACCCTGTCAAGCATTGCAATATCATTATAGTTGTCACCAAATGCCATACATTCTTCGGGTTTTAAGCTGAAATATTTCTGTATCTGCTCAATTCCTCTACCTTTATTAACATTAGTGTCCATAAGGTCTAAGTAAAGTTCTCCCGATACAAGTACTGAAGCCTTATCACTCCATTTGTTAATAAAATGTTCTTTAGAGTTCTTAATTCCTGTCATATCACACACAGCTATCTTTAATATATCCTCGTCAATGTCTGTGAACTTATCAACTAATGTAGTATGATAATTGACCACCTTGGTCATCCTGTAATAATATTCTTGAGACTTAGGCTTAATATATGCCGTATGTTCTCCTGATACAAGCACCTCACAATTAGGCTGTTCAATTACATCCTCAATTATCTCTAACGCAAGCTTCCTATCCATCGCAGTCTTTCCAATAGTTTCACCCTTGTATTCCACAAGTGCACCATTCTCTGCAATATATGCAAGCTTATCACTGACAGCCCCAAAAAGTCTCTTAAGACTCGTTATCTGCCTGCCACTAGCCGGTGCAAATATAACGCCTTTGTCAACAAGTTTATTGATATACTGTATAGCAGATTCGTCGACGCTCTGTGCTCCGTTAAGAAGCAATGTCCCATCAAGGTCACTTGCTACGAATTTAACCATATATTTTCTCCTTAAAATGTTTTAAGCTCATGTACAAGTCTTGCAACAGGCAGACCGACAACGTTATTATATTCGCCTTCAATACCCTTAATGTATGCTGCGAATTTTCCCTGAATACCATATGCACCAGCCTTATCCATAGGCTCTCCTGTGCTTATGTAATCCCTGATTTCCTCATCAGTCATATCATATACCCACACATCAGTCTTTTCATAAAAACTTACATTCTTATGTGTGCTGCATATAGTTACACCTGTATACACCTGATGTATCTGACCTTCTAAAGACTTAAGAATTCTGAATGCATCCTCTTCATCCTTAGGCTTGGTAAGAATCTCTCCTTTATGATAAACAATAGTATCTGCACCTATAACGATTACAGAATCATCTTTATCTGCATATTGCTCTAATACAGACTGTGCCTTAATAGAAGATAATTCTCTTACATAATCTTCAGGCTCCATCTCTTTAATATTCTCATCTGCATCACTTGTAACAACAGTAAAATCAAGTCCTACCTGACTCATTAATTCTCTTCGTCTTGGTGAACCCGATGCAAGTATCAAATGTTTCATAAAACTTCCATCTCCTTGTTCTTCACTGTATTTTGTGTTCAAAGCCTACTTCGACTCATACATATTGCATTATAGCATAAAAAAGCAGAGTGCTTCAATACCACCCCAATAAAAAAGGCACAACATTACTGCTGTGCCTCTCTGATATCATTAACATTTATTATCTTTTATTGCTCTTTTTGCTTATCACAATAACAGTTCCAGAAATAACAGCTGCTGCTACAAGAATCACAATATATACCCATACATGATTATTGTCACCAGTCTTTACAACCTCTTCATCAGCCGCAACTTCACCAGTTTTTCTGACTCTTGAGCCATCAACAGTCTCATCTTCTTTTCCTGTAACTAATTCTTCATCTCCTGCAACTTCACCAGTCTTCTTTGTGACATGAGTTGATGAAGTTGTATGTTCTTTTGTCTGTTTATTAGAATCTACTGTTGTTTCATTTGACTTTGTTGTCTCATTAACAGCTGTTGTTTCGTTTGATTCTGGTTTTGTCGGCTTAGTTTCCTTACCAGCATCAACTGTTGTCTCATTCGACTTTGTTGTCTCCTGCGCAACTGTTGTCTCGTTCGACTTTGTTGTCGCCTGCGCAGTTGTTGTCTCATTCGACTTTGTTGTCTCCTGTGCAGTTGTTGTCTCGTTTGACTTTGTTGTTTCCTGTGCAGTTGTTGTCTCTTCTGACTTTGTTGTTTCTGATGAAGACTGTGCTACAGATGTTGTTTCCTTTTGTGTCGTCTCCTGCTGTTGATTATCTGATATAAAATGCATTTGTCCATTGACATTAACAAATGACTTAGAAATTGCTCTTCCATTACATGTAGATGTTAAGGTAATATCTGCTTTTGGTGCAACAACTATACCACATACCTCACCTATATTAATATTACCAGTTACATTAACAGCATTGAAAATAACCGTGTCTGATACATCAACATCTGTTAATCCGCCTGTATTCTTTCCATTAATGCTGAATCTTTTAATGTCTGCATCACCATCACCGCCAAGCAGATTAATGATAACAAACTGTCCCTGTGCTTTATTTGTTATGTTGAGCTGTCCTTCTCCATAATAAGATGAAACTTCTTTTCCCTGCCAGTCAATATAATTATTAGCATACATATTTACCACTACAATCTGCTTATTCTTAAATGAAGCAAGATCAATCTTTCTATCATCATAAGCACCAATAACTATATCAGCCTCCGAATCTGGTGTATCTGAATACGCCTTGAAATTATCGTATACATTATCAAGTGCTGCAGTTACATCCATATAATCCTCTGCATAATAAACATTGATTGTATCCTTGCAGTTAGCAACATTAATAACAGCACCTGTTCTTTTTCCGTTAGCATCCTTAATATAATATTTATTCTCTCTGGGTTCATAATCATAATCAGTTCCAAGCACAAGATTATTAAATGCATTCCTATCCACATTAACCTCTGATGAACCAGAATTATCAAAACTCTTGATATATGTTGTTCCAACGCTCATATCAAGCCATGCACTCATCCACTGATCTGTTATTACAAGCTTGTTAGTCGCGAAACATGTCTGATTGTGATTACCATTCTTAAATTCTTCAGCAACTACACCGTAAGGTTTTGCTGCTCCTAATAATTCATTAAGGACATCCTGTGTTTTTGAATATGCGCCAGCTCTTAAAGACGTACCAGCAAACACAGAACCTGCAACTATTGCAACCAAAAGAACGCCAACTGCAGTTTTCTTAATCTTTACATCCAAACCACTTAATCGTTTTCTAAAAAACATTACTATCCCTCCAAAAATGTCTGAACCAATAGTTTCCCCTTAACTATATTTCCCTCTCTCAGCGTATAATAGCATTAGTACCAAAGTACTGCTTCCCCCTTTTTGGGGGGTTTTAATTCTACATTAATAAAACAACCCATATCCTGAATCAGTATCATTCTAGTATACGTTCCGGACATGGGTTATATTACACATTATTCAATTTAAATATTATGCTTCAAGGCTTCTGTTCATAGCTGACTCTAACGCATCAATAGAAGCTCTGATGATATCATGGTCAATACCAATACCAAAGTAATTCTTTCCATCCTCTCCTGTAATACCAACATATGCAATGGCACTAGAATCAGAACCCTTCTTTAATGAATGTTCTTCATAACAGAAGATATCACAAGGCTTTCCAAAATGACTGGCAAGAGCATTACTTACAGCATCAAGACGACCATTACCACCATCTTCAACATTGTACTTCTCACCATTCTCATTAATAGTTACGACTGTCTGTATTCCATTAATCTGCTTGAAATGTACTTCAGAAATCTTGAATACTGGTGTGTATTTCTTATATCTCTTCTCAAATATTTCAAGAACTTCATCTGCTGAAAGCTCCTTATGATTAACATCCGATACATCCTTAACAGCATAACCCAGATCTTCTCTCATAGCCTTAGGTACAACCATTCCATAGTTATGTTCAAGAACATAAGCAACACCACCCTTACCAGACTGGCTATTAATTCTTATAACATCTGAATCATATGTACGTCCTACATCTTCTGGATTAATTGGAAGATATGGAACTGTCCATTTACTGTCTCTTATACACATCTCCGAGCCCACGAGACCCTAAGACAT
>ERZ1026958.582-NODE-582-length-14508-cov-9.764409_pt1 | contig 14508 bp, 10 predicted proteins | sample MGYA00519567_ERZ1026958 | MGnify/ENA primary metagenome ERZ1026958 (study PRJEB26926, sample SAMN06164518) | human gut metagenome | biome: ENVO:00009003; feature: ENVO:2100002; material: ENVO:00002003 | host: Homo sapiens | place: USA | collected 2012 ...
TATAGAAATAAACCAATATTCATATCTCTCTCCTAAAAATAATAATAAACAAAAGAAACCATTCTAGACGCCAACACTAGAATGGTTTTCTTATTTTAGGCATATGCATTACATACTTTAATCACAAAACGCATCAAGGCATATAAATCTTTATATGTTTCTTTTTCGATACGAACCGTACAATCATCCATCTTTTCTACATTATCCATACGAGATACAAAATCCGCATTTCGACTATGATGGAATGTTATTTCCATTGTGTGAGATGAAGATATAGTTGGTTTTTCATCTGTTTTTAAAGCTTCTTGAATACCATATGTATATCTATCCTTCAACTCATTAAAGCTACAACACAAAGCACACTGATTGTTTAATGTTTTCTTTGTTTCCACAAATACACAACCAAGTTCTTCTTCTACCTGCTTACCATATTCACTATCACCACTTGCTAAGATAACTGGCACTCCAAATTCGTTTGCCAACAATCGATTTATGCCACTTTCACCAAGTTCTTTCCCATCTACTACAATTTTTCGTACCATAGTACCCCAAATCGTATGAGCCATAACGCCTGGTGAGTTACATCGAGAATGATATCCAATAAATAATGCTCCATCAAAAGAATCATCTAAACCTTCCATCATCCCAAATTCCTTATAAGCTCCATTTGCGGACACAAAAGCAGCTCTAGGATCTAATTTTGAAGGAAGAAGATTATCCATATTTCCATGACCATCATTGACCACAACTTCTTCTACGCCATTTTGAAACAATAAATCAATCACAAGATTGACTTCATTCATCATATTTGTACAATATTCAGAATATAAGTATCCATTCTTAGCTGTATTTGCCGGATTACTGTTTCCCCAAATACCTTCAATATCGGCTGATATATATATTTTTTTCATCTAAAACACCTCTACTGAACGATCTAATATCCCGTTCATTTTCGCAATTGCAATACCATAATTTGTGAATGGCACATGCTGTTTCTTACATTCCTTTACGCGAGACTGCACTTCTTTTTCATTCAACATACATGCACCACAATGAATCACAACACTATATTTCGAAAGATCTTCTTTAAATCCTTGTCCAGAAGTAAATTCAAAAGTTATATTCTTCTTTGTATAATTTAAGATCCATTTTGGAAGCTTGTCCGTACCAATATCACCACACTGTCTATGGTGCGTACACCCTTCACTAATCAGTACACAATCCCCATCTTGCAGATGATCTAACTTGTTGGCCCCTTCAAGCACTGTAGATAAGCTTCCTTTTAAGCGTGCCATAAGAATAGAGAAAGAAGTTAAATGAATAGATTTATCTACGATTTGACTTACCTTGTTAAAAGCCTGGGAATCTGTAATAACCAGTTTTGGAGTAACCTTCTTTAAGGTTGCATCCAATTCTTCTACCTGACAAGTCATACCAATCGCATGATGATCTAAAATATCTCTTAATACAAGTTGTTGAGGTAAAATCAATCTTCCTTTAGGAGCCGATTGATCAATTGGAATAACAAGCACAATAACATCGCCCGGATCAATTAAATCACCAATAATTGTCTTTTCTTCCTGTTTCTTTGCGACACTAGCCAACAATTGCTTTAATCCATCTATATTGTCATTGTTTAGAGCACTCACATAGATTTCATTAGAAGCCAGTTCTTTCTTTTCTTCAATCAAATCACACTTATTAAAAACTATAAAATAAGGTAATTTATTTTCTTTAAACATGTCAATCAAATCCAAATCTATTTTTTGTAGACCTACATTCGCATCAACTACCAATACGGCCATATCCATTGTTTTTAAAACTTCTAACGTTCTTTTAATTCTCAATTCACCCAAAGTACCTTCATCATCCATACCCGGCGTATCCACAATCACAACAGGTCCAATCGGTAAGATTTCCATTGATTTCTTGACAGGGTCTGTCGTAGTTCCCTTTATATTAGAAACTAAAGACATACTCTGGTTGGTAATCGCATTGACTACACTGGATTTTCCAGCATTTCTTAAACCGAAAAATCCAATGTGTGTACGATTCGCGCTTATCGTACTATTTAAATTAGACATAATTAGAACCTGAAATCTCTACGATTGCTTGACTTGATCGCATCCACATTGTCACGAGCAATTTGTTGAGCTTTCGCATTTGGAATCTTGTTCAATTCTTTTTCAATCAACTCAAAACCAATCTTCTTTGTATCTTCACTCGCATAATCAACTAAATATTCACATAAAGTCATCAATGCGTTAGGATGACAACAATTTTGAATTTGTCCTGTCTTACACAAAGACATGAAACGGTCTCCTGTTCTTCCTTCTCTATAACATGCCGTACAGAAAGATGGAATGTAACCTAACTCCATCAGCCAGTTCACAACTTCATCTAATGTTCTTTGGTCAGATACATCAAATTGTTCTGAATCATGAGGACGCTCTTCTTCTGTATATCCACCAACAGATGTACGACTTGCCCCACTAATTTGAGATACACCTAAGTGAAGCATTTTTTCACGAACTTCTTGAGATTCACGTGTAGAAATAATCATTCCTGTATATGGAACGGCAATACGGATACATGCTGCAATCTTTTCAAAGATTTCATCAGCCAAACTATTATCGAACGCTTCTGGATCAATATCATCTGCATGTTTTACACGAGGCACACTAATTGTATGTGGACCTACACCATGAACAGCTTCTAAGTGTTCTGCATGCATCATTAAGCCGGCAAATTCATATTGATAGCCTTCCAAACCAAATAATACACCTAATCCAACATCATCAATTCCACCTTCCATGGCTCTATCCATAGCTTCTGTATGATAGTCATAATCGTGTTTAGGTCCTGTTGGATGCAACTCTAAATAACTCTTTTTATTGTATGTTTCCTGGAATAAGATATAAGTTCCTATTCCAGCTTCCTTTAATTTGCGATAGTTTTCTACCGTTGTAGCCGCAATATTTACATTGACACGGCGAATGGCGCCATTCTTGTGTTGAATCGAATAAATAGTTTTAATAGAATCCAAGATATATTCGATTGAATTGTGTACTGGATCTTCGCCTGCTTCAATAGCCAAACGTTTATGTCCCATATCTTGTAGCGCTATAACTTCATCACGAATCTGATCTTGTGTTAATTTAATACGTTTAATATGTTTATTCTTCATGTGATAAGGACAATATACACATCCATTTACACAATAATTTGATAAATATAATGGGGCAAACATCACAATACGATTCCCATAGAATGCTTGTTTAATTTCATTGGCAAGCTTATACATTTCTTCTACTTTTTCAGGAATGTCACAAGCTAAAAGTACACTTGCTTCACGGTGTGTTAAACCTTCACAATGAACACCATGCTCTGTCTTTTGTGGACGAGCCTTATTTAAAATTTGATCAATCAATTCCACATTATGTTTGTTCTTTTCGGCATATTCAATTGTTTCAAGAATTTCTTCATGACTAATAAATTCTTCTGCCTTTAATGATTTTGGGTTATAATTACTCATTTTTTATATCTCCTCTTTTATTTTTTAATATCTCCACGATCAGTTACGATCTTGTATCCTATTGAATCCATACGCTTTGATAAACAATCTTTACATTCTGCGCTCTCTTCGCCTGTACAAATTTTATTATCATACAATGCATATTTTTTTCTGACACTCACCGGCGATAAATTAGGCATAACTACATTGGCCCCCGCAAGAATTCCCTTTTCTCTTCCTTGAGGATCAATCGTTCCTAAAGCTGTTGTAGCAGGAAGTAAAATATTTGGTTGAATCAAACGAATCAAAGACAATAAGAATAAAGTTTGATTCAAAGTTCCACATGTCATATCTTTAAACGGTGTATCCTTTTGGGAAATAAAAGGACCAATACCACACATGTCAGGTTTAAATGTTTCAATAAACTTCAAATCCATCGCCAAAGTTTCACTTGTCTGATAAGGTGAACCTACCATAAAGCCACATCCTACTTGATAGCCAATTTCCTTTAAGTCTTTTAAACACTGCATACGATGATCAAAAGACATATTTTTTGGATGCAACTTTTCATAATGATTTTTACTAGCCGTTTCATGTCTTAATAAATAACGATTGGCTCCCGCATCAAACCAAGCCTTATATGTATCTCTATCTTCTTCACCTAAAGAAAGGGTAATCGCACAATCTGGATATTCACTACGAATCTTTTGAACTACATTTGTGACAAAATTCTTTTTATAAATTCCTTCGCCACCTTGCAAAACAAAAGTGCGAAAACCAAGTTCATAACCTTCTTTGCAGCAATGCAAAATATCTTCTTCGACTAATATGTAGCGATCACAATTTAAATTGGACTTGCGAATTCCACAATAGAAGCAGTCGTTGCGACAATAATTTCCTACTTCAATAAGTCCACGTACATAGACTGAATTTCCATATATTAACGTAGATTGTTCTTTCGCTTTATTAGCAGCATATAAGCGTAAAGCATCATTTTCAGCTTCAATTAAAGTTTTATATTCTAATAAACTTAAAGAGTGTTCTCTTTCAAGTTTATCAATCAATCGATATGCTTCAATCATGGCTAATCACATTGGAATAAGCTGTTTTCACACTAATTCCCTGTATATTTCCTAATTTACCTGCCAAAGCAGCAATTGTATTTTGTGGGGCATCTAACGCAATTGAAATTACACTTATATGTTTTTGTTTGTAAGGTATTCCCATTCTTCCAATAATATATTCACTATATTCATGAAGAATTTCATTCAATAGATTCACTGCATTTGTATCTTCTACAATAATTCCCATCACGGCAACACGTGTTTCCATATTCATCTCCTTCTTAAAGAAAAAAGCTATACTCCACACACAAAAAGAGCATAGCCATAGTTCTACTTACAAATTTCTTATAAGCACCTTTCACGCAGAATTCTCTTAATGTTGGGAGCAATTTTCTTTATACCTTATATAATACACGAAAATGTGATTGATTTCACAAATAATGGTTAGTTGTATATAATTCAATATTCTTTTACCATTTTTCTTGGTATAATTAAAAAAAGGAGTTCCCATATGAAAGATCATTATTTTCCAAGAAAAAAATTCATTACGAACTATATTGTCGCAATTATCACTTTCATTTTGACTTTGATTATGGGAATCGTGATCTTCTTTAACGGCGTTTCAATTGCGGTTGAAAATAATTCTAGAAAAACTCTGATTACTAATGTTGTAAGGCAAAGTGAGCATTTAAATACAATATTAAATATCAACTATTCCTATTTAAATGTACTTGCACAAGAACTATCTAAATCTCAAGATTTATTTTCAGAGGATAATGTTTCTTTAATTCAAGCCTTTATGCATAATACAGATTTAAATCGAACGGCAATCATCGATCCAAATGGAAATGCTCTATATGATAATGAAGTCATAAAAAATGTAGCTCATCGTCGATATTTTAAAGAATCTATGCAAGGCAAACAATCTCTTTCTGATCCATTAGAAAGTAGTGTTGATCAACAAACACGTGTTATTTTATGCGTGCCCATCTTTAGAGATAGACAAGTCATTGGCGTAGTAGGCGGTTCTTACAATGTCACAAAACTAGGCAATATGTTGTTTGATGATCTGTTTGAAGGACAAGGAAAAAGTTTTATTGTCGATCAAGATGGAAATCTAATCACTAGAAATAAACAGTATGAAAAAAAGCATAAACTAAATACAGTTGATAATTTATTTAATGTCTGTAATCAAAAGAAAATCAAAACCGACTTTAAGAATCAAAAATCAGATCTTGTCTTGATTCAGACAAAAAAGAAAGAATCTTTATATTTAGCTTATTCCCCACTAAAAATCAATGATTGGATGGTCGGCTATATTGTACCGGTTCATGCGGCTCAAGAATCCTATACATTTATTACTCACTATGAAACTTTATTGGCAACATTTTTAGGATTGATCGTATTGAGTCTTATAGTGTATTTGGCTCATTCAAGTTCAAGAGAAAATAAGTATTTGATTCATTTATCTGAAATTGATCCATTAACTTCCGTTTTCAATAAGGAAACAACGCAAAAACTCATAGATCAAAAACTAAATAATAAAGAACATTGTTGTTTCTTGATTCTTGATGTAGATGCCTTTAAATCTGTTAATGATAATTATGGTCATGCCATAGGTGATAAAGTCTTAGAAAACTTGGGCTTACTCTTTAAGAATCATTTTAGACAAAGTGATATTGTTGGAAGAATTGGAGGAGATGAATTTATTATTCTAATTCAAGATGAAAATATTGCTGAATCTAGAATTCAGTCTCTACTTCAAAAAGTCAATGAATTAAAGATTGAAGAATTAAAAGATTTCAAATTATCCATCAGCATTGGAATTGCCTTTGCCCCTAAAGATGGTACAACCTTTATGGAACTGTATCGCCATGCCGATCAAGCCTTGTATCAAACAAAACGAACAGGCAAAAACAATTATAAAATATATAAAAATGACGAGAACTAAATCTCGTCGTTTTCTTATACATTCGTGTAATTAAAGCTCATTAAATCAACAGGCTTATCCTTAATATAATTTTTGATTTCTAAACCTTCTAGTTTAGCTGGACGAACTACTATTTCGTTTTTAACTACATCTTCTTTAACCAGCTTCATCTGTTTCATTTGCGCAAATAAATCCTGCAAAACTTCCATTCTTTTAGGAATACCCCTATACACATATTCAATCGCACTTTCACTTAATGCTAGGCTTCTGGAAACATATTTCTTGCCATTCTTTTCAGCATTATACTGAATATAGAACCAGTAACGTAGCATCTGTAAGTTCTCACCTTTACTATTTTTCAAAAAGATGTCCTTCCAAGATGAATTTACTACTTCTTCTCTTTCTTTCTTTACAGAAGACTTCTTTTCTTTTAATAACTTTTCGCTTGGCTTATCAATAATGCTCTTGTTCATCAATTCTTCCATTTCGATATCCGTGAACTTGATGACATAAATTTTTCTACCATTCATTTCACTATCACGAACCAAACGAACACTTTTTAATTTACGAATCAACATATCCATAGATGGTCTTTCTGTACTTCCATCCAGTAAGCGAAATACATATTGATTGGCTTGGGCACTAGTCAATTCGTTTTCATATACCCAGTCATGCGTTTCTGCATACGGGTTTTTTACTGCCATAAATCTAGCGTAACAAAATAATCTTAAAGAAAGGGCGGCTGCACCATTCTCATTACTATTTACGTTTTTGATAAAACGTTCTCTATTTTTCATCAACATTTCTGTACTCATTAAATCTCTCCTTGAAAAAATTCGAACGCAATAGATTATATCATCATTTGTGAGCTTTTGCAGAAAAAAATTGCTTGTTTCCAAGCAATTATTTCGATAATTCGATAAATTGTTCAATTCTTGATTTTGCGGTTTCCAATGCAGAAATCCAGAATGCTTCATCCGTTAAATCAATACCCAATACTTTAGCTGTATCTTCTACCGATGCAACCGTTGTTGTGTGTAACATCTCTTTATATTTAGGAACGAATTTTTCTTTACCCATCTCTTGATATTTCACAACTAAGCCTCGCGCAAACAATCCACCAAAAGCATATGGCCAGTTATAATAACTTAGATCTGAAGAATAGTAGTGCGATTTACAAACCCACATATATGGATGTAGACAATTTGGATCAAGTCCATCGCCATAAGCTTGCTTTTGTGCGTCCAACATAATTTCATTCAACTGATCCTTGAATAAGAACTCATCACTTCTTCTGTCAAATACGGCTTTTTCAAATAAGTAACGAGAATAAATATCACAGATGATCTGACATAAGTCTTGAAGCTGATTTTCAATCAAACCTAGTTTAACTTCTTTATCCTCTGTTTCATCAATCACTGCATTCATAATGATATTTTCATTGAATGTACTTGCCGTTTCTGCAACTGGCATAGAATACTCCCAATTTAATGGTCTATGACTTTCAATGTTTAATCCATGATATGCATGTCCAAGTTCATGAGCCAAAGTAACTACGTCTCCAAGTCCTCCATCAAAATTAGTTAATACGCGTGATTGTTTCACAAACGGCATATTGCAGCAGAAAGCTCCACCCACTTTTCCTTTATGTGGATAAAAATCAATCCAGTTATTGTCAAAAGCTTCTTCCATCATATCGGCCAAGTCATCAGAAAATGGTCTAAAATGATTAACCAAATATTCTTTTGTAGTTTCTGGAGTAAAACTTGTCGTAGCTGATTTTCCAATTGGCGCAAATAATTCATACCAAGGAAGGCCATTTTCATACCCTAACATTTCAGCTTTTCTTTTCAAATACTTATGGAATACTGACAAGTATTTCTGCATTGCACTAAGAAGTGCATCTAATGTTTTTTGGGATACATGAGACTGGTGTAGCGTCATATCCATTGGACTTGTATAGCCACGCATTTTAGCTTCGGTAATCACTTGTAGTTTAATGTTGTTTAAAGAAAAACTTACTGCATCCGCAATAGGTGCATAACTTTTAAGTTCAGCTTCATAGGCAGCTTTACGAACTTCTTTATCTGCATCATACGCTAGATTACGAACAGATGCCAAAGGTAACTTTTTACCATCATATTCCACTTCCAATGAACTTGTGAGTAGACTTTGTTGCTTCTCCCAAGCAGAACCTGCAGAAATATTCATTTTGGCAAGTGCCTCTTCTACGTCTTCACTTAACAAATATTTTCCGCTTTCGTGAATATCATTTAAGAAATATTTGTATTCACAAAGTTCTGGACAATCTAAATAGCTGTTTAAATCCTTCATATCCGCAATATAGCGAGAGAATACTGCCATAGCCTTACTGGCTGTACTTGCGATAGTAGCTACTTTATCAATGGCTGCTGCCGCTTTCGCATTCGCCGTATTTGTGGATTGACTCAAAGATCCAAAGCAACTCAAATGCTTTTCTAATAATTCAAACTCTTCTAATACTTTAACAATTTGAAGAAGATCTTTCTTTTCATTTTCATGACTTAAAGTCTTTGAAAGTTCATCCAATTCTTTTGCCTTCTTTTCAAAAGATGTTAGATCTTCACTAAATTTAGGATCATCAAATCCCTTGTACAATATGTCTAATGACCATTCTGAATTCATATCAATTTCCTCCAATTTATTAAATTATACCATAAGAAAGTAGGCGGCAGAGTTTAAATTCTGCCGCCCCTTATCAAACCATACGTGCCCTATTAAGGCATACGGCTTACCAATGTGAGTTACATTTTAGAAAAGACTTAAATGTTGTGATTCGACTTATTTAGTGTATGCATACTGAAAGAACCTCTTTTTACTCTGAGAAGAGGTTCTTTTCTTTTTATTGGAATCCATCAATAAAATAAAATAATCAATGTTAATTCCAGGGAAAACTATTTGAGCCTTCATATACGCACCTGTAACTAGACCCATGCATTTTATGAAAAACTTGTTATCATATTTGACAGTTAATAATTTACCTTGTGCTTGTCCACCATGTTTCTTTCCGCGGCATGAGAAACTTACTCGTAGTCTTTGACGCACATAACCATCTAATTTGGTTATATCAAGAGCAGGTATGCCATGCATAACTCGCCCGCGTTCATTAAGTAACAGTCTGATTTCTCGTGCAACTTGAAAAGGAATAAGGAGGTAATTAAACTTACCTCTTATGACTGGGTTTAAAATCTCTGTCCACTTCTCAAAGGAGTATGTACAACTCTTCTTGGTGACAGATTTAGTATCACTCTTAAACTTCTTTAACGATTTTACGGATGGTCCAAACGTGTAATAGACATGTCTATTTTTAGACATTTTTAAATGGTTGAACGTAAAACCTAGGAAATCAAAGTCTTTCTCGTGAAAATCAATATCATCGCTTTTATCTTCTGCCAATTCAAGGCCTAGACGTTGTAACGTTTCATGAACTATGACTTTGGCTTTTTCCAAATCTTCCTTTGTTTGACACATGACTATCGAATCGTCAGCATACCTCACGAATTCAAGATTTGCTTTTGTTAGTTCCCAGTCAAGTTCATTCAAATAGATGTTCGCCAATAGTGGAGAAATAACTCCACCTTGTTGTGTACCACTTGCGGTTTCATATCGTATTTCATCTTCCATGTACCCTGCTTTAAGTGTTTTCCAAATCATGTCTAGTACTGTTCCATCTGACACATACTTGTTGATAACTTTCATAAGTTTCTTGTGAGGTATATTGTCGAAGTAACCTTTTATATCAAAATCATAGATATATAGATATCCACTTTCTAATCTAGACACAATTTTCTTGATGGCTAACTTAACATCTCTGTTAGGTCTGAATCCACAGGAATTGTCGTGAAATACGTTTTCTTCAAAGAAGGGCTCAAGTTTAGTGACCAGTGCTTGTTGCACGACCCTGTCTTTAATAGTTGGTATTCCTAAAGGTCTTAACTTTCCATTTTTCTTCGGTATATACTTTCGTCTTACTGGAGAAGGCTTGTACGTCTTTGTTCGAAGTTCATTCAAAATCAACTCTATGTTTTCATCTAAATTTTCCTCAAACACTTTGATACTGACTTTATCAATACCGGCACATCCCTTGTTCTTCTTCACTTTACGAAAAGCTTCTGTAAGAACATCTTTGTGTAGTATTTTTCCATACACACTAAATAATTTGAATTTTAATGGTTCATTCATAATGTCTTTTCTTATCTCCTTTCCACTGTCATGTAATATCTTTTAAGGTTAATACGAATATTCTTAAAATTTGCACTTACACAACTACATCTACTCAAAGCTCACAAGGTGTTACCACTTCGCTCCATTATATTTCTATAACTTCTTCGCTACTATTAGTAACTCTGACTTCTCCGTACACTATCCGTCACTTCGCTACGCTTATAGATGGTAGTCCATTAAATACGGAGACCTCACAGGATCATCTGTGCCTTCCCTTGAACTCATGCTTCCTGCTTTCACATCCAGTATTAACAGATATCGATATAGTCATTGGTATCTATTCATAGGATTTCTGCTTTTTTCCGCAGCATCATCAATACTGAACGCCACATGTGCATTGATAGATTGGTGCCTGAGTTCTCGCTTTAACTCCCTTCACACACTCCCTCACGAGAATGCCTTGAGTATGGCTTACTACTTGGCTATATCCTTAGTAGACAAAGTATTTCAACCTTGTTGGGACTGTTTTACTTCAATGACTTTTGTATAGTGTTACGAGTATCTTGTACTTTATTGTCTCTAAAATAAAACAGTTGATAATCGGTGATTGATTATCAACTATAAGCACGACTGCCTGTCGTACAGAAAAGCTTGAGCATGTGCCCAAGCTTATAGTACTTGCGATAAAAATTTGATGGTTCTTGGATTTTGTGGATGTTCAAAGATATCTTCTGGAGTTCCTTGTTCTTGAATAATACCTTCATCCATAAATAATACGCGATCACTTGTTTCACGGGCAAATCCCATTTCGTGTGTTACGATCACAATTGTCATTCCTTGATTTGCCAATTCTTTAATGACTTCCAGTACACCTTTTACCATTTCTGGATCTAATGCACTTGTTGGTTCATCACATAAAATTACATCTGGATGCATAGCTAGAGCACGAACAATAGCTAGACGCTGTTTTTGTCCACCAGATAATTTTCTTGGATATTCATCCTTCTTATCTTCCAAGCCTACTTTTTTAAGCAATTCAATTGCTTCTTTTTCAGCTTGGGCCTTTGGTGTTTTAAGTTCTAGAATTGGTGTGATGGTAATATTTTCTAAAACTGTTAAATGTGGAAATACATTAAAGTGCTGGAAGATCATTCCAATCTTTTTACGATGTGTATCAATATCAACATTTTCAGCTGCAATATCTATACCTTCGAAAATGATTTGTCCACTAGATGGTTTTTCTAATAAGTTAAGACAACGTAAGAAAGTAGATTTTCCTGAACCACTAGGTCCAATAATACTAACAACTTCTCCTTGATGGATTGTTTGATCAATTCCTTTTAATACTTCAAGATCTCCAAAATTTTTATGTAAGTCTTTTACAACAATTAGTTCCTTAGTCACTGACACTCAACTTCCCTTCCATGTATTTAATTAATTTTGATAATGAATATGTAACAATAAAGTAGATCAAACCAACAATTACTAATGGTTCAATGGATTTATAAGTAGCCGATTTAATAACACTGTTAACAGTCATTAATTCTCCAATATAGAATGTACTTGCCAAAGATGTTTCCTTGATCATCATAACGAATTCATTACCTAAGGCAGGCAAGATATTCTTGATAGCTTGAGGAATAATGATTTTAGTCATCATATGGACATTTGACATACCAAGTGATTTGGCCGCTTCTCTTTGTCCTTTATCCACTGACTGTATACCTGAACGAATAATTTCAGCCACATATGCACTTGAGTTAATAATCAACGCAATGATAACACTAACGATCATCGGCATGTTTCCATTTGTCAAATAAGAGAAAATATTGATGAACAACCATAATTGTAGTAATAGTGGTGTTCCACGAATCAATTCTACATATACACCCGCAATCGCTTGTACGATTTTATTCTTTGATAGTTTTACTAGGGCAAATAATCCACCAATAATTGTACCAAAAATAACAGTAATAGCAGCAAGTCCTAAAGTGATTCCTAAACCTTTTAATAATTGTGGCCAGCAATATTGAACGATTTGAACACATGTTCCAAAGAATCCAGTCGCTGTTAAAGTAAATTGTTCACTACTCTGTTTCTTTGCCGTTTTATACCACTCTTCATATAAACCTTTTTTATTGACTTCCTTTAAAATTTTATTGACTTCTTTCATCAATCTCTTTTCACCTAAAGGAGCACCTACACGATTACCTGCATAATCTTGATCAATATTGAATAATTCATCTAACTTCGCAAGTTCAGAGTTCTTTTCAATATATTCATCAGCTGTACCTTCAGAGCATGCAACAGCTTGTACCGTACCATTCTTTAATAGCGCAACACCATCATCAATACTAGAAATAGATTGTAGTTTTGCATCCGGAATTTGATCTTCTGTATATTGTTGCTGGATTGATCCTTGTTGAGCAGCCACCTTTAAGCCAGTTAGATCTGTTAACTTCTTATATTTATCTGCATCTTTTTTTGCGATAATAACAGCCTGTCCACCAGTATCCTCTGTCATATTGTATCCAATAGACATTTCCATCTGTTGCGCACGTGCTGGTGTATAAGCCAATCCAGTAATTGCTAAATCAATTTCTTCAGTTTGAAGATTTGCCAAAACTGTATCAAAACTTGCGGCTTTGATTGTTAATTTAACACCCATCTTTTTCGCAATATATTTTGCTAATTCAATATCAGAACCTACATATTGCGCTTGTCCTGTTTTTGTTGAGTCAATAAATTCATTAGGTGGAAAATCAGGAGATGTACCTACAATCAATTCTCCTCTTTCTTGAATCTTGTCTAATAAATCGCCTGTTGTTGATGTATCTGCTTCATCGGCAAATGCAGGCATAATACTAGACATCATAATCATAAAACTTACTAAAAATGCCGAAATTAATTTAAATCCTTTTTTCATATCTACCATTCCCTTCTAATAAAAAAAGCCGTCCTTGAATATACAAGGACGACTATAAAATCGCGGTACCACCTTATTTCCTGCACGAATGTACAAGCCCTTAACTCATAACGGGAGTATCCGAAGCTTCCTCAATCTTCGAAAGCTTAGCTCTAAGACACGTTCACCCTGTGCTTACTGTTCCATTTCCACCATCAGGAACTCACTATCAGCAGCATCCACGACTACTTCTTCTTTTCATTGCCTTTACAAAGGATGGCTTTATTATAAACAAACATTTTTTTAAATGCAACAGAAAATTTATGATTTTATCAACACCTGAATTTCATCCACATTTAGTGAACAATATTCAGAAATTTGGTCAATGCTAAAACCATCTTTATACATCTTGCAAACCATTTGTTTCACTAGTTTATTTGCTTCTTCTACTTTCTTGTCAGCTGCTTCCGACTTCTTTTCAGCTTCTTCTACTTTCTTATCAGCTTCTTGGTTTAATTTATTCGCTTCTTGTAATGCCTTTTTTGCTTCTTCTTGTGCTTTATGAGCCTCTTCAAGTTCGAGCTGTCGTTCCATTCGTTCTTCATTTTCATGCAATTTTTGAAAATCTGCTATTATTTTCTTCCAACCATCATCCGATATGGTTTCTACACGCTTCTCTAACATTTGAATCACCCCATCACTTTCTATCATCACCTTAATTTTACTATCTTCGATTCCTTTGTGGCAATTCAAAAAGTAATAAATCATCTTTTCCTGTTCATTCATTTCTTCAAGCGGCTTGTTTACATCCAACTTTGCCATTTCAACCGTTCGTATCTTCATACGATCTTCTGTTTCTTTCACAAAAGATAAGCCATCCTCATTTTTCAAT
>ERZ1026958.593-NODE-593-length-14365-cov-10.025507_pt1 | contig 14365 bp, 16 predicted proteins | sample MGYA00519567_ERZ1026958 | MGnify/ENA primary metagenome ERZ1026958 (study PRJEB26926, sample SAMN06164518) | human gut metagenome | biome: ENVO:00009003; feature: ENVO:2100002; material: ENVO:00002003 | host: Homo sapiens | place: USA | collected 2012 ...
CTATCATGAGGAAATCCGTGGGACAGAGAATACCGGAAAAAGAAATCGCTAACTTACAATTTATACATTGGAATATAATGGACTATTAAGAGCGTTCACGTTTATGTGGACGCTTTTTCAATACCTGGAATGATTAAATAATACATAAATTTAATATTCTGACATGAATAGTGTCAAATAAAGGTGTAGGTTATTAGTGAAAGGACTATATATTGATAGCACCGGAATGTTTAAAGCAATTTGCCTTAATGGCCTGGGGTAGGGGAGAATGAAGTCATGAATCAGAAGATATTGGAAAAGTTTAAGAGTGATAAGATGAATCAGATCAACAAACAGATGAGTGTTTCCAGGAATAAAATGGATGATCACATAACTCAAAGGGAAGTAGAGATAATGAATTATAAGATGGCTAATGAGATGCTTAGCAGGTATTCGTTTGATGAATTAATAGAGCATGCATTAGTAGATGCTGAATTTGATGAGAGTGATTGTTATGGATGTTTGCTGGCACTTAGCATATTACAAATAGCGAATGGTGATAAGGATATAGCTTTCAAGATGTTACGTGAGGATACTGCGATTGTTGAAGCATATTATGGACAAAAGATGGATGTTGAGCTTCTACGATTTAAAGCGTTGTCTGAGATAAAAGAAGAAATAGAAGGAAAATCAAAATGTTAAGGCAAGTTGTCTTAAGGATAATAAAGGGAAGGAAAAAGATATTATGAAACGTTTATTTTCGATTTTACTTGCAGAAGTATTGTATTTGGTTGCGATAGTTTGTAGATGGTGTATTGTGATAACACATTTCGTTGCATATCTATATACTGGATTCTTTGTGTTTATGTTATTTTTACATTTTACAGGAATAGCCAGGGTGTTAGATCATTATACTTCAACGGAGTATATAGTAAGTGTAGGAGCTATTATTGTATTTTTCTTGTCTAGATCTATATTTGAATATTTATCCGTAAAAGCAAGTAATGCTCATTATAGATTGTTGAATTATTAATGTAAATTTAAATATATATAGTTTTTTTTCTTGTCATATGGTCTTATTTGAATGCCGGTAGTTACTAGATATACTTGATTGTTTAATACGTATTCAGATCCATAGCAAATAAATGTTAAGAATCCTTCTACAATAGCAAAGTCTACACCATTTTTGATATCTGCAAATTGAACCATGTCTAAACAATCGTATAGATTGCATTGTTTGATGACTGGTTCTTTTTCTATATTTGATTTATCAAAATATTTATATATGACTGCACAATCATAATCGTTATATTTGTGAAGCCTTTTTATGATTGTAGAGCATTCTTGATTGTGTTGTTCTATTTCTGATTCAGTACAATCTAATATTGATTTTGAGTTTAATAATTTCATGTTCCGGTCTCCTTGCGTTTGGCCTTAAAAGAAAAGGATTTTATTGTTTCATTGTAACATTTTAATGATGAATGTAAAAAACTATAGGTTCTATATTTAATAAAAAGAAAGAGCATTAATATAGAATAATTGTATTGAATGTATGATGATATATATGAAAGTCAAAAAAAGGATTAAGTTCAATTTTGATTGACTCAATCCTTTCTTTTTAGAGAGACGGTTTTATTCGCTTTCGATGATTTTGTTAAGCTTTGGCTCTAGACGATTGATAACATTTGTCACAAGTGCATTACCCATCATAAAGTAACGACGTTTTTCAGGCATACCTGTATCTGTCCAATTGTCCGGGAATCCTTGAAGTCTCTCAGCTTCGATTGGAGTTAATATGCGTAATTCTCCGGTTTCCATATCAGGGATGATGTGAGTGGATCTATTTACAGAGCCTTCGCTCGTTAACATAGTTCTTCCAGGTAAATCTAAAGCATCGTATGGGGACATGGAACCTTCTGAATAAAAGTATGGTTCTCCATTTGGCTTTGTACGAGCAATTTTTTTTGCTCCTCTTAAGTATGTGAATTTTTCTTTTTTATCGCCAGTTAAGATATAAGAATCTAGTCCAGTTCTAGTTTCTCTGATTTCGCCAAGAGTAATTGGATTTTCCTGGATAGGTTTGGTTTTTTCTGTTAAAACAGTTCCATTGATCATGATACCAGTGTTTTCGAAGTTTGCTCTGAATTCGCTTGTCATTTCAACGGTATCCTTGTATTGTGATAAATCGATTACGTTTGAATTATCACAAATGGATTCAGGTTGTTCAACAGGAAAACATTGTGCAAATAAACCAGCTTTATAAACGTAATGTTTAGCTTCGTCGAATTTGAATTGTTTATTATATTTAAGAGTCTGTTTCCACCCAAAAAGAAAAGTTCTTCTTCTTCGTTGTGCAGCACCATAATCAGCAGCGTTAATGATCCGCCATTCGACGTTGTAGCCTAAATCACTTAGAGTACGTAACATAATCCCAAAATCTCTACCACGTTGTTTCGATGGAGATTTTAATAAACGGTCAACATTTTCCAACAAGAAGAAAGGAGTGTTTTTTTCTTTTAAAATACGTGCAATATCCCAAAACAAAACACCTTTTTTACCTTCGATACCTTTTTCGTTAGATAAAGAACGTGCGACAGAGTAGTCCTGGCATGGAAATCCACCGCAAAGTAAACTGTGATCAGGAATAGTCTTTGCATCAACTTTAGAAATGTCTACATTACTACACTCATTACCAAATCTAGTTACATAACAATCATAAGCATGTTGAATTTTTGTGCTAGGTTCCCATTGGTTTGCCCATACGAAATCCCAATCACGATTTTCGATAGCTTTTCCTTGTTCGTTAAATCCTTTAATATTATTCAATCCAACGCGAAAACCTCCTACGCCTGCGAACAATTCAATTACAGTTTTTTTCATGCCGGTCCTCCTTTGCGTTATTGGTGCTATAATAAAGTTAACAATAACATTAATAATAATAACAAATTTAGACGAATTGATCAAGACTAAATTATAACATAAATTCAATTTGATTATAAGTGATGAAACGAGGTAAAACCATGTTATTTGATTATGATGATAGAAGTATAAATAGTATTTTTGAATATGCAAAAAGACTAGAAGGAATGACATTCAATGAAATTAGTGATGAATATAATCATTCTTTAAAGAAGTTCTACACGAACCCTATGGAACCACAATCTTTTAAAATAAAGGAAGATACAGTTGAATATAAAACACCTGGAGAGAATGCAAAAGGACAATTAGGCAATTTTCTTGAAAGATACTATTTTGGGTATATGCCGAATGGTGTGCAGGATGCAGATTTTTCAAAGACTGGTGTTGAATTGAAACAAACATGTATAGATCAAAAGAAGAATGGTGATTATTCAGCAGGAGAGAGACTTTCTATTACAAACATTTCTTATAAAGAACCTGTAGAAGATGATTTTTATAAAAGTCATGTATGGGCAAAAATCAAACTGATTTTATTGGTGCATTATTTGAGAGATAAGTCGAAAAATAGAATGGATTATGAGATAAAATATGTTAATTTGTTTACTCCTCCACAAGATGATTTAAGTATTATAATACAAGATTATTTGAATATTATAGAAAAGATTAAAAACGGTAAAGCACATGAAATAAGTGAAAGTGACACTTTATATTTGGGTGCAAGTACAAAAGGTGCAAATGCTGAAAAAAGCACAGTTCCTCAATATTATGGGGATCATACACCGGCAAGAAAAAGAAATTTCTGCTTTAAGAGACAGTATATGGATTACATACTCCATGAATATGTGTTGAAGGATAGGGTCCCTTGTGAATCAATAATTAAAAACAATCAATTAACAACAGTGGATTCTTTCGAAAACCAAATTTTAAACATGATCAACAGAAATTCAGGAAAGACGGATGAACAGTTATGTCGGATGTATAGTAGACCATATAATAACAATAAAGCTCAATGGATCGACTTAGCATATAGAATGTTAGGAATAAAGAGCAGCCAGGTGGATGAATTTGTGAAAGCAAATATTGTAGTTAAAGCTATTCGTATAGAAAAAAATGGTAAGATACGTGAATCCATGTCATTACCAGTTATTGATTTTAAAAAATTGGCTATAGAAGATTTTGAGTATTCTGATTTTTGTGAATATTTTGAAGAAACTAGGTTTTTGTTTGTAGTATACAAATCGGACGGTGCTCATTATGTTTTAAAAGGTGCTCAATTATGGAATATGCCGTTAGGTGATTTGTATGGTGAAGCAAAAAATGGTTGGGAAGCTATACAAAAGAAAATCAAAGAGGGAATCAATTTTACTGTTAAAGGTGATGTTGTTTCAAATGATTTACCAAGTAAGAAGGATAATAGAATTATCCATATCAGACCACATGCACCAAAAGCTGCGTGTAAATTAAATAATGGTTTTGAAAAAGGAAATCTTCAACGAGATGCGAACCAATTACCAAATGGGGAATGGATGACTAAACAAAGTTTTTGGTTGAACAATACATATGTGTTGTCTCAATTACAAATAGAAATCGATTAATTTATCATAGCACATAGGAAGGTTAATGTTTATGAAACATCAAAAGTTAATGACAACACCTGAGATATCTAAGCGGATGTCGAAAGTAAAGTTGAAGAAAAATGATGTAGAAACAAAGTTAGCAAAAGCTTTATGGCATAAAGGCTTTAGATATAGATTAAACTATAAGAAGCTTCCTGGGTCGCCAGACATTGTTTTAACGAAATATTGCATAGCCATTTTTGTTGATGGTGAATTCTGGCATGGTAAAGATTTTGAAAAAAGAAAAGAGACTTTAAAAAATAATAAAAAGTTCTGGATTGAGAAGATAGAAGAAAATATTTCTCGTGATAAAAGAAATGATGTCCTTCTAAATAATATGGGATGGATTCCATTGCATTTTTGGAGTAAAGATGTAGAAAAGAATTTGGATGTGTGTGTTGATGAGATTCTAGAATATGTGTCTTATCAAATGCAAGGAAGAATAATTGAATGAATTAAAAATTGGCATGTTTTGAATTATAATACTTCAAACGACAAATGTAGATAGCAAAACAGTTGGAAACGATAAGCAATATAGTTATTCATCTTCTCAACAAATATGGATAGTTCGCCACTCTATATATAATATAGAATAGCTTTTATGGCTTTTAAACGATATTATTGAGGTATGAAAAATTATAGTTTTTATGTTGATTTTTTTTATGTAGTCTAATAGTTATCGGAATTTCAGACTGTATCAGAAATGAACAGTCCTTTACTCTTGGAGGATAGTTAAATGGTACCATCTAACAAATTAAACTTAGCTGGCCAACGTTTTGGAAAGCTAATAGCAATAAAAGATACAGGGAAGAGATATAGAGGCCTGGCTATATGGCAATGTAAGTGTGATTGTGGTAATACTTGTGAAGTGACTTCAAATCATCTTAGAACTGGTCATACAACAAGTTGTGGATGTAGATTAGGGAATCGAAATGATTTAACCGGTCAAAGATTTGGTAGGCTTGTTGCACAAGAATATGTTGGACGAGTAAATAACAACACCATGTGGAAATGTATATGTGATTGTGGGAATGAAGTTGTTGTTAATGCACATTCATTAAAGGATGGTAAAACAAGATCGTGTGGTTGTTTAAATACAGAGGTTCGTTCTTGTACGGCTAAAGATCGTTTTGGCTTTGTGGATGGAACTACACTATCTAGTATTTCTTCTTCCAGGAAGATAAATAAAAACAATAGTACTGGAGTTCGTGGTGTGTCTTTTGATAAGAAGCGTAATAAATGGGTTGCTCAGATTACATTTCAAAGAAAGAATCATTGCTTAGGGCGATTTGATGATAAAGAAGATGCTATTAATGCCAGGTTGGAAGGCGAAGAGCGTTTCTTTGGAAAGTACAGAAAGGATGGTAAATAATGGCTAAACAGTTTAATGTTGGGGATACAGTGTATTTTGTTAGTTCATCTGTTTTTGTTAGAAAGGCTATAGTAATACGTGCTGCAGCTGGCTTTGTTACTATCAAATTTGATACAAATAATGGTAATGATGGACCTTCTGGTATACGAGTGCGTGAATCAAAAGTGTATCATACAGAAAAAGAAGCGAATGATGTTGTCCTGGTTAATAAAAGTAGACAGCAAAACAGTCGAAAGCTATAATAAGTATTGCTATTCATCTTCCTAACAAATATGAATAGTTGGCTATTCTATATATAATATGGAATAGCTTTTTTGTTTTTTAAATGATATTGTTGAGATATGAAAACTTATAGTTCTTATGTTAATTTTTTATGTAGCCTAATGGCTATTGATATTCCGAATATTTGTTATTGTTTTAAGGCACAATATTACGATGTGAATGGATTTGATGTTGAACCATTTGAAATGGTATCACACCGCAAATCGTATGTGATACCAGATGAAAATAGGATATATATTAATCTTGATGAAATACATGGAGAGAATGATATTTACTTTATATTGGCTCATGAAATACGACATTGTGCACAATACCAGGCTACAGAAGGGATTGGATTGGTTGATATAGCAACTCCGGAAACAATTTATAAATGGAAAACTGAATTTAGTCGATATAATCCAGGTTGTAATGATGAATCTTGCCAGGAGGTAGAATTGGATGCTATGGCTTTCACATGGTTTATAGGTAAGGTTTTATTAAATGTAGATGTTGATCTAAATTGTGATGAAGCGTTGGTAGAACCATATAAACGGTACATCGTAAGAAATTATTCATTAACAGAGATTAAAGAACGTTTAGATTATTCTGGATTAGAGTTTGGTAGAAACCAGGCTTAATATTATAGTTAGTGATTCGTTGAAACAAATTTATAGAACCTGACTTTAGAAGTTGAATAGTAAAAAATGGTGCAAAACTCGATATTTGATTATCGAGTTTGCATCATTTTTATTTGTTTATCTGCAACGATTACTGTACATAAAGATATGTTAGGAAAAGATCGTATGTTGACGATTGAATTATAATTAAAATTGTTGAGCAATACCTTTGAAATATTGGTATGAATATGCGATATTATATACATAAGAGGAAATAGTATATTTTAATAGGAGGATTATTTATGAAATATAGATGCTTAATTTGTGGACACATTTATGATGAGGAAAAAGAAGGCGTAAAGTTCGCTGATCTTCCTGCGGATTGGAAATGTCCAACTTGTAAACAACCAAAAGAAAAATTTGTCCCAGTAGAAGACGAAATGACTTGGGCTGCTGAACACGTGGTAGGAGTCGCAAAGGATGTTGATGAAGACATTAAAAACGATTTACGTGCTAACTTCGAAGGTGAATGCTCAGAAGTAGGTATGTACTTGGCGATGGCTAGAGTCGCTCACAGAGAAGGATATCCAGAAGTTGGATTGTATTATGAAAAGGCAGCTTGGGAAGAAGCAGAACATGCCGCAAAATTTGCTGAATTATTAGGCGAAGTTGTTACAGATTCAACTAAGAGAAATCTTGAAATGCGTGTAGAAGCTGAAAATGGTGCAACTGCAGGTAAAGTTGATTTAGCTACTCGTGCTAAAAAGGCAAACTTAGATGCAATTCATGATACAGTACACGAAATGGCTCGTGATGAAGCTCGTCATGGTAAGGCATTTGCTGGATTATTAAAACGTTATTTTGGTGAATAATGCATTTAGAAGCTTCTGAATCAATCGGAAGCTTTTTTTCTTGTTTTCGTGTATAATAAGTTGTGTTTAACGAATATATAGAAAGAAGGATCAAGATGATTGGTAAGAATAGTCCATGTTGGTGTGGTTCTGGTAAAAAATATAAACATTGTCATGAAGAATGGGACAATACAATTAATGTATTAAAACTACAAGGAAAAATTGTTCCTAGTCATAATTTAATCAAGTCGGAAGAAGATATTAAATGGATCAAGAAAGCGGCTAAAATCAATAATGCAGTTCTTGATTTAGTTGGAGAAAAAATCTGTGCAGGTATGACGACAGAAGATATTGATAAATTAGTATATGATTATACAACAAGTCATGGTGGAATTCCTGCATGTCTAGGTTATGAAGGATTCCCTAAGAGTGTTTGCACATCTATTAATAATGAAATTTGTCATGGTATTCCAAGTGAAAAAGTCGTATTAAAAGATGGCGATATTATAAATGTAGACTGTACTACCATTGTACATAAACACTTTGCGGATGCATCTAGAATGTTCTGTATTGGTCATGTAAGTGAAGAGGCAAAACGATTAGTTGAAGTGACTAAAGAATGCTTAGAAATTGGTAAAGAAGCCGTACGTCCTTGGGGATACATTGGAGATATTGGTGCTGCTATTCAAGAACATGCACACAAAAATGGTTACAGTGTTGTTGTTGATTTCTGTGGACACGGGGTTGGTAATGCTTTCCATGAAGATCCATATGTACATCACGTAGGAATTCGTAATACAGGTATGGTTATTGCACCAGGTATGGTCTTCACTATTGAGCCTATGATCAATCAAGGAACGCGTGATTTATATATTGATAAAGATAATGGTTGGACATCTTATACAAAAGATGGAAAGTTATCGGCACAATGGGAAAACACAATTCTAGTTACAGAAAAAGGAATTGAAGTATTAGCTTGGTAAGAAGTCAATAAAATGACTTCTTTTTTGATGAGGTTTAAAAAAGGGAATATGCAAAAGAGTATGATTGAGGGGAATACGTTAAAACTCATTTTGAATTTTAGTATTCCATTATTATTAGGAAATTTATTTCAACAATTTTATAACGTTGTTGATGCGGCTATTGTTGGGCAAACACTAGGTTCTAAAGCATTGGCAGCCGTAGGTGCAAGCAGTAGTGTGCAGTTTTTGATTCTAGGATTTTGTATGGGAATATGCCAAGGCTTTGCGATTATGGTTTCACAAAGTTTCGGAGCAAAAAAGCTCGATGAAATGCACACTTATATCTATGCAGGAGCTGTATGGACAGCCATTACAGCTTTTGTGGTATCCATCTTAGTTGTTGTATTTTGCGCAGACATTCTTCATATTTTACAAGTCAATGATGAAATCTTTAAAGATGCCTATGCCTATTTGGTTGTCATATTTGCAGGGATACCATTCACATTACTCTATAATTATTTATCAGCTATCTTAAGAGCTATTGGAGATTCAAAAACGCCATTTCTCTTTTTGGCTTTTTCCGCTGTTTTAAATATTGGCCTTGATTTTTTTTGTATTCTTGTTTTGAAATGGGGGTGTGCAGGGGCTGCCATCGCCACCATTTTTGCCCAAGCCGTAAGTGGTATTTTGTGTTTATTGTTGATTGCTTTTAAAGTCAATGTTTTACATATACCTAAATCAAGTCGTTATGTGGATAAGAATCATTCGATAAAATTATTGGCAATGGGAGTTCCTATGGGATTACAATTTTCAATTACAGCCATAGGTTCTATGGTCATGCAGTCGGCTAACAATGCTTTGGGAACCATTTATGTTTCTGGTTTTACAGCAGGTATGCGTATTAAATCGTTGATGATGTGTCCATTTGATGCATTAGGTGCAGCTGTTTCTACATTCCTTTCCCAAAATTATGGAGCTTTCAAGTTAGATCGAATCCAGGATGGATATCATAAAGGCGTAATGGTGAGTATTTTATATGGTGCATTCGCCTGTGTCGTAATGGTTTTCTTTGGAAGAATTCTTAGTATGATGTTTGTGAGCGCAAATGAATCACAAGTGTTAAATGCGAGTGCGTTATATTTAAGAAGAATGGGCTATTTCTATCCTGTACTAGGAATTTTGATCACAACAAGAATGTCCGTTCAAGGCCTTGGCTATTCTGCTCGAGCTATGCTTGCAGGCTTTGTAGAAATGATTGCACGCTGCATTGTGGCATTATGTTTTGTGCCTATTTTCAAATATAATGCAATCACATGGGCCGATCAAGCAGCATGGGTTGCAGCTACACTTGTATTGATTCCATTGTGGATCAGTACAATGCGTACAGTCCAAATGAAAATGAGTTAAATTAGAAGTCTAAATGACTTCTTTTTTTGACTTTTAATGTCTTTTTCACATATATGGATTAGTACAATGCGTACGGTTCAAAAGAAGATGTGTTGAATTTTGCAATTTACATGGTTGGATGGGCTTTTTATGTCAATATATGTCCACTTATGTTACAAGTAATGCATTCTTCTTTTTAAAACGTATACTAAAAGTATGTATAGATTTTTATTAGATATTCCAAAATATGAATACGATTTATTTGTAGAAAATTCAGAGTATTGTAACTTGCTTCAAAGTTATGATTGGGCAAAGATTAAATCCAATTGGCAACATATACATGTTGGTGTGTATCAAGAAGATACGCTTGTTGGTGTAAGTTTGATTCTAATTAAACAATTACCTCTATCTTTTACTATGTTTTATATTCCCAAGGGGCCAATATTCGATTATACAGACACAAACCTTTTGAATTTTTTCTTTTCAAATTTGAAAAAGCTAGCTAAAAACAGGCATTGTATTTTTATTAAACTGGATCCTGGCATTTGTATTCGTGAGTTGAGTCCACAAAACTTAGATGTGCCTTATAAAAAACAAACACAGGAAATCATCATGCATTTAAAAGCTTTGGGATGTATACATAAAGGGTTTACAACTTATATGAAAGAGACAATTCAACCACGTTTTCATATGGGACTTAAAAAATGTGATTTAGATTTGTACTTATCAAAATCAACTTTAAAATCCATTCGAAAAGCACAAAAAAAACATGTGGAAGTTCAAGAAGTGAATCAGGCGGGTTTGGATGATTTTAGCCGGATCATGAAAATGACGGAAGTTAGAAAAGGTGTACATTTACGAGATCAAAATTATTTTGAAAAGCTTCTTCAAACATATCCTACAGCCCATTTGTTTTTAGCGTATGTAGATCCTAGTGTACGTAAAAAAGAACTTTTAAATGCAAAGCCCAATAAACAAGTCAATGAAGAACTACAAGCGATTGAAAAGGTTTGTGAAAAATATCCAGGTAAAACAGCGATTGCGGGAGGAATTATGATTGGATATGGAAACTATTGTGAAATGTTATATGCCGGAAGCAATGAGGATTTTTCGAATTTTAGACCTCAATATTTATTGTATTACACACAATTTCAATATGCATTCAACCATGGATATAGCTATGTCACAATGGGTGGTGTTGACGGAGATTTACAAGATGGATTGTCAAAATTTAAGTTAAATTTCAACCCTGTTGTGGTTGAATATATAGGTGAATTTGATTGGCCAATCTATAAATACATATATTTTCTGGTCATGAAATTACTTGAGGGGGTTAAAAAATATGGAGTTAAAGTTCGTAAATGAATCACAATATGAAAAGGACATACATCTATATTCTCAGCGTAATTTTCTTCAATCGAGTTTTGAAGGAAACAAGATGCAGCATGGTGGCTGGAACATACTTTATACAGAGGGGATTGAGAATGGTAAAGTACAAATCATGGGGATGCTTTGTACAAAACCATTAATGAAAATATATAAATATGCCTATATACCTAGAGGCCTTTTAATCAATGATTATTCTTATTTTGAAGCGTTTATTGAAAAGTTAAAACGGTATTTAAAATCGAAAGGGTATATTTATCTAGAAACTGATCCTTATGTCTTATTGCGACAAAGAGATAAAAATGGGAATGTTGTAGAAAACGGAATCCAGAATCAAAAGATTGTGGATACATATGAAAAGTGTGGCTTTTATCATTTACCCTTAAAACAAGGATATGATATGTCCAAGCAGTGTCGTTGGATGTCGGTTTTAAATTTAAAGGGAAAAACAAAAGAAGAAGTTTTTAAAGATTTTATTCCGAAGACAAGAAATAATATTAAGAATACGATTAAAAATAACTTAAAGATTCGTCCTTTACAAAAAGATGAATTGCACATTCTGACGGATATTGTCAAAATGTCGAGTGAAAAACAGCATTTTGAAGCTTTACCATTAAGTTATTATGAAGAGCAATACGATTACTTTAAAAATCATGCCCAAGCATATTATGTATATTTAGATGTCAAAGATTACGCTAAGCAAATTCAAGAAGAGATCAAACAGGAAGAAAGTGTCATTGAAGAATCAAATGCCAATTTAAAGCAGAATCCGTATTCCAAAAATTCCAAGAATCGTCTCAAAGTCGCCACTATGCATTTAGAGGCTTTACATAAAAGAGAAGTCGAGGCTAAAAAGATACAGGGAGAATATAAAGAAGAACTGCCTTTGGCAGCGGCCATGTATATTACGTATGGAATTGAAAAGGTTTATTTAATGAGTGGCTCTAATGATACATACAAATCATTTAGAGGGCCTTATGCTTTACAGTGGTACATGATTCAAAAGGCCATAGATGAGCACTTGGATTATTATAATTTTTATGGAATCAGTGGCTTATTTCATTCTGGAGATGAAGGGTATGGTGTCTTTGACTTTAAGCGTGGTTTTAATGCGCAAGTTGTAGAATTGGTTGGTAATTTTATCTTACCGATACATCCAATCTTATTTAAACTATACAATCATTTAAGACACATTATTTAAAATAATATTCTATTGCTTGTAAACATTTTTTGAATATTTTCGGAACAAAAACATGCAGTTGAATCAGATTTTTAATGATACTTCTTAGTTCATTTAAAATCATGGCACCAAGTACATACCAGCCTAGACAAAACATGATATGAAGGTTTAAGTTTAGTTGTTTTCCGATATGCACAAAAGCAATTGAAACTAAAAAGGATACAAAGATCAAGATCCAGCAACCAAGTTTGCGAAGAACGCCTTGTAAACCTTGTCTAGAGTCTTTAGCTTTTAACATACCCGTTAGTATATCCAATACATTCAAGACTAAATAGATAATAAATACGCTCGCATTGTGCCATAGATAAATACCAATGGTCGTTACAATACGAATGATAAGATTTCCAGTTTCATTTTTCATATAGATACCTGGAAATCTTTTTTAATATGGATTTACACTTTCTACTTGTTGAACTATGGTTGGCATATTCTAAACAGATTGTAACGTATTTCAATGAATGATCTTGAAAGTAGTAAAGCTCAACCAATTCTTTTTCATCCATTTCAAGTTGGTTAAAATAAGATTCCACAAATTTAACTAAACATCCTAGCCATTGTATATTAGATGCTTCATAATTTCTTTTACAACTTGAATATAATCGAAATAAACACTCAATATCTTTTTCCTTCCATTTCATACTAGATCCACCTATCTAGTAAAGCGCTTTACGATTGTATAATAGTCAAAATCAAAAGCACCATGGTGCAAAAAAAGCAGGTGTCTATAAATTACACCTACTTTCTAAGATTTTCTAGCCTTTCAACATAAAAGAATTACATTTTACATATCATTAATGTTGTCCATTCTTCTTTAAAAACATTTAATTTTAAACCATTTTCTAAACACTCTTTTTCTAATTCTGTAACATCAAACAAAAGTGGACACATCACTTTTATATACGCTTTATTATTCAATTCTTTTAATGAAATAGAAATAAATCGTTTCTCACTTGTTTTACAACATTTGATACAACTTTGAATCAATATATCATACAATTCATACTCAGCTTCTTTTGATAAAAAGTCAAAATCAGATAGTATTGTCGTATTTACCGCAATATTTAAATCTTGAAATTGATTGCGATATACATTTAATACCATGTTCAAAGGAATTGAATTTGAACATAATAGATTAAAAGTCCCACTTGCCTTATTTGCCAAACTTGATATATCCTCTTTTAACTGACTATAGTTTTGAGTATTTACTAACCTTGTTAAATCGGAACAAGTATGAATCAAATCATGTAAGTACTTATAGTTCTTTTCATATTGAGAACACACTAAATCATACTTATCTTTCATTCTCTCTTCTTTTTGTTTGCTCTGTAATAACTCTATCTTTAATTGTTGCGCAGTCAATGAGTTCGCATAAAAATATAATAAAATAAAATTAGATAAAACTAATATTATTAAGAATAAGAACAAATCCATATGTTTTTGAAGTATTGTCATAGGGTTTAAAAGATTTATAGCCCAATATAAAGTAAACATTGGTAAACACAATATCGCAACTCGAATAAGAATTAATTCTTTGCTTTTATTAATCACTTTTAACCACTGTACAATTAATATTTGAATAAAAGATGCAATAAGTACAGTCACTATATCTAACACAACATATTGCCATGAATCGATTGAAGTATTCATTGTCAATCCTATTGTATAAGTTGCGATTGCTGTCGAAAAAAATTCTGCAACCATAGTAGTAAAATTAAAAATAATGCTATTTAATACCTGTCTCTTATACACATCTGACGCTGCCGACGAATAGCCTTG
>ERZ1026958.612-NODE-612-length-14101-cov-10.496440_pt1 | contig 14101 bp, 14 predicted proteins | sample MGYA00519567_ERZ1026958 | MGnify/ENA primary metagenome ERZ1026958 (study PRJEB26926, sample SAMN06164518) | human gut metagenome | biome: ENVO:00009003; feature: ENVO:2100002; material: ENVO:00002003 | host: Homo sapiens | place: USA | collected 2012 ...
AACTACCTGTGGTTGGTTTATCTCCAACTGAACTCATGCCATGCCCGGCACACATCAAAAAAAAAGAAATAACTTTTGATTATTTCTTCTTAAAAATCGATTTTATTAATTCGATAATCGCAACCACAAGCAGGAATATAAAGGACATCGCAAAATAGCCGACCAAACCTGCCAAAATATCATTGAAGTCCATTTCGCCTGTATGCGAATACCATTGGCCTATTTCAATCGCAAATGTGATGACTACAAGTACAGTAAATACATAGAACCAACTAATCAAAACAGTTAAATTCTTTTTAGCCATCCACTTAAATAGTGGATAAATCACAAGAAGCATTCCGATACCCAACAAGCCAATAATCAAGAAGTGAAGTTGCTTATCAGATAATTGTGCTTCAAATGAGTCATTCATACTCAAGAAATAGGTATGTGTCTTATAGATGATGTCAATCAATAAGTCGACAATCTTTTTTAAAGTTGAAGTACTATCTGTCATGCGAGCATTATACATGATATCGTTCGATATTTCAAATTCCGAAAAATTATACTATTATTGTGTTAAGGAGAATTTTTTATTATGAAATACGATTTTACAACTCTTTTAAATCGAAAAGGACACGATGCCCTTGCCCTTGATGTTCTACCTATTAAAGATGTAGAGGTAGACCCAAACTTTTCTACAATCCCTATGTGGGTTGCAGATATGAACTATCCTGTTTTTGAAAATATTCAAAAACAAATGATTGAAAGAATCAACGAGCCTCACTTTGGATATTTTGAAATGCCAGAAGATTACTATAAAGCCATTCAATTCTGGCAAAAAGAAACACATGGCATAGATGTGGAAAAAGAGGCTATCGGATATGAAAATGGTGTTCTTGGTATTTTGTCCAGTGCACTTGAGGCTTTTAGTGCTAGTGGCGAACCCATTTTAGTGCAGTCACCATGTTATATTGGGTTTATTCACACATTGAATAATTTAGGAAGAAAAATTATTGATAGTCCGTTAAAGAAAGAAGATAACTGGGCTATGGATTATGAAGATATTGAAAAGAAGATCATCAAACATAATATCCATTTTGCGATTTTCTGTTCTCCACACAATCCAACGGGAAGAGTATGGAAAAAGGAAGAAATCCAAAAATTTATGGCTATCTGTAAAAAACATGATGTTTTAGTCTTTAGCGATGAAATCTGGTCCGATCTAGTACGTAAAGAAAACACACATATTCCTACACAATCTGTAAGTGAAGATGCCAAGAAAAGGACGATTGCGGCTTATGCACCAAGTAAAACTTTCAATCTTGCAGGTTTAGTTGGTTCCTACCATATTGTTTACGACAAATATCTTCGTGATCGATTAAATAAGCAAGCGTCTTTATCTCACTACAATTCACCTAACATATTAAGTGTTCATGCTCTTATTGGTGCTTATTGTAAAGAGGGATTGGATTGGGTCAATGAATTGAATGAAGTCATTGCGAATAATGTAGATTATGCACTTGATTTTATCCACAACAATTTCAAAGGTATTGAAGTCATTAAGCCAGAAGGAACGTATATGTTGTATCTAGATTGCACAAAGTATTTAGATACACATGATATCACGATGGATGAACTTTTAAAGAAAGGTGTTCACTATGGTGTATGTTGGCAAGATGGCCGTCCATTTATGAATCCAAATACGATTCGAATGAATTTAGCTTTACCAACAATTTTAGTGGAAGAAGCATTTTCTCGCTTAAGGAAATTTGTTTTTTAATGAAAGAAAGAGGAATCTGGTTATGAAAAGTACAACCAAAAAATTATTATCTTGCGCTTTATGTATCGCCCTAGGCGTATTACTTCCAATGGCCTTTCACGTGATTCCAAATGGAGGTAGTGTATTTTTACCAATGCACATTCCTGTATTGATTTGTGGATTATTTTGTGGAGCTTTCTATGGTTTGGCATGCGGAATTATTACACCATTTCTTTCAAGTATGACAACAGGAATGCCTCCAGCTATGATTTTGCCCCAAATGATGATTGAACTAGCTGTATATGGTTTAGTTACTGGTTTGTGTGAAAAACACATCAATTTCAAAAACGAAATGCCCAAATTATACATAAGTTTAATTATTGCGATGCTTGCAGGAAGAATTGTGAATGGCTTAATCAACACGTTTGTACTAAGTACACAAGGCTATACACTATCTGTATTTATGACGGCAAGCTTTATCACTTGCCTTCCTGGAATCATCATTCAATTGATCATTGTTCCAATTTTAGTTCGTATACTAAATAAAACAGTAGCCTAGGCTACTGTTTATTTCATTTCAATCAACTCGTATTCTCGATTTCCCAAACCAATCTTTTGAGCATGTTCTAAACAAGATTTCCATTCTGATTCAGGCGTAGAATTTGTGAAGTGGTCATGATGATCACAGAAGTTTGGATCATGTAAATGTTTATCTAATTGTGATCCTGGCATTGGTTTTGCCTTCATACATAAATCTACACAGGCTTGATCTAAGGCAAGTGGATCAAAAGATGCTAACATTCCAATATTTGGTAAAATTGGTAAATCATTTTCGGCATGACAATCACAGTTTGGTGAAACATCCACAATTAAAGAAATATGGAAGTTAGGACGTCCATCCACAACGGCTTTTGTGTATTCAGCCATACGCTTATTCAACAATTCATTCGCATTATAGTTATTGAAGGAGATCGCATCAAAGTTACATGCCCCTAAACAGCGTCCACATCCAACACAGTTTGTTTCATTAATATGCATCTTGTGTGTTGTTTCATCATACTCCAATCCATTATTTGCACATTCTTTAAAGCATTGTTTACAACCACGACATAGCTTTTCATCAACATGTGGAGTACCTGAACAATGTTGTTCTTTTTTACCTGCACGCGAACCACATCCCATACCAATATTTTTAATAGTTCCACCAAAGCCTGTTGATTCATGTCCTTTAAAGTGTGTCAAAGAAATAAAGACATCGGCATCCATAATTGCACGACCTATTTTAGCTGTTTGACAATATTCTCCACCAGCGACTGGCACTTCAATATCATCCGTTCCTTTTAGTCCATCTCCTATCAAAATTGGACATCCCACAGTTAATGGTGTAAAGCCATTTTGCCAGGCACACTCCAAATGTTCCAAAGCATTTTTTCTTGATCCTGGATACATTGTATTACAATCGGTTAAAAATGGTTTTCCCCCTAATTCTTTTACCACATCCACAATAGCACGTGCATAATTTGGGCGTAAATATGCAATGTTTCCTAATTCTCCAAAATGCATTTTAATTGCGACAAACTTTCCATCTAAATCCAAATTGGCAATTCCTGCTTTCTTAGCCAACAATTGCAGTTTTGTAGGTAGACCCTCACCTAATTTACGGGTATGAAAATCCGTATAGTATACTTTAGATTTTTCCATCGAATATCACCTCAATTTTATTTTACATTTCCCCCAAAAATGATACAATGCAAAAAATGAAAAAAAGGAAGTGTGATTATGAAAGAATTATCAAAAAGAACCAAGACATTTACGGATTCTGTAATTCGAAGAATGACTCGAATCGCAAATGAATATGATGCGATCAATCTATCGCAGGGATTCCCTGATTTTGATCCACCAAAAGAAATATTGAATCGACTAGAACAAGTTGCTCATGAAGATTATAACCAATATGCGATTACTTGGGGTGCCCAAAACTTTAGAGACGCCTTAGCTAAGAAACAATCAAAATATATGAATCTAGATTTAGATTCAAGCAAGAACATCGTTGTCACTTGTGGAAGTACCGAAGCTATGATGGCAGCCATGATGAGTGTTTGTGATCCAAACGATAAAGTGATTGTTTTCTCTCCATTCTATGAAAACTATGGGGCGGATTCCATCCTCTGTGGTGCCAATCCAATCTATGTTCCTTTACATCCACCTGTATTCAACTTTGATAAAGAAGAATTAGAAAATGCGTTTAAACAAAATCCGAAAGCATTGATTTTATGCAATCCAAGTAATCCTTGCGGAAAAGTGTTCTCAAAAGAAGAATTGGAATATATCGCATGTCTTGCCGTAAAATATGATACGTATGTGATTACGGATGAAGTTTATGAACACATTGTATATGCACCATACAAACATACATATTTTGCCTCTTTACCTGGTATGTTTGAAAGAACCATTTCTTGTAGCTCCCTATCTAAAACGTATTCCATTACAGGATGGCGTTTAGGCTATTGTATTGCCCCAGAAAATATCATCGAACAAATCAAGAAAGTACATGACTTTTTAACCGTTGGTGCGGCAGCTCCACTTCAAGAAGCAGCTGTAGTAGGACTTGAATTTAGTGATGCTTATTATGATGAACTACAAAAGCTATATACACATAAGAAAGATCTATTCCTCAATGGCTTAAAAGAATTGAACATTCCGCATACAGAACCTCAAGGAGCTTACTATGTCATGGTCGATATCAGTGAGTTTGGATATGATTCTGATTTAGACTTCTGTGTAGACCTGATTAAAAACGTAGGTGTGGCGGCAGTTCCTGGATCTAGTTTCTTTAAAGAAGAGGAAAATCGCTATATTCGTTTCCACTTTGCGAAAAAAGATGAAACTTTACTTGCCGCATTAAATCGATTAAAAGATATGCGTGCAAAAATGCCTTATAAGAAAACCGTTGGGTAGTAATCCGACGGTTTTATCTTTTATCACAATTACTCACGAATTTTAAAAATGTTCAATACACATATTTAACGAAATTCACAAATGTTTATCTGTATATTTTAACGAAAATGAGAAATGTTTCATTAAAACATTTCGGTGATTCCGTTGTGACTTTCAAAAAGCCAATTTCTTCCATTAAAAGTTCACTATTTTTCCACTATATTTCCTTTATTTATCATCACATGAAAAAAAGACTCACCGAAGTGAGCCATTTATTAAAATTGAGATTTAGGATTCTTACCAAGAATAAAATCACGAATATCTGAACATAATTCATGAACATTATCTTCACCAAGATAAATCATATGTCCACTTTGGTATCCTTTCCAGAATACACGATCTTTTGGTAGTTCAGCATGATCCATTGTGTGCCATGCATATCCAAATTCAGTACATAAATCAAACCATCCATTCGCAAAGAATGCTCGCATTCCTGGTCTTCGCGTCATTGCATAACGCAATTCTTCTGCGGTTGTACCTTTCTTTTCTTCTTTATCCCAATGCATATAATAATCAGTTCCTGGGATAAAGTTACGGTCTAATTTTACATTTAATTTTGGAAGTAGATCTCCTGTAAATGCAGCATAGAAGAATGTATCGTAACGATCGGCTGTCGCATCATCCCACAATGCCTTTTTGATTTCATCTTGTTCAGGCTCTAATAATGGACGAGTCACACGACCATCATAACGAGATACAGCTTTTCCTTTTGTCTTTAATACTTCTTGACGATAGTCATCATCATCAATTTTTAAGCCATGACGAATCAAGTATTCTCTAGAAACACCTGTATAATAACTTACTTTTTCTAAGATATGTTCTTTTTCTTCTTCCGAAATGGCTTCTCCTTTATAAAGTGCAAGTACATAATCATGATCTGCGAAAGCTTTGGCTTCTTTCACAAAGTCTTCTACACTTTGATTGGTTGGATGATTGTGATACCAATTTACCCCTGCATATGTTGGGAAACCCAATACACTTGTTTCAACAGGTAAGCCTTCACCAAAGTATTTACCTACAGTAACCGTATTTCCAATGAACACAATACCATCAAAGGCAATACCATAGCCTCTTTCTCTTCCCATTGTGGCAGCAATTCCTGCAGCGACTGCACTACGAGTACATCCATAACTTTCACCACATAAATATTTTGGTGACAAGCCACGATTATAGCGGCGAACCCAAGCTTCAAGAACTGTCAATAGGGCTTCTGCATCTTGTTCAATGCCAAAGAAATCTTTCTTCTTACTTTCATCAATCAATACACCATATCCGGTTCCAACAGGATCAATCAATACGATATCTGCAATATCAATCAAACAATCTGGATTATCAATGACTTTATAAGGTCCAAAAGCACTTTCACGATCCACCTCATCATACTGCATACGACGCGTTCCTAGAAAACCTGCATGAACATACATACAACTTGATCCAGGACCTCCATTATACGCAAAGACAACAGGACGATTAGCTGTATCTTCTACATCGCTTCTAAAATAGGCATACGTAAAAATCGATGCGACTGGATTTCCATCTGGTCCATAGATGACATTGTCTTCGCAAATTGTATGATATGGAATTTCTTTTCCAGACAATGTAATTTTTCCATCCGACTCAAAACGAGCGGGTTTAAAAGTATCTGGTTTAAAGCTTTCAGTTTTATACATAATTCGTTTCCTCCACAATAATTCCATTATAGAACGTAGTGAAAAATAGTCAATGTAAATTATTACATTTTTGTAAATAAAAAATGAAAAGAGAGAAACTATTCATTTCCCTCTTCATCATATGTATCTAAAAAGTGATGTCTTGCATAATCATCCTTATAGGCAATCACGGTTTTAAGACTTACATTTTCTACACTCTTAAAAATATTTTGTTCTACAAACGGATTGACTTTCTTCAATTCCTTGATTAAGTTTTTCATTTCTAAACGCTTTGACTTGGATTGTGTTAAACATGTTTCATTGGCACAAGCCTGAGTGAATTTGCACGCACACTGAATGAAATACAGATTGTTGTGTTTAGCCCAAGCCTTAATATCATCTTCATGAATCAAGTATAGTGGTCGAATGACTTCCATACCCTTAAAGTTATTCGAATGTAACTTTGGCATCATCGTTTGAATTTGTCCCCCATAAAGCATCGACATTAAAATGGTTTCAATCACATCATCATAATGGTGTCCCAACGCTATTTTGTTACACCCTAAATTTTTGGCATAGTTATACAAATGACCTCTTCGCATTCTTGCACATATATAACATGGATTCTTTTCAATATTAAAGACATTGTCAAAAATATCACTCTCAAAGATTTCAATTGGAATATTTAGTTTTTTGGCATTCTTTTCAATAACCTCGCGATTTTCTTTTGAATAGCCTGGATCCATCACGATATATTTCACATCAAAATGAACCGGTGAATGTTTATGCAGTTCTTGAAAACATTTTGCCATCAACATCGAATCTTTTCCACCCGAAATACATACCGCAATGCAATCGCCTTCTTTGACAAGCTCATAATCACGGATAGCCTTCGTAAATTTTGACCAAATCTTTCTTCGATACGTTTTAATAATACTTCTTTCGACTTGTGCACAAAAATCATCCGACACATTTGTGTTCATCTTATCCATTACGATCGAAACATACCCACCATCTACACTATACGCTTCATATTTTTCCTGCAATTTTTGTGCAACAATATCACTGACATAGCCTTGAGCGCAAACGACAATAATCTTCTTAGTTGAATCAAATTCTGTTTCCAAAGCACTTTCTCCACTTAATACAATACTGTTCTCGATTGGATTTTTAAAGGCTTCTTCGGCATCACGAATATCAATTAAGATATATTCTTCTTTATTTAATTGTTTTAATTGTTCTACTGAAATTTTCATGAGACTATTCTAACATAATATTGAATTTTTGGATGAAAAAGCGCAAAATATGGACAAAAAAAGGAAGTTTGATTATGACACAAGATATGACACAAGGTAAAATCATGCCTATGTTAGTTCACTTTACCATTCCCTTAGTGTTGGGCAATCTATTCCAATTAACATATAATGCCGTTGATAGTATTATTGTAGGGCACTTTGTTGGAAAAGAAGCTTTGGCCGCAGTCGGAATTTGTAATCCAATCACAACCCTATTTATTCTATAAGCAGTTCAGAAGAGTACGCCGTCCTTGTAGGGCGGTGGTGAATTCAGCGTTACTGTTTTTTGATGTACTCTTCGACAATCTCTGCCGTATTCACACCTATGAATCCTAAAAAATAACTATTCGTCCAGAATAGTGGCTTTGAATAATATTTACTGACCTCTAATGGATAATCACGTCTTGCTAGTCGGGAAGTTCTGGATTTGATCTTTTTACGAGTGCAGTAAGCTTTATATCCGGCGCATAATCAAATAAAACATGAACATGATCTGTTTCACCGTTCATTTCTCGTATAACTATATTTTCTTTCCATAGTTTCACGTAATAATTGGTATACATAATCTTTTACATTTCCTTGTAAAACTGGATTTCTGTATTTAGTCACCAACACTAAGTGGGCTGTAAGCAGAAAACAACTGTGATTGTTGGTGTAATATGGTTTATCTTTAACTTTCTTAAACATGGCATAAATTCCTTTCACGACTAACATCATTATATGGTACAATAGTGTATTCGATAGAAAGGAGAATTATACGACCGATGTATAGAACTGACAGGATTTACATTCAAAAAACTCATGAATTGTATGAATATCTGGATGATTTTGCACATAAAGCTAAATGCCTTCATAACGCATCACTGTTTCGTATCCGCAATACTTTTACTGCCCATGATAAGACGAATCTGACAGCTAATGAGAAAGAAGTTCAGGATGAACTTGCACTTCTTAAAGGTCAGAAGTCTTATTATGTGCTAGGTTATGGTGTATTGCAGAAACTTATGCGTGCTACATCAAATCCTGATTTCTTTTCGGGTCTTCCTATGCAGACGGCCCAGCATATCATTAGACAAACATGCGGTGACTTCAAACACTGGCTATTAGCCATTAAGAAGTATAAGAAAGATCCAACTGGTTTTACTGGAAAGCCAAAAATGCCTAAGTACTGCAGGAAAGAAACTTCTACTTACCTCTTTACGAATCAGGATGCTGTTATTTATGATGGAAAGCTAAAACTTCCTCTTACTAAGATCCGTATTCCTGTGCGTAGAAGACATGGCAAGCTGATGGAAGTAAAAGTTAAACCCGTTTCTGGTGGATATGAACTTCTTCTTACATATCAGATGAAAGATTCAAAAGTACGTAGTGGTATGCATTTTGCAGCAGTGGATTTTGGTGTAGATAACACGATGGCTGTTGTTTCAGATACTGGCAAGAGCATTCTTTTTAAAGGCAGATTCATCAAGTCCGTCAATCAGTATTTCATGAAAGAAAAAGCAGAGCGTATTCGTATTTTGAGTAAAGAAAAAGAAACAACAGAACGTGTATGGTCAAAGTACTTGGATCAGCTTTCCGCATACAGAACAAATTACATCAGAGACTGTTTTCACAAAATGAGTAAGAAACTACTGCTATGGTGTCAGCACAATGATATTGGTTATCTTGTGTTAGGATCCAATACTTTCTGGAAACAGAATGTCAACATAGGAAAAGTGAATAATCAAAACTTTGTCAGTATCCCATTTGAAATGCTGAAGAAGATGATAGAACTGAAAGCAATTGAATATGGTGTAACTGTAATCAAAAGTGAAGAGTCCTATACAAGTAAAGCAAGTTTCTTAGATAACGATGAGATACCCGTATACGAAGAGGGTATGAACATCAAGTATCGTTTCTCTGGAAAAAGAATAAAACGAGGTATGTATCAGTCATCCGATGGCACATGTATAAATGCAGATATCAATGGAGCTGCAAATATACTCAGAAAAGCTGGATATGATACATCCAAAGTCGAATTAACAAATTTGTTAAATCCGAAAATCATCAGATTCAAAGATCTGAATTGCAGGTAACTGTATAAAAACAGTAGAGGTCGAGTGAACCGGCCATTGCACAAAAGCAAAGACAACCACAAGGTGTTGATGTTGTAGTGCATAAATCAAAATCACTGTGGTAATACAAATTTCAATTGAGAAGAGTACATCACAGAGATACCACATCCCAACCACGTATCAGGTGTGGTAGTTCATGACAGCTTTAATGGCACAAAATAAGGGTGCCGGAAAGAAAAATCGTATGCAGGAAGGATTTTGTTGCGGAATGGTTTTAGAATTCATCTACGGTATATTTATCTTTCTAGTATGTTTTATCTTCGCAAAACCATTGATGTGTCTATTTGTACAAGATGAAGAAGTTATTATGCATGGAGTGACTTATCTACATTTAATTTCCATCATGTATATTCTTCCTGCCTTCACCAATGGAATCCAAGGCTTTTTTAGAGGGATTGGCGATTTAAAAATCACGCTCATTTCAAGTCTAGTGAATATGACAGTTCGAGTTATTGTAGCTGCGCCACTTGTATTTAGCTTACATCTAGGCATCGAAGCTTTACCATACTCCTATCTAGCTGGATGGATTGGTATGTTGATGGCTGAACTTCCATTGCTTATTCGCACATACAAAGCTTATGAATAAGACTTGTGTATAATTTACACAAGTTTTTTGTTTTCCTTTTATATAAAGCATTTATTACAATTCGCACTATTTTTCCAACCCATATTTTTGTATTTTATCCACTTTTCAAACCTTTTTTATGCCATTTTTAACAACTTTTTGATTCAATTATTTAGAAAACTTTAAGATTTATCACCAAAGTTAATTAATATTTATTCGTTATATTAATCATGGTGATACTTTATGACAAATAAAAACATACAAAACATAACACACTTTGGACTGATCCTTATGATTCTTATTTGCGTTTATTTCTTTTCACAAGGATACTTCACAAATCCACAGCTTCTACAAGCTACACTATCTAAGACAGGAATTTTGGCACCCCTACTTTTTATTCTTCTACAAATCATTCAAGTGATCATTCCTATTATTCCAGGCGGTGCATCAAGTGCCTTGGGTATTACAGCCTTTGGAGCAGTCAATGGATTTATATATAACTATATAGGTATTTGTATCGGATCCATATGTATCTTTTTACTTGTTCGTAAATATGGTCAAAGAATCATTCTAAAATTATGTAAAAAGAAAGATTACGACAAATATATGAAGTATACATATGATCAAAAAAAATTTGATACCTTCTTTATGTTAGCTATCTTCTTACCTTGTGCACCCGATGATCTCTTGTGTATGCTTGCAGGACTGACACATATGTCGCTCAAAAAATTTGTCTGGATCATTCTTTTGGGTAAACCCTTATCTTTGATTGCCTATTCTTATGGTCTTACGCAATTGTTTCAAATTATCGAAAGGTGGTTATAATTATGTTATACATTGGAATATTATGTGCATGCATTGGATTTTATTTACATTATTAAAAGGAGAACTTTATGGAACATACAATATTAGTGGTAGAAGACGAACAAGGGATTCGTGAAGCCATCGGAATTTATATGAAGAATCAAGGATATAATGTGATTCTTGCCGCAAATGGAAAAGAAGGCTTAGAAAAGATTGAAACAAACGATATTCATTTAGCCATCGTAGATATTATGATGCCTGTTATGGATGGCATTTCTATGGTCATGGAAGCAAGAAAACATCATGACTTTCCGATTCTGTTTTTAAGTGCAAAAAGTGAAGATATCGATAAAATCACAGGTTTAAATATTGGTGCCGATGACTATATCACCAAGCCATTTCAAAGTATGGAGCTCGTCGCAAGAGTGCGTTCACATTTAAGAAGATATGAACAAATCTTAAATCTAAAAAATGAGACAAAGAACGAAGATGAGTATATGATTGGTGATCTTGTGTTAAATAATACGACAAAAAGAGTGACGTTAAATTCAAGGGATATTAAATTAACGCCAAAAGAGTTTGATATTTTAAAACTATTAATTTCACACCCTGGACAAGTCTTTTCTAGCCAACAAATCTATGAATTGGTATGGAAAGAAGAAGCTATCAACACGGAAACGATCATGGTTCATATTCGTAAATTACGTGAAAAAATCGAGGCCAACCCTAAAAAGCCAATCTACATCAAGGTTGTATGGGGGCAGGGCTATAAAATGGAGAATATACAATGAAAAAGAAGAATATATTTTTAACAATACTATGTGCTTTATGCATCATTAGTTCTTGTATAGTGACAAGTTTTTATCCAAATGTTTCTACCGCTACTCCAACAAAGCTTCCTGAAACTTTAGAGCAGAATCTTACAGCTTTTATTCTTGCTAAAAAATTGGAACAAGATCCAAAGTATGAATATATTACTTTTGAAAAAGATACACCGGAAGATATTCAAAAGGATATAAAAAAAGGGTTAGACTCATCTTTATCTAGCGCAAAAAACATTTTTGAGAATGATCCAAACTTCTTTTATACGTGTGATGTAAACAATAAAATCACTTCAAAACAATTTGATGTGAATATCAAGAAAAAAGATACTCGATATTATGAGACATTAGATTCTGATACTCTAAATGCGACGGATGATATTGTGAATCTTATTAACTATAACAGTGAAAAGTATTATGAATACTGTAGTGGTACATATTATTGTGATGGAGAGCCATTTCCAGGCTATACACTTCATATGCCTAGTGATGTCGTATTAACATTCTATATTCCAGCTGTTTTAAATTACGACAATTCAAGTCTTATTGACTTGTTAGAACTAGATGGTGATCAATATGCCTATTTCTTTATGACAGCCTTCTTGATTTGTAGTGCCATTATCGCCCTATATGTCTTTCTTAATAAATATGCGTATGAAAAGGAAGCCTATATCTTTAGAAATGTGAATCACTGGTTATTTGAACCTGCATTCATCTTGTTTCTAACAATTGATGCCCTACTAGCTAGTGGTACATACATATTAACTACTTATTCGATTGAAGGTACATTCTTACACATTCTAAATCGTTATCACATTGAATTGAGTCAACCTATCGTATATGGAGTGAACATTCTTGCGTGGTCTATCACCTTATTCTTTATTGGTTTATCCGTATATTGGTTAAAATGTCAATTTACAACATCGGTTAAAGACTGGTTCTTTCATAAAACATGGATTGGGAAATTCATTCTTTATTTCTCAAATAAAGTGGAAGGAATTATTTCAACCGATTTATCGGATGAAATCCTTAAAAAGTATATTATTTTCTCAATATGTCTGGTTTTGATTCTTGCGTTTATATCATTGCTTAACATTCCATTCTTCTCTTTCTTTATCGTCGTTACAGCATTAATTGGCATTAGTGTTGTGGGCTATAAGAAAATCAAAAATGTGCAAAGTCAATACCAAGACATATTACATATGACTGAAGATCTATCGAGTGGTAATTTTGAGAATATTAAGCCTGCAAATTCTGGTTTATTCCAATCTTTAAACAATAATATCTATCAAATTAAGGATGGTTTTGAACAAGCTGTAAAAGAACAAGTACAATCACAGAATCTCAAGACAGAATTGATTTCAAATGTATCACATGATTTAAAAACACCATTAACGGGTATTAAAAATTATGTAGAGTTATTAAATGATCCTAGTATTAGTGAAGAAGATAAAAAGAGTTATTTAGAACGATTGAATCAATATACAGATCGTTTAAGTATTCTAATTACAGATTTGTTTGAAGTATCCAAAGCCAATAGTGGTAATATTGATTTAGAATATTCAGATATCAACATCATTGAATTCATGGAGCAAGTATGTGCAGAAAATGAAGAGCTTCTACAAGCTAAAAATCTTCAGCTTGTGACAAATCTTCCAGAAAAAGAAATTCATGTATGTTTGGATGGAAATAAGACGTATCGTATTTTTGAAAACTTATTTACCAATATTTCTAAGTATGCACTTGAAAACACACGTGTATTCTTGGATGTAAAAGACATTGGTAATTCGGTTATGATCATAATGAAAAACACTTCGAAAGAACCGCTTGATTTTGATAGTGATATTACCGAACGTTTTGTGCGTGGCGATAAATCAAGGCATGAAGCTGGCAGCGGTCTAGGTCTTGCGATTGTTAAGAGTTTTACCGAAGTACAAAATGGCACATTTATGATTGAAACAGATGGGGATCTCTTCAAATCAATTCTAAGTTTTCATAAATCCTAAAATATGTAGAATTCTACAGAAAAAATGATTGTAGATAAAATAAAGTGGTCAAAAATCCTAAAGTAAAGGATACAGGCCACTTTTTATCTGTGTATCATTAATTTATAGT
>ERZ1026958.654-NODE-654-length-13531-cov-7.861012_pt1 | contig 13531 bp, 19 predicted proteins | sample MGYA00519567_ERZ1026958 | MGnify/ENA primary metagenome ERZ1026958 (study PRJEB26926, sample SAMN06164518) | human gut metagenome | biome: ENVO:00009003; feature: ENVO:2100002; material: ENVO:00002003 | host: Homo sapiens | place: USA | collected 2012 ...
CAATAGAAGTAAAATTTGTATCACTTCCTGAATGTCCATCTAATATAGGAATAACTATGTGAAATTCATTTTCAAGCAAGGATATTTCATCTATATAATTCCACCAAGAAAGACCTCCACCGTGTAATAAAATTATAATATCATTATTCTTTGATCCATATTCTTTATATTCCATCTTACACCTCTAAATTCCGAGTTATCTCCCCAGTATACCACGCTTTTTCCTCCTGCGGAAAAGATACCGCGCACAAAAGGCTTCTCCGGCAACTATCCGCGCCCCGGCTCATACAATCTAACAACTATGTACCGGGAGGGATATCGTGTGCTGCTGACCTTACTACAATTTTTCGCCACAAAATTTCTGTTTCTGGCGTTCCATCTGGAAAGCGGCTGCTTTCCGCGTCCGCTCACAGCCCGGGAAGAGGCCGCCGCTTTCAGCGCCCTGCACGCCGGAGATGCCGCCGCCCGGGAAAAGCTGATCCGCCACAATCTGCGGCTGGTGGCGCACATCGTAAAAAAATATTACGCCCTGCCGGGTGATCAAGAGGATCTTGTTTCCATCGGCACCATCGGGCTGATGAAAGCGGTAGATACCTTTGATGCCACACGCAAGGCGCGGTTTTCCACTTATGCCAGCCGCTGCATTGAAAATGCTATCCTCTCCCCAGCGCACTTTGGGATGGAAAAGAGAATCCACCTCTTTCACGCAATGACGCATCTACGTCAAAATGGATTTTTTGGAGCCGAGAGAGCGGTTCCTTTTTTCTGCTTCAGAGGGTGTCATGTGAGGGTTGTGGTCTAACCCCTCTATACATCTTACAGGTAAGTTTGGCAGGCCCCCGCACTACCGTAGAGGCGCAGGCGTTCTACCGTATGTACCATTCTTACGCCGACATCCCGGACCCATGGGACCGTCTGCGTTGGTGCCGCTATGGTCTTGACCTGCTGCAAAAAGAGGTTGCTGCCATGGTGGGCATGGAGGAATGGCTCTATCGGGATCTAGAAAGCGGCATATTTCACCGCAGCTTTACGCCGGAACTTGCGGACAAGCTCGCCGCCCTTTACGGCATCCCGGTGGAGGACATTCTGGACGACTACACCCTGTTTCTGCACCGGGGCGGCGGAGACTTCCTCCGCAGATACCGGGAGGCAAAAGGCTGGAGCCGTCAGCAGCTTGCCGACCACGCAAAGGTCAGCCGGACAAGCATCCGCTGCTGGGAAAACGGACAAAAGACCATCAGTCAGAAGTGCTTTTGCCATCTGGTGGAAAACCTTGGTTCCGATTTTCCATCTATGCTTCGCATGTGAGGTATGGTAATTTTTCTCCGGTCAAACGAAAAAGCTCGTCTGCAAGCCACGATATGTGGCAGCGCAGACGGGCTTTCGTTATGGAATCATTCTGTTTCAATTATTCTGATATTCGCTCTGACTTACATGGCGTTCCGTAAAACACGCAGTCGTTCTTCAAACGTTGCTTTCCATGCCGGATGCTCGGAGAATACGGTGTGCTCCACCTGACGGACTTGGTTCAGTCCGATGTTCCGCACCGCTTCCACTGCAGCATCTTTTTGGCTCAGATGGCGTTTTCCCACGGTCAGACAGTTTGCGCCTTCTGGCGTGTCGTACTGCTGAAACGCCCGGTTGAAGTCCATCAGGTCATGCAGACGGATGGGCTGATTGGTTTCGTTGTCTACCAGCAGACCCCAATTTTCCCAATGACGGTCGGTATTGCCCACCAGATAATCCAGAATGTTCATCATATAGTAGCCGGGAGCATCCAGCTCTAAGATCTTATCCAGCGTATTCCAATCACGGTTCGTGCAGTAGACGTCATAGGCTGCATAGGTCACAAGACTGTATCGCTGAGATGTCATGATTTTGCTGATAGAAACCAGCTCATTTTCAAACATTCCCTGCTCATACAGTACCTGATGGCAGTCAAAGCACCGGCAGATTTTGCTTGCCAGCACTTCACGTTCCACCGCATCCCTGCCACCATCCTTGTAAAGATAGAAGCCATCCTCTTTTCGCACCCACGCCTTGGGGTACAAGCCGCCCGTAGACAGGTCATTTGCCAGAAGATGGGCGTTTGTCACCGTCATTTGGTGCCCCCGCAGCGCAATATCCACAAGCGCATTGCTTAAGGAGTGTGCAAAAAGGTTGATATCCTCGAATCGAATCTTCTCGTTTTCTTCTTTCACCCAGAACACATCCAGCAAAGACAGACAATGGTAGGATAATGCAATCTGTGCTCGTTCCCTGTCCGTAACACTCTGAGATGCACCGATACTGTTCAGGATTTCCTTGGCGTAGGTGCGATCCAACGTCAACATCCGGGAGGCGCACCAATAGTAAAAGTTCGTTACATTATTGATGCGCTCGTCAAAATCATCCGATTCCACCAGAACCAGATCATAGGGCATGAAATCCTCGAGGCAGACCCTGCATTCCCCTGTCGTGCTGAGTTGTGCCACACAGCTTTCCCGGTGCATGATCTCGTAAAACATGGTTTTCATCCCTCCCTGCGTTCTGTGTCTTGCTCTGTATTTATATTACCTTCTTTTTTCACGGGACGCAAGAGCTTTTACTTTTCAAAAAGCTTTTTCTGCTGCTCCATCAGGACGGTTTCGATACGCTCTTTCAGCAAAAAGTGGAACTGTTTTGCGTGTTACTCAATGTCACAGGATACCATATTGGCTGCCAACAATCAACAGTTTTGTCAGCAAAATTCCAAAAACTTATGTAACACAAAAAGCCCCACGCTCAACACTGCCTCTAAATCTGACCGTCTCTGGTCAGAGCAGAAAAGCATATGTTGAGCGTGGGGCTTTGTTTATCGGCTCGGCTGCCAGCCGGGCTTTTGGTGTTCTTTGGGTTTGTAGGTTCCTTTGGTAGTATCGATCACCGCCTGCAGCAATTCGAGCTTCTGCCATGTGGGGCAGTTCAGACGGTCGATTTTTTCGATCACATAGTTGGCGTGGGCGGTTGCGACCCGTTTTCCGAGTTCGTCCCATCCCTCTTTCGTTTTGGGGTAATGTACCACCACTTCAATGGGGGCACTCTTTCGCATGGCTCACTCACCTCCGATTACATCGCTATCACCTCATTTTTACGGGTTACTGGTTGTCCGCTATTCGCTGCGGTTTCCGCTCAGAACGTTCAGAGCCAGACTGACCAGCAAAGCCATATCAATGCGGAGCATTTCAGCCTTGCTGGCATAGCCCATAAAGCGTTCGATGCGGGATTTATCGATCGTGAAGATCTGCTCCAGAAGAATCATGGACGGTTCTTCAAAGGCCGGGTTGGAATCCACCAGCACATGGGTGGGCTGGTTTTTCTTCTTTTCCGTCCGGGTGGTAACAGTTGCAACGATCAGTGTAGGCGAATGACGGTTTCCAATGTTGTTCTGCAGAACTACCACAGGGCGTTTCCCGCCCTGTTCCGAGCCGATATGCGGCTCCATGTCTGCATAGTAGATGTCCCCCCTGAGATATCTCCAATTGTTCGGCAACATAAAAATCAACCTCCTTTTTATGTAAGAAACAGCCGCCGCAGACGGATACCACGACGGCTGTTGTTCAGGAGGTAAAACGAAATTGTCAGTTTTTCAGCGGCAGACTCATCTCACGGCTGGCACCGTTATAGATGCGGAGAATCTGCCGCATGTGGCGGTTTGCAGAACTGCCGGTGTCTTTCTGAGCCAGCTGCGTGATGGTTTTCGGGTGTGTCCTTGCCAGCTGCTGCACCAGGCGCTCCCGGCTGTACTCGCCCTCGTATACGGAGATGAAGCGGGCCACACCACGGATTACACCGGCAAGGTAGGAATCCACATTGCCCTTCCACGCCTCGTTGATGATGTGAAGCATCTCGACGTAGCGCTCACAGCCATACTGCTTGTACAGTTCGTATGCCGTTTCGATGCAGTAGATTTTCCAGGGTGCCCGGATGCCGTCATAGGCAAATTCCACACCGGCATTCGACGTGATCCCCACAAAGTAAAGTGCATCCGGGTTTTCGGCCACCAGATTTGCACGAAGACGTTCGCCCGCCGTCAGGCAGGTAGCATTGCCCGTCTGAATCGCAAACAGCGTTGCTTCGTCTTCTTTGGTAAGGCCATAGAAGACCTTGCAGCGGATGGGCAATTCCATACCACCGTTGCAGGTTCGACGTGCTTCTACCGTGTTCTGCCCATCCAGAATGTAGCCATTCCATGTGATGATGGGATTCAGAAGACGACCCTCGGCAATGATGTTCTGCTCAAGCTGCTGTTCTTCCTCAAACTGCAGCGGCGGAATTTTGCTTTGGAACTCCGGGTCAATTTTAAGCTGGCTCAGTTTCACGTCGCTTCTCCTTTCCGGTCATTTTCGATTTACAGACAATGGGCTGAACGTAGTAGTCAAACCCATATCGTGTCTGGCAATACGTGCAGACATCCTTGACGAGCTGCCTGGGGTCGGCTCTGCGAAGCCGGACGCCCTTTGCGTCCAAAAATGCCCCTCGGCAGACGGCGCACAAAGTTGTCAGGGTGGATTCATCCACCTTTTTTGTGGTCTTGCGGTTCATTTGCGTACTCCTTTTCGCTGATATATAAAAACGCCGTCCGTGGTTACCCTCGAACGGCGTTTGGAAAAGGTTTTGTATGGTTTCTCTTACGCGGTGACAGACCAGACTCTGAAAATCAACACCGAGAAAAAGGTCATCTCGCTGAATCTGCAGATCGACACCGACATTTGCAGCATGTACGAATATTTTGAGATTTTCCTGCAGCGGATGCTGATGTGCCGTGGGGCTGCCGATATGCTGGGAGCAACCTTCAAGTTGACGGCCAATGGGGCCAAAGTTCTTTAATGTGTAGCCATCTCCTTAAAGAACAGGAACCAGCCTTTACAATAAAAAACAAAAAGTCCCGCCTGAAAGTAAAGCTTTCACTTTCAGGCGGGATGTCTTTCAATATGACTGCTATGGCGGCATGCGTGATCATGAACTCTGCACGATGTCAAGTCCTAGACAACTTTTTTCAAATACAAATCTTCAATGATGGTGGTTTCATCGTATGCAGCAACTGTGCAAGCGATCCCTGTTCTGCTACTACTCCATCTTTGAGCACCACAATCTTACCTGCACTGGAAACAGTGCGCATCCGGTGGGCGATGATGAGGACGGTTTTATTTTTTTATCAGCCGGGATATTCAAGACTCCTTTTTTATTGAGTGTGACTTCTCTCATAAACCGCAGCCGCGATGCACCAGACCATAATGGCACTGTTCGTGCTGCTCTGGCTCATTACGGACATCCATGTGGCCACCGGCACCTGCATGGCCTGTGCAATATCAGGAACAGTAACCAGCAGAAGATTCCATGTGACCGGGTGAAAAGCCAGCATCCACCGGGAATACCGTGTCTTGCCCGCAAGCAGCATCACGAAATGGATGCCGAAAGCCAGTATCATCGGAACGTACATCGGCGCAATGGCGAGGAGCATGCCGTCTTGATAGGCGGTGACCGCCGCGATGGCAGCTTCTTCTCCGATGCGCGGGCCCAGATAGGTGGTGAACCACGCCATGGTAGCCACCCAGGTGTGGATAGTCAGCGCCACCGCAACGGTGAAAATTCCGCACAGATACTGAATGATCTTTGTTTTTCTGTACTTTGTATCAATGTCCGCATTCAGCGCTTTTACTACGAAGTAATAGAGAAAGCCGCCGACCGCTCCCAGCCCAACGGTAAGCACAGGCTTCCACAGCCCGTAGGAGCCGGACAGATAATAGGCTCTGTTGAAAAGACCGGTGTCCGTTTCCCGAAGCGGAATGCAGCCCAGCAGCCAGTCCCCGGCAGCCATAAATCCGCATCCGACTGCGCCAAGAATGCACCATCGAATCAGCTTTTTCGGTTTCTCCGTCTTCATCTTTTTTGCCTCCGATTGCAGTTCATGATTCTGCTTTTCATTTGGGCAATTTCCAACTTCTTAGAAAATCAAATGGACAATACCGCCGACAATTGCCGCTCCCGCAACCCAGATCAGCGCCAATATGCTTCGCTTTTTCAGCACCTGCCTCCAGGTCTGCACGAACGGCGCATCTTCAAGCCCTGGCAGCACCCAAAACTGGCTGTGCCCGACCCATAGCTTGTCGATTACAACGCCGTCATAGATATTCATAACCTCAAGAAACAGCAGCGCCTGCCAATAGGCCTCACCAAAGGAGGAAGCCCCGTTCCACAAACCGATGATCAGCACAAGAGCAGCAAGCATCACGATAAAGAACGGTATCATAAAGCATTTTCGTTTCCGGTTCATCGTATTGCGGTCGATCAGTCCCAGTTCGATGGCGCGATCCTGCACCTCCTTGGGATAAAAGTACAGTCCGTTGACAGCACCACCGATCACAGCGATTTTTACCATTGCGGTAAACAGCAGACAATAAAGCAGCAGTTGCAGTACGATCATTGTTTTTCTCCTCTCAGTCTGCGTGCGAATCGGGCATATGCTCCCATTTCCTTCGTCTTCCATTGTGGTTCATACAAAACAAGAAAGTATGCCAGAAATACCATGTACCGAATCGTTTGATTTCCATACCAATCTGCCTCCCCGCTATTTTTTGATCTTCATGCAGAAATCGCAGCGGTCATTTCCGCGCCCCAGCGTCATGGTTCTCTCCCAGATCAGCTTCGGATGCAGCCCGGTATAGCTGATGTCATCGCTGTCGCAAAAGCTGCGGCACAGCTCTGGGCAGCCGTATTCTGTGCAGGTGTCGTGATAGGGACACTTCATCATATCCACACGCCAGACGCCGTTACCGGTCTGCAGTTCTTTTGGGGCAAAGCCCGCCGCCGGGCCGAAAACGCTCCGGGTGGATTTGACGAAAACGCCGGGAACAAGGCGGTAAAGCCCCGGTATGTGCAGCATGGCGGCAAGCTGTTTGTGGCTCGTTCTCGCCAGCCGCTCCACATAGCCATGAACGGTTTGCAGCGCCTCCTCTTTCGGCATGACCCGCTGCAAGGTCTCGTAGGCCGCAATGCCCGGTAAGATCTGCCGCTTGAGGTGGTATTGCTTTTCCTTGCTTGCATCTGCATTTTCAGCCAGCAGCGCACTCAGGCGCATATCGAAAGCGGTGTTCAGTTCCTTTGCCTGCGCGGGAAAGCGCAGTGCCGCAGTCTCCCGGAAATCATGGGAAAGATAGGTTTCCTTCGCCTTCATCGTCCGTCACCCCTTCTTTTTGTACCCGCAGTCGCAGTAGGGCCCGCCGGAGGCAAGGGTGTACTGCCGCACAAAATTTGTCACGCCGCCCGCTTCGCTCATGGTGTAGTCCAGATGGCACAGGGCGGGGGTCAGGTCGTACAGCCCCAGCTCCTTCATCAGCACACAGATGCCGCATTTGGTAAAGCGTCCCTCGTAGCCGCTGCCATCCGGGTATTCGTAAAATTCCATATTCCACGAGTAGGGGTTGCGGTCGGCGGCTTTCAGGGCGGCAGTGGCTTTCATAGCGGCAATATCCTTTGGGGTGAACTTGCTTTTTCCGCTTTTGCGGCAGAACCACTGCATGGGCTTTGTCATCATGGATCTTGCATAGTAATCCGTCATCCTGTCCACCTCCGGACGTTGCGGCATGGAGAGGATGAACGCGCCGACCATGGCGCAGTTGACGATGTTCATCTTGAAGCGGTCCGCTTTTTCAAACTCCGGCAGCCTGCGGATGATCTGCCGGTATTGCGACTTTGCCTTTTTCGTGATGGCTCTTGCGGTGGCTGCATCATAGCCCAGCACAGCGGTCAGCTGCTTTTGAAAGGAACCGGCAAACAGCACCCACATTCCAAAAGGCATTCCGGCATACTTCATTGCAGATACCTCCCAGCTTCCGCTTCCAGTGCCTGCCACACCGGGTAGGCTGCGCCGTTCGCATCGAAAAATTTCTTGAGATCCCGGTTCAGCGCACTCATTTCATCGATGGCGTTCATTGCGTGGTCGGAGGCGCAGAGCTTGCCCAGCGAGGTGGCACACATCAGCTTGAAAAAGCGCAGGCAGGTCTTGCGGTATTTCTCCCCTTCAAAGTCTGCATCCTCCTTGGGCAGAATGGTGTGCCCGGCATCTCGGATGGCGCGGTATCCCTCGATGTTGGCATCCAGCACACGGTTCAGGTACGCGGTATCTCCCCTGAGCTTTTTCAGGTCGCCGTCTGTCTTATAGCAGGCGAAGGCCGCAGGCATCACAAACGCGGCATGGCAGAGCAGATAGTCCTCCATGTTCGGCTCGTAAACAACCTTATATTTTGTGCCGTGGAAGATGCGCCCGATCAACTGTTTATTGGAGGTTGCACCCGGCAGCTGCCCGATGGTGATCTTTTTCAGGTCGATGGAGACCACCCGGTCAACCTCCCGATGCCCCGCAGAAAGCGCAAAGGCAAACAGGACGTTCTTCCCCGGCAGCGCCGCCGCCAGTGCCCTCGCCTGCACATTGTTCCCCACAAAAACGATGTTCTTCGTCCGATTCGCCCGCAGCGTGTCCAGAGCGGAATCCAGCTGTGTATAGCGCAGGACCACAAAGATCACATCGTACATTGCATCCGGTGCAAGTTCAGTCACCACCGGAATGCGGCTGACCGAGGTGCGGAGCGAAAATTTGTCCTTGATCCGCAGGCCGTTCTGCTTGATCTCCGCAGCCCAGTTTCCCCGCGCAAGCAGAGTGACATCCTTTCCGGCGCGCAGCAGATTTCTTGCCAGATTGCACCCCAGAACGCCTGCACCATATACCAGAATTTTCATTGCTTGCCTCCAAATCCGATCTTCACGATCTGCATTTTCATCCCGTTGTCCCCGACCTTGGCGAGAAATCGGAAAAAGCCGCTGACGGAAGGGTCTTTCAGGTCGTTGTAGCCCATCATATAGCCCCTGCTGGATACCCGTAACCGGCTGTCCCACTCGCCAATCTCCTTGGGAGCATCCGAAACCGCGAAATATGCCCCTACATCCTTGATTTTTGCCGTTCTGAGCCATGTTTTTGCGATCATCTTCACCGCCGTACGGTTGGCAGCATCAAAGACCAGCACTCCGCCGGGGAAAGCGTCCGCCATCCCCTGCACCAGTTCCCGAACCTGCTCCGTCAGGAAGTAATAGAACACCCCGGAGGCAAAGAACACCGCCCCGCCGGAGGCATCGATCTTGTCAAACCATGCGGGGTCTTTCAGGTCGCAGGGGATGTTTTGCTCCCGCTCCCCGGCGGGCAGCAGCTGCTGCCGCAAGGCAATCACATCCGGGAAGTCCAGATTGTAGATCTTGCACCTGCCGTTGTCGCAGGCTCTGCCGGTGTTGTCCAGACCGCAGCCCAGATTGACCACCGCCGCACAGGGGTGCGTTTTCAGGTACGCCCGCACCTCAAAGGCAAGGTCATTCTGCCGCATGGCGACCTCCAGCGCACCAAAGCGCTGCATCAGGCTGCGGGAGTTTTTCTCTGCCTGCGAAAAATCGTAGTCGATCTGGTCGATCAGATGCACCGCTGTTTCGTCTTGGTAAAGGTTCGGATACAGCTCTGTGCACAGCTTCCGGGAATACAGTGGGAGGATCAGCGTCTCCTGCACGGTGTTTTTCTCGATTTTGTATTTCATAGGTTCCTCCCTCAGTGAGTAAAAATAGTCATCATTGCCGCCAGCACCGCATGTGCCCACTGCACCGGATGACAGGCCAGCAATTCCTCGTGCTGTAAGTTATGCAAAGCTAACTTTCTGTTCTATAAAAAGCCGCTTCTCAGCGGTCCTTCTGCCAAAATAATATGCCCTGCTGTTGCCTCTGTCAAGAAGTTTAGGCATTTTCGGAGATTCCGAAAAAGATTTCGCCTTCGAGGGCTCCATCCGTCACCCAAGTGCCACATCCAGCACCATCATCACGCTGAAGCCCACCGCAAAAAATACCGTGCCAACGTTGGAGTGCTGTCCCTGCGACATTTCCGGGATCAGTTCCTCCACCACCACATACAGCATGGCTCCGGCGGCAAAGCTGAGCAGATAGGGCAACGCGGGCACCACGATGCCTGCCGCCAGAATCGTCAACACTGCCCCGATGGGCTCTACGATGCCGGACAGTACACCGCCCCAGAATGCCCGGCCTTTTTTCATTCCTTCCGCCCGCAGTGGCATGGAGATGATGGCACCCTCCGGGAAGTTCTGGATGGCAATGCCAAGGGAAAGTGCCAGCGCCCCGGCGGCGGTGATCTGAGCAGTTCCGGCAAGGTATCCGGCGTAGACCACGCCCACTGCCATACCCTCCGGGATGTTGTGCAGCGTCACCGCCAGAACCATCATGGTGGTGCGCTGGAGCTGGCTTTTTGGCCCTTCGGCCTGCAAACTGTTCTGGTGCAGATGCGGGATGAGATGGTCCAGCAACAGCAAAAACAGGATACCCAGCCAAAAGCCTGCTGCCGCCGGGAAAAATGCCAGCCTGCCCAGATCTGCGGCCTGCTCCATAGCCGGGATCAGCAAGCTCCATACCGATGCCGCCACCATCACTCCGGCGGCAAAACCGGTGAGGGCGCGCTGGATGCCGTCACGCAGAGCGTTTTTCAAAAAGAACACACAGCCCGCCCCAAGGCTTGTGCCCAGAAAGGGGATCAAAATCCCCCAGAATGCGTCTTGTATCATGTAGTACCTCCTTGCGGTTAAATACAACTAACTGCACAAGCAGTATACTGCGCTCCGGCAAAAAGGTCAAGGGCTTTGCAGTATAGAGGATGCAGATCGTTTCCTGCACCGAAAAATTAGCCTCTGCAAACTTGCCGGTTTCTACTTGACAACGCCCGGTGGGAGTGCTATTTTTACTTCGTTAATTTGTTTTGCCTAACCATCTGAGGGGTTTTGCCCCTGCATTTTTTGCATCGATTGTTAGGCAAAGCTAACTGTTTTTTTCAAAACTGCGATAGAGGTGTGTTACCATGAGATTGAAAAAAGTATTTGCAGGTGCACTTGCGGCCGCTATGCTGGTATGCGCTGTGGCAGTCCCGGCCTTCGCTGCGGAAGAGGTGGAACAGGAAAACTGCCTGACCTCCAGCTATGTCCAGATGAACATTCCCTACGCCGACTTCTACAAGGCTGCCGGTGTGGACAACGCATCTGAGATCGACGCTGTGACCAGCGCCACCAAGAACAAGACCCGTGCGGGCAACCTTGCCGCCGGTTCCTACCACGTCAACGCAGATGGCACCGACATCACCGGCGTTTCCTTCCCGGTCAAGGTGCTGACCCCGTGGGCGCTGAAGAATGCAAAGCAGGTCACCGATGCCGACAGCTACGACATTACCGTTACCCTGAAGGGCAAGGAATCCACCACCACCTACACCGGCGCAGATGCCTTGTTTGAGAACGAGAGCTACGCTTACTACAAGCTCAGTGAGACCCCTGCCTACTACATCACCGCATGGTATAACCTGCTGAGCGGCAAGTGGGAGTTTGGCAAGGTCCACGCCACCGAGACCACCGTAGAGGGCACCACTGTGGAGCTGAATACCAACGGTCACCGCGCCACCTACGAGATGAAAATCTCCGGTTTTGATCTGGACTACAAGGCCAACAAGGTCTACGGCGTAGTTCTGACCACCGCCGATGGCAGTGAGTACGGCCTGCATCATGTGACCAACATCTGGCATGGTACCAAGCTGGGCTTCAATGCCGATGATCCTTACTTTGCATCCATCATCGGCAAGACGATTACTCAGATCACCTTCTACGCCGCCGACGGCGTGTATGTCCTGCCGGTCAATGTGGCGCTGTGAATACACGGAAAACTGCCTAATTTATTGTAAAATATAACACAAAAGGGCAAGGTCTCCTGCATGCAGGCGGCTTTGCCCTTTTTTATTGCAGATGGAGCCCAATCGCATGGTCAACAGTTTTTACGTCTGCAATACGGAATCAATATTGCCGGCATTACTCTGCAAATCACAAAAGGATCCATCCAACAGCGTTTTGGCGATGCTGGCAGGCTCTACGCCCAGTGCGTGAGCTGCCTCTGCCACGGTTGCCGAGGACTCGTTCAGCACAATGACATGGTCTCCCAAGCCTTTGAGAATGCAGTATACAGCTCCCCATAGGTGGCCGCTTTTCCTTCCAGCATCTCCGCCAGACTCAAGCTGACGCTTCTATCCGAGACTGTCGTTTCTTTTATTACTCTATCCCAACTGTCTGGTTTTTGTCCTAATCCATGTAAGTATAAATACTTCATCTGCTTTTTACCATCATCGTTTTTCCTTTTTTCTTCATACGTCCTGCTTCTTTTCCAGTGCTTCAAAGTGATACCGGGGCTTGCCTTTGCTCTTTTTGCCGTACTCGATGGCTTCTTTAGGGCAATAGCAGATGCACGCCATGCAATGGGTGCAGTTTTTGCCCCAGACCGGCTTGCCGTTTTCCAGATGGATATTGTTCAGAGGGCACAACTCCACGCACTTACCGCAGCCGATGCAGGCATCCGTTGCCCGGAAGGCATCGGCTTTTACAAAAAAGCGATAGAACACCGGGTTCACCGGGCCGCTCATAAAGCGGTCGTAGAGGTTCTCTCTCGGCGGAGGAAATTCCTGCCCGGCCTTGAGCTGCGCCAGCACTCTCTGAAGCGCAGGCTCTGCCTGCTCCACGATGCTCCGTGCCTGCTCCTTTTGGGGCGCATTGAACATGGCAATGTAGTTTTCCGGCATGATGATCTGGGCTGTGCCCATATACTGCAGCTGCTTTTGCGCCGCAAGCTGCCGGTTGTATTTTGCCGCATTGCCGATCTCGCTGCCGCAGTCCATCACAAACCAGATACGCTCTGCCCCGGTCAGCTCGGTCTTGCCCAGCCACTCCGACACCACCCGGGGGATGCGCCATGCGTAGGTAGGCGTTACCAGCACCACATCCCGGCCGGTCTGCACCGGGGCGGTATCCCCTGCCTTGATGCAGGCGTTCAGGTCGTAAAGCGGCATCTCCAACCCTTCGGCAATGCGCCGCGCCAGATACCGGCTGTTGCCGGTTCCCGTAAAATAAAGTACCATGGTTGCTCCCTCATTTTGTGTTTTTCAGTTACCTGTCTGCCCGACAAACTGGAATTTGACACTTTGTATTTATCGAGAATACTCTTGAAACCATTTTGCAAAGCGTGATTTATTGAAAATAATGAATTTATATAGTTCTCCATTTTTCATATTAACTGTTGCAATTGGAAAGACTATCCACTTCCAAGAGATTTCTTTTATTTCCTGCATCGGCAAAACTAAATTTCTGTATTTTTTGCCAACTGTAAGCTTGTTTGTCTTGTAAGTAAGCGACTGACTATCGAGGTACAGACCTCCTCCAAGTATGCCATTGTGACACAAACTGCAAACAAAAGATTTCATAGAAACATCCCTCCATTAAATTCCAAGTTGTCGTTCTTAGTGTCCCATGGTTTCCGCACACAAAAAGCCCCCTGTGCAAGGTGTGTTCTTACACCTCGCCCGCAAACTTCATGCCCCAGCTCATGCGGATATCATACATCAGACGGGTCAGGGCAAGGCTGTCCTGCGGGGTGTAGCGGTCGCTGC
>ERZ1026958.665-NODE-665-length-13365-cov-4.788956_pt1 | contig 13365 bp, 6 predicted proteins | sample MGYA00519567_ERZ1026958 | MGnify/ENA primary metagenome ERZ1026958 (study PRJEB26926, sample SAMN06164518) | human gut metagenome | biome: ENVO:00009003; feature: ENVO:2100002; material: ENVO:00002003 | host: Homo sapiens | place: USA | collected 2012 ...
GAGATGTCTTAGGGTCTCGTGGGCTCGGAGATGTGTATAAGAGACAGAAGTAGAACGCATCACCGGAATCGATTTCTTCCCAGCCCTGCCGGATAACGTTGAAAAGCAGGTAGAAGCTGCCTATAACCTTGATTTATGGAAGAAAGAATGAATAGCAACATTCTTTAACCTTACATATTTATACAAACATATTGTCACGACATATCCCCCATTTTTACAATTTATATCACTTGTTTTTTAAATATTCCTAATTCTCCTCTGCAATACTCTGCCTTTTTTCTAATTTTTAATAATCCGGAATTTAATAAATTTGCAATCCGTTATGCAATTATTTATCTCTTTTTTCACGTCTATATTAATTATTTAATATCTTTGCAAGGATTTACATAACAGATTTTATTTTCAGCTAAAAAAATGAAACACAATACGAAACATAGCCTGTCTTTTGTTTGGAGAAACGTTAAAAAACGTGATGAGATATCACGCTAAGGAGGCTGTTTCCATAATTCTACAATAACAGACATTTATCAATTCAAATTTTAATCAATAATAAATTAAAGACAAGGATGAGAAAATCAATTCTTTGGTTTGTCTTTCTTACATTATTGACTATTCAATCGGCTTTTGCACAAAGTTTTTATGTAAAAGGCAAGGTTATATCCCAAGAGGATAATGAACCGTTGATTGGCGTGTCAATTTTGCAAGAGGGAAGTGGAAATGGCGTAGTAACCGATATTGACGGAAACTACAGCCTTGAAGTTAAAGGTACGACAAAAACGACTTTAGTCTTTTCGTACATCGGTATGCAATCGCAGAAGCATGAAGTCAGCGCAAAAACTGGTACGCTGAACGTTCGGCTCGCCTCAGACGCCGCATTAATAGACGAAGTAGTGGTAGTGGCGTACGGAACCCGTAAAAAAGGGACAATTGCCGGCGCTGTATCTGCCGTAAAATCGGAAAAATTGGAAAATGTTCCGGCAGCCGGTTTCGACCAGGCGCTGCAAGGACAGACTCCGGGTTTGTCAGTAATCTCCAATTCGGGAGAACCCAGTAAAGCTGCTGTTTTCCAGATTCGCGGTACCAACTCAATCAATTCGGGTACATCCCCGCTGTTTATTCTCGACGGTGTGCCTATTTCCAGTTCTGATTTCAATACAATCAGTCCGGGAGATATTGAATCGATCTCAGTATTGAAAGATGCTTCTTCAACCTCTATCTACGGTGCACGTGCGGCAAACGGCGTGGTAGTAATCACTACCAAGCGCGGTCTGGCTATGGATAAGGCCAAAGTGACCCTGCGTGCCCAGTATGGTATCTCACAGTTGGCATCCAACGGCAAGTGGATGATGATGAACACGCCTGAGCGTATCCAGTTTGAAAAAGAAATCGGCCTAGACGCCGGGCAAGACTACGAACTGCTTTCGCGCACCAACGTCAACTGGATAGATGAAATATTCAACGACCGCGCTCCGCTGCAGAACTACGAACTGTCTGTGAACCGCGCCACCGACCGCTTGAACTATTACGTTTCCGGCGGTTTCTACGATCAGGAAGGTATCGCCCAAAGCTCTTCTTTCCGTCGCTACAACATGCGCGCCAATGCAGAAGTAAAGGCAAGCAACTGGTTGAAGATAGGAACAAGCACGATGGCTGCTTACGAAGAAATCCAGCAAACCGAGGAAGGTTCCATGGCGCTCTATACACCGATTTCAGGTTCACGCTTCATGCTTCCCTACTGGAACCCTTACAACAAAGACGGCTCACTTGCCTCCGAAAACAACGGCACATGGGCAGGAACCGGCCAGAACCCCATTGAATGGATGGCCAACAATCCTGTACATTATAAAAAATATAAGGTGTTGTCCACCGTATTTGCCAACATCACTCCGATCAAGAACCTGACTATCCGTACACAGTTCGGTGCAGACTACTCTCACTCTACGGCTTTCATGCAGTCATACCCAAGTTATGTCATCAACAACGGTATGGGTTCTGCAGGACGCAACTCGTCGGATGTACTGACGCTGAGCGAAACGACCACCGCCAATTATCGCTGGGAACTGAATGAAAGCCATTCGCTCAACTTCCTGCTGGGACAGGAAGCGGTGAACTTCGAATCGACCGGCTTCCAGGTAGTTTCCAGAGGACAAGCCAACGACAAGCTGACGAATGTAACGTCGGGAACACGAGCTTCCGCATGGGGCGATTCAAACAGTTCTTATTCTTACCTGTCGTTCTTCTTCCGCGGCGAATACAACTATAAGGATTTGTACTACGCGGAAATGGCTGCCCGTACGGATGCCTCCTCACGTTTCGGTAAAGACCACCGCTGGGGTGTTTTCTGGTCGCTGGGCTTTATGTGGAACATCAAGAACGAATCATTCCTGAAAGACGTCGAGTGGCTGACCAGCGCTCAAATTGCGTTGAGTACAGGTACATCGGGCAACTCTGAAATACCGAACTATGACCACCTGGCATTGGTGGCAGGCGGTCCCAACTACAACGACGAAGCCGGAATCTATCCCAAACAGCCCGGAAATGAAGATTTAGGCTGGGAGCAGACGTGGGCAAACAATGTGGGCGTCCGCATGGGACTTTTCAACCGCGCCAACGTGAATATCGACTTCTATCATAAGAAAACCAGCAACATGCTGATGCTTGTTCCCCAATCTTACGCGGTGACCGGCGACGGTTACAGTTGGGAAAATATCGGTGCAATGGTAAACCGCGGTGTCGAAATCAGCATAGACGGTGACATCGTCCGCACCAAAGACTTTACGTGGAACGTGAACGCCAATGTTTCTTACAACAAGAACAAGTTGGTGGAACTCTACAACGGCGTACAGGAATACATAAACTCCACTACCGGACTGAAGTTCGTGGTAGGCCGCCCCGTACACGAATTTTTCATGAACCGCTATGCCGGTGTGAATCCTGCCAACGGTGACGCCCTGTGGTACACCAAAGACGGCGAGCTGACTACCGAATTCCGCGAGGAAGACAAAGTGATGACCGGAAAAACGTTTGACTCTCCATGGGCGGGCGGTTTCGGAACCACTTTTGCATGGAAAGGTCTTTCGTTGTCCGCACAATTCAGCTGGATGGCCGACCGCTACGTGATGAACAACGACCGTTTCTTTGAAGAGAGCAATGGGCTGTACAGCGCCTACAACCAGTCCAAACGACTGCTGTATGACCGCTGGAAAAAGCCGGGTGACCTTACCGATATTCCCCGCTACGGCGTAGTGGCGCAACTCGACGACCGTTTTCTGGAGAACGCTTCATTCCTCCGTCTGAAGAACCTGACGCTGGCTTACGTACTTCCGCAGCCGATATTGAAGAAGACCAACTTCTTTACCTCAGCCCGTATCTATCTGCAAGGACAGAACCTGCTGACCTTTACCGGATTCAACGGACTTGACCCGGAAGTGGCAAGCAATATTTACAGAGCACAATACCCGGCTTCACGCCAATACACGTTGGGTATTGAAGTTTCATTCTAACACAGTATAAGCAGAAAGAAAAATGATAAAGAAAATTAGAAATTATATCCTGTTGGCTGCCGTAGCACTGTCTGCCGCTTCGTGTCTGGACAAACTGCCCGAAGACGAAGTTCCTTTTGACAATGCCATCCGGTCGGTGTCCGACGTAAACCAGGCAGTCATCGGCATCTACGATGCCTTCAAAAGCAGCGCCCTGTATTCCGGTAACCTCACTTTGCTGCCCGACCTCCAAGCCGACTTCGTGTACGCCGTAAACGGTTACACCAATACATACGGCAGCATCTGGCGCTGGAAAGATATCCTTGCTACGAACACAGACATTGAAGCGGTATACCAAGCCCTGTACGCAGTGATCAATCGCTGTAACTTCATGCTGGATCGCGTGGACTACGTAAGAAAGAACACCACCGTCGATGCCGACCTCGACAAACTGGATCAATATTGCGGCGAAGCCTACTTTGCCCGCGCACTCGCCTACTCGGAACTGATAAAGCTCTTCTGCAAAGCCTACGAAAGCGATGAAGAAGCCGCCAACGAACTGGGCGTGATACTGACCGAGCACTACAACGGCAACGAAGAGATGAAGCGCGCTTCGCTGAAAGACTCTTACCAATTCGTACTGGACGACCTGAACCGCGCCGCCGACCTCCTGAAACTGGAAGACGACTTCAAAGGCACGCTTTACGACACCACCTACTTCAACGAATACACCGTCTATGCCCTGCGCGCACGCATTGCCCTGTACATGAAGAAGTGGGACGACGCCATCAAGTACTCCGACAAAGTGATAGAAAGCAATTATTATACGCTGGCAAGCTGTACAAGACAGGTATCACAGGGCGTAAGCTACTATCAATATATGTGGACCAACGATCACTCCATAGAAGGCATCTGGAAAGTGGGCTTCACCGTAAACTCTTACGGTGGCAGACTGGGCACCATCTTTGCCAACTACGACTTCCGCAACTTCCGTCCGGACTATGTGCCGGCAGAATGGGTCATCGACTTGTATGACAGCAATGACCTGCGCGTTTCTTCTTTCTTCAAGGCCTACACCACCGGATACAGCCATGGGCTCACCTGGCCATTGCTGATGAAGTACTTCGGCAACCAAGACTTCATGAAGCAGTACAACATACTCCACGTCACCATGCCCAAAGTGTTTCGCCTGTCCGAGCAGTACCTGATTCGTGCGGAAGCCTACGTGCAGAAAGACCAGCCCGACTATGCCAAAGCGGGCAGTGACATCAGCGCCATCCGTACAGCCCGTTATTCTTCGTACGGCGGTTCTACTGCCATGAACAAGGAGAATGCCATGGACATCATCGAAGCAGAGCGTGTGAAAGAACTTTATATGGAGGGCTTCCGCTTGCAAGACCTGAAGCGTTGGCACAAGGGATTCAAGCGCAAACCGCAAGACCAGTCGCTGACCAACGGCAGCAGCCTGAAAGTGGAGAAAGACGATCCTCTGTTCGTATGGCCTATTCCCCAGCACGAGCTCGACTCTCCGGGTTCGCAGGTAGAACCTAATGAAAGTAACAAATAAGATTAAACACATACGATAATGAAGAAACTATTAATGGGATGTATGGCAGCCTTGGCTGCTTTGATAAGCCTTGTCGGGTGCGAACAGGACAGGGTGGTATACGGCGGGCCCAATTATCTTATGTTTTCCGACACGATCTATTATTGTCCCGTGCAAGAAACGAATGAGATATTCAATGTCCCCGTATCAGCCACCGAGACTGCCGACCGCGACCGTACTTTTGCCGTAGAGGTAATAGATAAAAAAAGTAATGCCGTAGAAGGAAAACATTATAAAATCCTTTCGAACACAGTAACCATCAAGGCAGGCGAAAGAGCCGCCAACGTAGAGGTAGAAGGCCTTTACGAGAATATCGGCATCAACGATTCACTGGGCTTTGCCCTGCGCCTCATCATTCCGGAAAACGACCGCTGGGATATGTACGGTACAGAGACCAAAGTGGTGTTGCGCAAGATTTGCCCGTTCGACATCAACGACTTCACCGGACACTGCAAGGTGACTTCCTCCTATTTCGGCGAGTTTATGCAGGATGTGGACATGCGCCTGATAACCTCGGAAGTTGTAGAGGGTGAAGAGAACACCATTGTACTTCGCGGATACTACTATGACGGTTATGACATCAAGATAAAGTTCACCCGCAACAAGGTACTCGATCCACTCATCGAAATGAAACAGCAGTTGTGCGCCAGCACAGGTGAAGCGTTTGGAACCATTCATGGCAACGGCAAACTGCTGATGAGCCAGCCCACGCAGTACGTATCTTATTACAGCACCTGCGAAAAATTCATCTTCCAGTACACCACTTTGAGCGTAGACAACAAAGACGGCTCGCTCTACGGGGTTGTAGGTACTTTCGCCAACATCATCGAATGGATCAGCGAAGCCGAATGGGAAAAATTAAAAGAACAAGGATATTAACATTTAAAACCATACAATTATGAGAACATTAAATTTAAAAGGTATGAGTTGGATCATGGCATTGGCTATGATGTTTATTGTGTCATTCACAAGTTGTTCAGACGATAAAGAAGAAGGAGCCATTACCCCGGTATTTCCGGAAGAACAAGCCATTTCCTGTAATGCCGGCGAAACAAAGGTACTTACCTTTGACGCCAATATGACTTGGCAGCTGAGTTCTACGGCAGCCATTTGGTGTAAGTTCGAGGTGAACGGCGAAGATAAAGAAGTTGTTAAAGGCGAAGCAGGCAAACAAAGTATAACGATTAAGGTTACGGATGCCGCACAAGAGATAGGCAAAACCAGTGAAGCGCAACTGAAATTGGATATGGGCGGCGAAACGAAAGTGATTGCCACCGTAACACGTTCTGCCAAAGGATATTCACTGAAAATATACGATGCTGAGGGAAATGAAATTACCACAGAACAAGGTCTTGAAGTAGGATACAAAAAACAGATATCGTTTACAGTAAAAGCCAACTTCCGTTTTGCTGCAACCAGTTTCCCTGAATGGGTCATTCTGGACGGTGGTTCAATGGCAGGTGAAGTAAATGATAAAGAAGAAGGTGAACTGAAAATTCAGGCAACCAACGGTTTAACAGTTAAAGAGAACGGTGAATATGAGAAATGGCCAGTTGAAGCTGGCAAAGACAGCAAGAATGTAATCACTTTCGCTGACGAAGCAGGAAACGCATCTTTCTCTTTCCCTGTTTTCTTCAAAGGAATGGGAGCTGAAGATATTAATATAACAGAACCTGTAATCTCCTCTCGCTATGGTTGGAACGTATCTCTGGACGGAAAAACTTTCAAATTAGCAGGAAGTATGGACGGAGGTGAAAACGTTATTACCTTTAATGATAAAATGGAATTTACTGTGGTGTCACTCAAAGATGAATATGAAGTGGTGTTACTGGATGCTTTTAATCACTGGCAAACTGGTAAGAAAGTCATTGAAGAAATGAATTCTTATAGTTCATGGATAAAGTATACTAAAAATGGGAATAAAGTAACTCTTACTGTGAATGCACTCAATCCTGACATGGAAGGATATAACAGCAGAGAATGTTACGCCCTCGTTATACCAAAAGCTCAATATGAACAAATCGAAGAGGATATAGTAGCCAATCTTGTAACTACAAATGAAGAAGGAGACCAAGATTTGGTTTATGCTTATGGACAAAATAACCTCTTGATTAATTTAGTTCAAAAAGAAGAGAAAGCAGCAGAAGAGGAAGCATTCGATATAAAAAATGGAGCATACGAACCTATTGATTATACGAAAGAAGAAGATCAGTCAATTTTAAATATGCTCACAGAGTATGGCATCACAGAAGTTTACTCAATATCAGCTAATGCAGGTGATAGATTAATAATTGACCCGATGCTAAGTGCAGAAAAGTGGCAAGGTAGTGCAATCGCTGTTGATGCACAAGATAACTCCATAACTTTTGATTATGAATTTAGCATGACTGGAGACGAAACCAGATTTTATATAATGACTGAAATGCCTGCTTCATTCACAGAAAAAATGATAATCATCTTCAGAAACTCTGAACAATATATTAATTACAAAGCCTTGGTAATAAACCCAATAGCAGATGGAAATGACCAAACGCAAAGATTTACAGTAACCGGAGGTACATTATCAGACTACACTGAAGCAAATGCGGAAACCCTTAAAACAGCACATGGTTTAACCGGTATCCATAAAGCGGCAGGTATAGATATGAAGATTAAAATGACCCCTTCCTCAATTAAATCATTTGATGTTTTTGAAGCAGACGGAAGTACTACAAGCATAGCAGCAAGTGTAGATGCAGATATCGTATGGGCTAATGACCCTATGTCAGGACAACCTACCACAGATACAGTCAATACCTATTTTGGCGATGTGTCAAATATAACAAACAGAACATTATTAATTGTAGTTACTTGCGAGGACAACAGTAAATACGGCATTGTAGTCAGCGGCAATTAAATCAATAAATTAATTTATTGGATACTCAAAAGAAAATTAAATAACGAACAATAGATTAAATGAATCTACATAAATTAAAGATACGCTCTATATTCTTTTTACCCCTCATCGTCAGCTTGCTGGCGATGGTGGCGGTAACGGGATGTTCCGATGAGGAGGATGCGCTGCAAACAGGTCAATACGGCTATGTGCAGTTCAAACTCTACAAAAGCACAGGAGAAGGTGCAGTCACCCGCGCCACCGATAAACTGGAACTGCTGTCGGATGCAAAAAAGATAAACGTAGTGATGCTGCGCGACGGTGTAACACTGTCGCAAACATTGGTTCTCAATTCATATAACGCAGAAAATGCAGAGTTCGGCCTGCGCAGTGATAAACTGCAACTACTGACCGGTACTTACAAAATAGTAGGATACTACCTGTACGACAAACTCGATGAAGAGTTGCTGGCAGGTTCGGTAGAAGATGATGATGAATTTACCGTCGTTCAAGACGGCCTGCAAGAAAAAGCATTGACCGTAAATACTGTAACACGCGGTATGGTTAAGTTTAAACTGATTAAAGACGGACTTAGCACCCGCGCACCGGGAGAATACCTGTTCAGCCAAATAAAGCTGGCAGACATAACCGTAACCAATTTGTTCACCAAAAAGCCGACAACGATTAAAGGCTTCAAAGTGACTTACAAGGAAGAGTCCAAAGAGCACCAAAACCCCGACAACGATAATGACAAGTATATGGACATCGCCACTGCAAAGTGCGACTCTGCCGTATGGTTGCCCGCCGGAAACTATCAGGTGACTTCTTACACTACATATTCTAAAAACGGAAATCTGGTAAAGACACTGGAAACGCAAGCCGTAAAAGGCGAACAGTTCACCGTAAAAGACAATGCACTCACTGACGACGCCATTGTCCCCATTAAACTGTCCCGCACCGCCGAATACATCAAGGATTACCTTGCACTGAAAGAAATCTGGGATGCGCTGAACGGCAAAAACTGGAGCCAACAAGGCTTTGGTACTCAACCGGGCGCCAACTGGAATTTCAATAAGGAACTGGATATGTGGGGAGCCCAACCCGGTGTATCGCTCAACAGCAATGGTCGTGTAACAGGGCTTTCCTTAGAAGGCTTTGGCGCCAGCGGAAGAGTGCCGGACGCTATCGGACAACTCACAGAACTGGAAGTTCTGGCATTAGGCTCGCATGGGGAGAAAGTAAACGAGAGACTGTTCGGCCCCAAAGGCATTTCAGCGAATATGAGTGACGAGCAGAAGCAAAAAATGCGTATGCACTACCAAAAAACATTCGTTGACTACGACCCGCGCGAAGATTTCTCCGACCTTATCAAAGATTGCATCAACAGCGATCCGCAGCAGAAAAGTATCAAAAAAAGCAGCCGTATCACATTGAAAGATACGCAAATCGGACAGTTGAGCAATAATATCACATTCGTTTCCAAAGCAGTGATGCGCTTAACCAAACTGCGCCAGTTCTATATGGGTAACTCTCCTTTCGTCGCCGAAAACATTTGCGAAGCATGGGAGAATGAAAACTCCGAATACGCCCAACAATATAAGACGGAAGATTTGAAGTGGGATAATTTGAAAGATCTGACAGATGTAGAGGTATATAACTGCCCAAACCTCACAAAGTTGCCCACATTCTTAAAAGCACTGCCCGAAATGCAGCTGATTAACGTTGCCTGCAACAGAGGTATCTCCGGAGAGCAGTTGAAAGACGACTGGCAAGCCCTCGCAGACGCACCGGTAGGAGAGAAAATCCAGATTATCTACATAGGCTACAACAACCTGAAAACATTCCCGGCGGAAACATCTTTGCAGAAGATGAAAAAACTGGGCATGCTGGAATGTCTCTACAACCAACTTGAAGGCAAGTTACCGGCATTCGGCTCGGAAATAAAATTGGCATCACTCAATTTGGCATATAACCAAATCACAGAAATCCCCGCAAACTTCTGCGGATTTACCGAACAGGTGGAAAATCTGAGCTTTGCGCATAACAAATTGAAGTATATCCCTAATATCTTCGATGCCAAATCCATTTCGGTAATGAGCGCGATAGACTTTTCCTACAACGAGATAGGCTCGGTGGACGGAAAGAATTTTGATCCTCTTGACCCCACTCCTTTCAAAGGTATCAACGTTTCTTCCATCAACTTGTCAAACAACCAGATAAGCAAGTTCCCCAAAGAGCTGTTCTCAACCGGTTCACCGCTTTCTTCCATCAACCTGATGGGTAATATGCTGACAGAAATACCCAAAAACTCGTTGAAAGACGAAGACGAAAACTTCAAGAACACTTATTTGCTTACTTCGATAGACTTGCGTTTCAACAAGCTTACAAAGTTGTCCGACGATTTCCGGGCTACCACGCTGCCCTATTTGGTTGGTATAGACTTGAGCTACAACAGTTTCTCCAAGTTCCCTACACAACCGCTGAACAGCAGCACGCTGAAAGGCTTCGGTATCCGTAACCAACGCGACGCACAAGGTAACCGCACCCTGCGCGAATGGCCGGAAGGCATCACCCTGTGTCCCAGCCTGACGCAACTCCAAATCGGCTCGAACGACATTCGTAAAGTAAACGAGAAGATAACCCCGAACATTTCGGTACTGGACATCAAGGACAATCCGAACATTTCCATCGACTTGAGCTACGTATGCCCCTACATCGAAGCAGGCATGTACATGCTGTTCTACGATAAGACGCAGGATATTCGCGGTTGCGATGCGCTGGATATTAAACGATAAACTCACAAGAAATGAAATATTCAAAGAAAATAATAATAGGACTGGCTCTTTGCGCGGGCATCGTAACCTCGTGCAAGGAAGATGAAGCAGGAGTATCGAACAACATCTCCACCGACAAGGACGAAATCACAATCGGCCCGGAGGGAGGTACAGAGCAAGTCGCCGTCTCTACCAACGCCGATTGGGTGGCCGGTTCAGCCAAACCCTGGATCAGCATTTCCCCCGCAAACGGAATGGGTTCGGCAGATTGCAGACTGGCCATCGATTCTACATTGGAGAACAACGCACGTACCACCCAGATACGGTTTGCAGCGGAAGGACAAGAACCTAAGTTGATTACGATTACCCAGTTCGGCTTCAACAAGCAGATATTGCTGAAAGAACCGGAAGTGGAAATTGAGAACTCAGCCGAGTATGACAAGCGCTTTTTCGAAACCACCATCTCTACCAACATTCACTTCAAAATTGATGAGGAGAATATAGAGTACTCGTTTGCCGAACCGATGAACGATACGGAAAAAGTAGAAATGGAGCCCGAACGCGCCAACTGGCTTACGTTGCCCAAAAGCGACGACCTGGAAGTAAACCTCGACAGAAAAGCGCGTCCGCGTACCATCAAAGTGCGCTTCCGCTGGGAAATGAATACGGCACCTTTTACCCGCGTTGCCAAAATCCGCCTGATTCCACAGAATCCTGAGGAAGACAAGCTGAAAGATGCCGATGGCAAAGAGATAGATGCGGTTATTCTCACCGTCCGCCAGAAACCGGCTCTGAAAATAGAAGACAACCGTTCGGGCGACTCGCTTGCCATCATCACTATCAACAAAAAGGTACAGGCTACAATGTCATTCGACACCAGCGAGAATATGCAGAACTGGAACTATGTAACCCTTTGGGAAGCAACCGACGACGACTTACCTTCACAGGAAGCCATCGGTCGCGTACGCAGCGTGAAATTCATAATGGTGAACTTGAAAGAAGGCGAAACCCTTCCTAAGGAAGTGAAACACCTCAAATATTTGGAATCATTCGGTATTCAGAGTAATGCCAACTTCCAGTTGCGAGAGGTTCTTTTAGGCGAAGAAATTTGTGAACTGGAACACCTGAAATATCTAAGTGTATATGCGTATGGTCTTATCAAGTTGCCCGATAACTTTATAAAACTGGGCGGCAAGGGTAAAGAAAAAGGTCTGGAAGTACTGGATTTATCTTCCAATAACTTCCCTAAACTCTCTACCATTACGGATGTGGTGAACCAAGAAAACTTCCCGCATGTAAGAGCATTATTATTAAGCGGATGCCGCCGTACGGACTCCTTCAACGATTTGAGCCAGATGGACAACAGAGGAGGCAGCGAATACAATGGACGACCTATCGGACTGCATGTCAACATCACCGAAGAAGCCAGAGAACGGGCAGCATTCTTTAAACTGCTGACTTGGGACAATCTGGTTACCCTGTCCCTGTCTTATAACTTCATCGAAGGACAGTTGCCTACGGATAGCGAAATAACCGCTGCGCTGCAAGCCGCAGGAAAGCCTACACGCTATACGGAAGATGATTTCTCCACCGATAAAAAGGATTATTTGGACAAGCTGGTAGGCGACACTTGTATCTGGCTGAAAACAAACGATAATCCGGTAACTTATCCGGGAGTGAACGGACAATATAAGGAAGTAGTACATGGACAGGATGTTCCGCGCGTATTGCCCAATGCACGCAGTCTTTCCATCAACCTGAACTTCATGACGGGCGATATGCCCAAATGGATACTTTTCCACCCCTACTTTGTGGAATGGGATCCGGAAGTCTTGGTTTTCAATCAGCAGGAAAGAGGTAAAAACTCTGAAGGAGCTCCCGTATTGTTTGATAATATAGACAATCAGAAGTACGACTATAAGTATTATTACGGCGATAAGGATCCCGGAACAGAGGTAACAATTCAAGGTACCGCCTATCCGCTTTACTACCGCAGATACGTAGCTCAATAACAACTGATAACAGACCGGGATATTCTGAAAAGAAGAATCATCAACAAGAATAATTTTAAAACGAAACAATGAAGAAAAAATTCTTATACATAGCACTGTTCGCTCTTACACTGGCTGCATGCTCGGAACAAGAAATCATTGAACAACCGTCTACCTCACCCGAGGAGACGGAAGTTCAACTTCCGGCAGACGTCACTTCGGGCGAACTGCTGATAAAGTTCAAGCCTGAAATGACTGCCATCCTCGACCGGACGATGACACGCGCCACAAGAAGCAGCGGCGCCATGACCCGTTCGGGCATTCCGTCTACCGATGAGGTGCTTGACATTTTAGGAGGATACCACTTTGAGCGTATATTTCCCGTAGACTCCAGAAACGAAGAACGTACCCGCACCGCCGGACTGCACCTGTGGTACTTGGTGAAATTCGATGAAAATACGGATTTGCAGCAGGCTGCCAACCGTCTCAGCCGTTTGGGAGAGATCTCGAAGGTACAGGGAAACAGCCGCATCAAACGTGCTTATAACACCGGAAACTACCGTACTTACATCAGCGAAGCAGCCCTGCAACAGAAAGCGGCTACTGTCTCTTATACACATCTGACGCTGCCGACGAA
>ERZ1026958.680-NODE-680-length-13096-cov-5.632160_pt1 | contig 13096 bp, 10 predicted proteins | sample MGYA00519567_ERZ1026958 | MGnify/ENA primary metagenome ERZ1026958 (study PRJEB26926, sample SAMN06164518) | human gut metagenome | biome: ENVO:00009003; feature: ENVO:2100002; material: ENVO:00002003 | host: Homo sapiens | place: USA | collected 2012 ...
GCATTATCTTCATTGATGAGATCGATGCTGTGGGCCGTCAGCGCGGTGCCGGTCTCGGCGGCGGTCACGACGAGCGCGAGCAGACCCTGAACCAGCTGCTGGTCGAGATGGACGGCTTCGAGGCCAACGATGGCGTCATCGTCATGGCGGCCACCAACCGTGCCGACATCCTCGATAAGGCCCTGCTCCGCCCGGGCCGCTTCGACCGTCAGGTCTACGTCGGCCTGCCCGACGTCAAGGGCCGCGAGGAGATCCTGAAAGTCCACACCAAGAACAAGCCCCTCGCCCCGGATGTCTCCCTCAAGGTCATCGCACAGCGCACCGCAGGCTTTGCGGGCGCTGACCTCGAGAACCTCGTCAACGAGGCCGCTCTGCTGGCTGCACGCCGCAGCCGCAAGGCCATTACGATGGAGGACATCGAAGAGGCTTCCATGAAGGTCATGGCCGGCCCCGAGAAGAAGAGCCGGGTCGTTACCCCCGAAGAGAAAAAGCTCACCGCCTACCACGAGGCAGGCCACGCTGTGGCGGGCTTCTACTGCAAGCACCACCCCCGTGTGCATGAGATCACCATCATCCCCCGCGGTCAGGCCGGCGGCTACACCATGTATCTGCCCGAGAAAGACCGCAGCTACGTCACCAAGGGCGAGATGTTCGAGGACATCGTGTCCAGTCTGGGCGGCCGCGTAGCCGAGCAGCTTATCCTGGACGACATCTCCACCGGTGCGTCCAACGACCTGCAGCAGGCGACGAACATCGCCCGCCAGATGATCACCAAGTACGGCTTCTCCGAGCGCCTTGGCCCTGTGGTCTACGGCACCTCTCAGGAGGAGACCTTCCTGGGCCGCGACCTCGGTCAGGGCAAGGGCTACAGCGAGACCACCGCTGCTGAGATCGACAGCGAGATGCGGGACATCATCGACGAGGCCTACGAGACCTGCCGCCGCACCCTGACGGAGCATATCGACCAGCTCCATGCGCTGGCACAGGCCCTGATGGAGCGCGAGAAGCTGAACGAGAAGGAGTTCAACGCCGTGATGGCAGGCGAGACCCTGCCCTCGCGTGAGGACCCCGACGCAAAGCCCGCCGAGGCTCAGCCCGCTGTCCAGCCTGTGGAACAGGCCGAGACCGCAGAGGCTGCGGAGCCTGCCGAACCTGCTGAGGCAGTGGATGCCGCCCCGCAGGAGACCCCGGCCCCCGAAATGCCGGATGAAGGCGAAGCCAACCAGTAAACCAAGAGAAAGGGGAGAGTGTTGTGGAGGAAAATTTTGAACCGGTCGCGCGGACACGGGCCAACTATTACACCCCGGGCAGCCCGGTGCAGTTCGTCTGCGTGGAGCTGCTCAAGGGCGAAGTCAGCGGCGAACACGCGGTCTGTCTGACCTTTAAGAACATTTCCCGCGTGACCCTGACGGCACTGGAGATCCACTTCAAGTGCAAGGGCGTGGACGGCGTCATCCTCTGTGAGGACGAGTTCGAGTACCGTGACCTTACCGCAAAGCCCGGCGAGAGCTTCGGCATGGACGATGCCGTCTTTGTCACCCAGAAGGCCATCACCAGCGTGGACGTTACCCTGCGCAATGTCTACAGCGGCAGGAAGGTCGTCCACCTCGAGAGCATCAAGCGGGTGCGCCTGCCGGCCCCCCGCCGCCTGAGCGTCGAGATGCAGAAGGCCCTCGAAGCCCGGATGAACCGCACCGGCATGAAGTTCATGCCCCAGGTCTTCGAGAACGGCTGGTACTGCGCCTGCGGTGCCTTCCACCCGAAGGAAGAGGACACCGTCTACTGCTCCGAGTGCGGCAGTGACCGCATCCTTTTGCAGAACGCGCTGAACACTCTGCTGCAGCCGGAAGCCCCGGTGCGCCAGCCCGAGCCGCAGCCTGCGGCCCAGCCGATGCGCCCGGCTGCGCCTGCTGAGGAGCCTACCCGCATCGTGGGTGCAGCGCAGGAGGAAGCCACCCGTATCATCCCGCCCCGGGCGGCGGAGCCCGCGCCCGGCTATGCGCCTGCCGCTGAGATGGAGGCGACCCGCGTGGTGTCCCGCGCCCCGGAGCAGGAGGCGACCCGCGTTCTGTCCCGCCAGCCGGAGCCGGTGCGCCCGGCCAAGTCCTTTGCGCCGGACGAAGAGGTGGAGAAGTACGGCACCCGTGTGGTACCCTCGACTCCCGCCGCCGCGCCGTCCCGCCTGCAGGCAAAGCCGCTGGACGAGGAGGACGACTGCGAAGAGGAAGACCCCCGCGACAGCATCGCTGAGACGCTCATCCGCTGGGTGCCGCCCATCACCGCCATCGTGTGTGCGGGCATCGCCCTGTGCGGCTTCGTGTATTCTCAGTTCATGATGTAAAATAGGATGTACGGCGGAGGAGGCAGAGGCTTCCTCCGCTTTTAATTTAAGGAACAACCTCTCAGTCTGCTTCGCAACCCGGGCAGTGGCACGCCGTAGGCGTGACGGAGAGGTTTAACAAGGAGAGATGATTATGCCTGACGAAGCTTTGCAGGCCGCGTTCGAGATAAAAGCGGCCTGCGACGACATCAGCCGGAAGCTGCTGCGCTGGCACTGGGAGGAAAAGCCCGGAGCTCACAGCGTGGACGCCCTGATGAAGCATCTGGCCCAGCGCCAGAAGGAGAGCCCCGACTACTACGAGCGCCTGCCGGAGCTGAATGGCCGCACCGGCTGGCAGCAGCTGGATACCACCCTCTGTATGCGCATCCTGCTGGATCCGGAAAAGGACGCCGCCCGGCCTCTGGACCTGCTGGGCAATACGCCCCACCCGGCAGCGGCCCGCCGCGCCTGCAACGCGGTGCGGATGGCCCGCAACGAGGCCGCCCATGCCTCCGACAGGACCGCAGCCGCACAAGCGGCGATCCGGTTCAACGAGGCCGTGGAGGAGCTGGAAGCAGGCTATGAGGGAACGGCCCTGACTACCGGCGACCTCGAGAAGTATTATCGAATGGCGGAGGACTTTCTGTCCCGCTGCGGCGCGTCGGAGACCATCGAGCCTCAGAAGAAGGCTGAGGACGAAGCGCCCCGCCGTCAGAAGTCCCAGAAAAGCGGCAGCACATCCCGCAAGCGCCAGAGCGGCGGGAATCGTGCCGCTTCGGGTCGGGGGACATCAGGCCGCAGCCGGAATACCTCTGGCCGGAACAGCCGCAGCCGCCAGAATATGCAAACCACGGCCCGCCGCAAGAAGCGTCAGCGCACCCAGAGCCGTGCTCTCACCGTGGTGCTGCTGGCCGTCGTCCTGCTGGGCCTGCTGGTCCGGGCATGGACGATGGGGCTGATGAAGTAACACGCTCTACTGAGGTAGATTATATGATAAAGTTTCAAATTAAGGACATACTTGCGTTGTAAAATGAACTTTATCAACTTGATAAAGTTTCCCCTATTGATAAAGTTCGAACTTTATCAGCTCACCCGAAGTTTATCACCTTGATAAAGTTTGATTTTGGACGTTGTGCCGATGCTATTTTGGAACTTTATCAGATAACGCGCGGGTCTCGGAGGACATCTCAACTTTTTGGGATGTCCTCTTTTTGCATTTCCGGGACAGCCCCCTCATACACTGACGGACAAGGGGGTGTGCGGATGGAGCAGGGGATGGAGATGCTCTTTGCGCTGTTCGGCGGGCTGGCGATGTTCCTCTACGGGATGGACAGGATGAGCCGCGCCTTGCAGCGGGCGGCGGGCGACGCCATGAAGCGGCTGCTGGCCCGGCTGACGGCCACGCCGCTGCTGGGCGTCCTCACCGGGCTGGCCGTGACGGCAGTGCTCCAAAGCAGCTCGGCAGCCACAGTAATGGTCATCGGCTTCGTCAGCGCCGGGCTGCTGGAACTGCCCCGGGCGGTGGCCGTCATCTACGGCATCAACATCGGCACCACCATGACGGCTCAGCTCATCGCCTTCGATGTCCAGACGCTGGTGTACCCGGTGCTGTTTCTGGGTTTCCTCCTCGACTTCGCGGCCCGCAGGCCCCGCTGGCAGGCCGTGGGCGAGGCGGTGTTCTCCTTCGGGTTGCTCTTCGAGGGCATCGACATTTTGGGCCGGGCTTTGCAGCCGCTGGCCGGGCAGGCGGTCTTTCTCGACTGGATGACCCGGGTAAAGGAGTCGCCGCTTCTGGGCATCCTGCTGGGCCTCTCCATGACCATGGTGGTGCAGAGCAGTTCGGCCACCATCGCGCTGCTGCAGAACGTGGCCCGTCAGGCCGGGCCGGACGGCATCCACAGCGTGCTGGGCCTTGCCGGGGCGGTGCCGGTCCTTCTGGGCGACAACATCGGCACGACGGTCACGGCCCTGCTGGCCTGCATCGGGCAGGGGAAGGACGCCGCCCGCGCCGCACTGGCCCACAGCTGCTTCAACCTCAGCGGGAGTCTGCTGGCGGCGGTGCTGCTGCCCTGGTTCGTCCGGCTGGTGGAGCTTATCTCCCCCAAAGGCCCGGAGCTGGAAGTCATTTCCCGGCAAATCGCCAACGCCCACACCGCCTTCAACGTCTGCTGCGCCCTGCTCTGGCTGCCTTTTTTGCCGTGGATGGTGCGGTTGGTGTGTGCGCTGGTGCCGGAAGATAGATAACAGAGAAAGCCCGATGCGATGCATCGGGCTTTCTCTTACTTCTTAATTACGCTCTTCCGATACACCGCAAAGGCGATGACAGCCGACAGCACTTCCGTGACCCAGAAGGCGTGCCAGACGCCGGTGGGGCCGAGCTGGCGGCAGAGCAGCCACGCCAGCGGCATGATGAAGATGACGTACCGGCAGAGGGAGATGACCAGCGAGGCCGCACCCTTGCCCAGACCTTCCAGCGCACCGGAAGAGGTGGTGGACACCGCCGACACCACAAAGCCGAGGCAGATGATGCGCAGGGCGGTCTGGCCGATGGCGATGGTCTCGGGGTTGGAGGAGAACAGGCCGATGAGGGGCGCGGAAGCGGCCATACAGATGACGGTGCCCGCCGCCATGATGACGGCGCTCATGCCGAGGGTGAGCTGGTAGAGCTTTGCCACGCGGGCGTGCTCTTTTGCACCGTAGTTGTAGCCGATGAGGGGGCGCATTCCCTGCACGATGCCGTTGGCGGGCAGATAGAGGAAAGTCTGGAGCTTATAGTAGATGCCCAGCACCACCACATAGCTTTCGGAGAAGGCCGCCAGCAGGCCGTTGAGGAAGGTGACCAGCAGGGAGGGCAGGGCCAGATTCAGGATGGCAGGCACACCGATGGCGTAGAGACGGCCTTCGAGAGAGAGGTCAGGCCGCAGGGCCTTCCGGCGCAGATGGACGGGCGACTCGGTGGTGCTGTAGACCACGAGGTAGATGACGAGAGTGGCGGCCTGTCCGATGCCGGTAGCCAGCGCCGCGCCTGCAATGCCCATGGCAGGCACCGGGCCGAGGCCGAAGATGAGGACGGGGTCCAGCAGGATATTGCAGACACAGCCCGAGATGAGGGCGATCATGGTGAGCTTCATCCGGCCCACGGCCTGGAAGAGCTTCTCAAAGGCGAGGCTGGCCATGTTCACGGTAGCGAACAGGAAGACGATGGTGGAGTAGGTCACGCCCATGGAGACGATGGTGCCGTCGGCGGTGAACCGGGCCAGGAAGCCGGGCATGATGGCGGTAGCTGCCAGCGTGCAGAGGATGCCGTGGAGCACCGAGAGGGCCATGCCGTGGGTGGCGGCGGCGTCCGCCCTGTCGTGGTCGCCTGCGCCCCGGTAAAGGGCCACGAGGGCGTTGATGCCCACGCCGAAGCCGATGGCAACGGCGTTCACGAAGTTCTGGATGGGGAACACGAGGGAGAGGGCCGTCATGGCCTGCTCGTTGATCTGGGCCACAAAGAGGCTGTCCACGATGTTGTACAGCGAGTTCACCAGCATGGAGATGACGTTGGGCAGAGCCATCGACACCAGCAGCGGGAACACCGGCTTCGTCTTCATAAAAGTATCGTTCATGGGGGCAAAAGCTTCCTTTCCTGAAATTTCCGCACAAGAAAAGCCACACAACGGCGGCTTGAAGCGGGCCATTGTGTGGCGAAAAGTAGCAAACATCTATGCTGTAAAAATCCACACGGGTTTTATTGAAGTGCTGAGAAATACGGTGCATCGCAAAAGCGGTGTTACGGGACGCCGCCGGACGGCACCGGGATGCGGGCCGGAAAGGGCAGTACGGGAAGAGCCTTTCTGACCGGCCTGCGATAGGATACCACGAAACGGGTGGATTGTCAAGGGAAAAGTATGACTTTTCACAAAAACCAGCATAGAGAGGAAGCTCAGCTGGATAGAGGACTCACAGGCCTGTCACATCCAGAAATTCAGGAACTTTTTGGGCCGGTGGGGAGTGAAAACATCCAGCTCCTCATCGTCGAAAAGCGCGTCGCCGTTCTGCAAAAGCTTTGAGGCAGTCTCTCTGCCCAGCTCCTTTTCCAGAACAGCAGCGGCTTCTGCCATCCGGGGCGGGCGTTTGTCCAGGGAGTGGGTGTCCGTCGAGATGACGTGGACAAGCTGCCACGAGATGAACTTGCAGAGCGTCCGGCGCAGTTTTGGAGAATCCAGCAGTGCGCCCGCGTTGATTTGGACATAGGCTCCGGCGGCCACCCAGTTGTAGAGCAGGGTGGGGTCTTCGAGGACGTAGGGGTATCGCTCGATGTGGGCGATGAGGGGCAGAACACCCTGCTCCTGCAGGAGGGCGAAGGTCTGCCGGATGAAATGGGGCTTGTGGGTAGTGGGAAACTCCACCAGCATATAAGAGGTATCGCCGATGCAGAGCGCCTTGGCATCCAGCTCACAGAGCTTGGGGGAGAAGTAGACTTCACAGCCCAGCTTGAAGCGGAACTGCATGGCTTCCGGTCTGGTCGGAAGCGCGGCTGTCAGTGTCTCATAGGCGGCCGCACGCTTTTGCAGGAATGCATCGGGAGTCGTCCACTCACTGTTGAAGTGGCTCGTAAAAGCAATGTTCCGCACACCGTCTGCATACTCTTTTTCCAGCAGACGAAGGGAGATCGAAACATCTTTGGCACCATCGTCAATGTTAGGAAGGATATGGCAATGAAGGTCTGTCATGCTTCATCCTCCGTATGTACGGAATGCTTTTCTTTGCCGTTATGCTGCTTTTTTGACGTCAGGCCGCTCTTTTTGGCTGCTGACTCTGAAATGCCATCGGGGGGGGGACCATAGGAATAATTACTATTATAGTAGTAATATCCGTACCCATAATCCGAGCGCTTGAGCGATTTTTTGGCATCATAACGGGTAAGAACGGCGCCAAGGACTTTTACGCCGGCATCCTGAAGCTTCTCGAGGGCTGTCTTGACGGCGTCGGTGGACGCATACTTGGAGCGGACGACGAAGAGAGCACCGTCCACGATGCGGCCGATGACGGCGGCATCCGTGACCATCGAGATGGGAGGCGCATCGAGGATGACAAAGTCATAGCTCCCGCGCAGCGTGTCCACCATCTCCTGCATCTGGGGCTGGCTGAGCAGCTCAGAAGGGTTGGGAGGGGTGGTGCCGGCCGGCAGGAACGTCAGGTTGGGGATGTCCTTCAGCTCGACGAGGGCGTCGGAGAGCGCCACTTGACGGGACAGGACGTTGGAGACACCTTTCAGATTGTGTCCGGCCTTCAGATAGCGGTGAAGGACAGGCTTGCGGAGGTCGCAGTCCACGAGGACGACCTTTTTGCCGCTTTCCGTCAGAGCCAGCGCCAGATTGACCGACACATTGGACTTTGCCTCTTCCGGGACCGTGCTGGTGACGACGAAAGCGTGGACATCGCCGGAACCGGACAGAAAGTTCAGGTTGGTGCGCAGAGCTTTGTAAGCTTCAACGTAGGCAAACGGCATACCCTTCTGGGTGATGAGCTGAAGCGAACGCTTGCTTGCCGAAGAGTTGGAGATGGTGTTTCGGTTGAACGGATTCCACATGGTATTACACCTCCGGGATAAGGCCGAGTACAGGAAGCTCCAGCTTTTTCTGGATGTCCTCGCTATCGACGATGTAGTCATGGAGCAGGTGGTCGAGAACCAGAATGCCGCAGGCCGCCACAATGCCGCCGAGAGCAGCGGTCAGGACGTACTTCTTCGTCTGAGGGAAGACGGGGTTGCTCGTGATCTCCACGTCGCTCACGACCTTGCAGGAGCCGGCCTCCACCTTGTCCACGATGACATCGGGGGCAGTCTCGGCGATGGCCTGCACGATCTTTCCGGCCAGGGCGGGGTCCTCGTTGGTGACCGTGATGGACATGATCTGGGTCGAGCCCACGCCGTCCACAGAGACGCAGGCCAGCAGCTGACGGTAGGTCATATCCAGACCCAGCTGCTCGATGACGTCGTTCAGGACGATGTTGCTCTTGATGATGACTGCATAAGTGTCGATGAGATTCCGGGCCGAGTTGATGTTGTCACTGGTAATGGAAGCATTGCCGTCCTGCCGGGAATTGACGATCAGATTGACGGAGGCCTGATAGCGGGGCGTCAATACGAAGGTACAGACCAGCAGGCAGATGACCGCTGCCGCAATGCCGGCCGCAGCGATCTGCAATGCGTGGCTCCAGAGAAGCCGCGCCAACTCGAGGAGGTCGATCTCATCCATGTCATGGTTTTGTTCCATAATGTTTTTTCCTTCCTAACAAAATGAGATTTTCGGACAGGAAAATTTTATCATTTTACATCTGCGCTGACAAGGGGATAGGATAAAATAAAAAAGATGAAAAGCGTTTCCGACCTCTGGGAGCCATGCTTGACTTTCTGTTTGAGAGCCTTTACAATGAAGTCAAAAACAGGACAAAAGGGGAAAGATGCCATGAAATGGATGATCGCGTCCGACCTGCACGGGTCGGCTTATTACTGCAAGAAGATGGTGGAGGCCTTTGAGCGGGAGGGGGCTGACCGGCTGCTGATGCTGGGCGACCTGCTTTACCACGGCCCCCGGAACGACCTGCCCCGGGACTACGCGCCGAAAGAGGTCATCCCGATGCTGAACGGCCTGAAAAACAAACTCTGCTGCGTCCGGGGCAACTGCGAGGCCGAGGTGGACCAGATGGTGCTGGATCTCCCGGTGATGGCGGATTACTGCATCCTCCCGGCGGGCGAAAAGCTCATTTATGCCACCCACGGGCATATCTATAATGGAAAGAACCCGCCGCCGCTGGCCGAAGGGGACATCCTGCTCCACGGCCACACCCACGTCCCGGCGTGGACGGAGTTCGGGCAGAGGAACGTCTGCCTCAACCCCGGCTCCCTGAGCATCCCGAAGGAAAACAGTCCCCACAGCTATATGATTCTGGAAAACGGCGTCTTCTACTGGAAAGACGTAGAGACGGGAGAAATATACCACACCCGTGTACTGTGAGAAACCGGTGCTTGCAATTACCATACCGGTGTGGTATGATGAAGACGGAAACAGAAAAAACAGGGTCTTTTGTCTCGGGCGCTGAGGGGTGCGCGGGGCCGACGGCCTTTTGTTTCCCATAAAAAGTTAGGCAAAACTAACAAAATGACGAAAAACGCACGGGCGGCTTGTGCAGTCTGCCCAGTGAATGACGATCCTTAGGAGGTACTGACCAATGGTTCAGACGACGCTGAAAGTAGACGGCATGATGTGCGGCATGTGCGAGAGCCACGTCAACGAGGTGGTGCGCAAGACTGCGCAGGTGGAGAAGGTGACTTCCTCCCACACTAAGGGAGAGACGGTCATCGTTTCGGCCCAGCCGCTGGACATCGAGGCCCTGAAGGCTGCCATTGCCGACACGGGCTATACCGTGACCGGCGCAGAGGAAAAGCCGTATGAGAAGAAGGGATTCTTCTCGTTTTTGAAGCACTGATGACTTCCGGCCCCGGGGTGGGGCCTATATAAGGAGGCAGGCAGAGATGAGGATACTGGTCTATGGTGCAGGTGTGCAGGGCTGTGAGCTGGCCCACCGTCTGCTGCAGAACAAAAAGAATGTCGTCACCATGCTGGCGCGGGGCGAGTGGAAGGAGAGGCTCGACCAAAGGGGCCTCGTCATCCGCCACTGGGCGCAGTGCCGCACCACGGTGGATCGGGTGGCCACCATCGACACGCTGGCCCCGGACGACTGCTACGACCTCGTTTTCGTGACGATGCAGGCCGGGCAGCTGCCCGACGTGCTGCCCATCCTCAAGCAGAACAGGAGCGAATACTTCGTCTTCGTGGGCAACGACCCCCACGCCGTGGAGGTCATGCAGGCCATGCAGCGCCCGGCGGATAAGATCGCCTTCGGCTTCCAGAGCAGCGGCGGCCACCGGGATGTGGATAAGGTCGTCAGCGCCCACGTCGGTGTGGGTATGACCATCGGCGGGGCTACCGCGCCCCTTTCGGGCGTCTTCCGCTACCGGGTCAAGACGGCTTTCGAGGGCGCAAAGTACAAGCTGACCTTCGTCAGCGACATGGACGGATGGCTCAAGTGCCACCTTGCCCTCATCCTGCCGGCCTGCTATCTCTGCTACGCCTGCAGCGGCGACCTCTCCAAGGCGACGAAGGAGCAGCGTGACCTGGTCCTCGACGCCGCGTGGGAGGCCTGCGAGATGCTGAAAGCCGCCCACATCCCCGTGGACGACAAGGAGAACACCGACTGCTACCGTGCCGGTACGCCCGGCCGCCGGAAGATGGACGCCATGGTCCTGGCGCTCTGTAAGACCCCGCTGGGCCGTCTCTGCGTCTCCGACCACGCGATGCATGCTGTGGCTGAGATGCAGTACCTCGATGAGGCTTTCGAAGGTCTGCGCACCCGGACGAGCGTCCAGATGACGGCGTGGGATACCCTGCGCAGCCAGATGCCCTCGTGGGACATCATGCGGAAAAAGACGGCGAAAGCAAAGCGATAAGTGCATGGAAAAAGAGGCAGATGCGAGTCTGCCTCTTTTTGTGTTTATTCAGCCCAGAAATCTTCCAGCTTTTTCTTCAGCTCCTTCGTATCCCTCAGATACTCCAGATGACTCCAATGCTTCGGGAAGAGCCGGGCGTACTCGCTCTGGGCAAAGCGGTCGTCGAGGAGCAGCACCACGCCCTTATCTTCCTGCGTCCGGATGACCCGCCCGGCGGCCTGCAGGACTTTGTTCATCCCGGGCCAGCGGTAGGCGTAGTCGAAGCCCGCCCCGTTCTGGGCGTCGTAGTAGCGGCGCAGCATCTCCTGACGGGGACTCACCTGCGGCAGGCCCACGCCCACGATGGCGCAGCCGATGAGCCGGTCGCCCGCGAGGTCCACGCCCTCGCCGAAGATGCCGCCCATGACCCCGAAGCCGAGAAGCGTCTTCTCCGGGCAGGGCGAAAACCGCTCGAGGAACACCGCCCGCCCGGCGTCGTCCAGGCCGCTCTCCTGTACCAGTGTGCCGATGTCCGGGTAGCGGGCGGTGAAGTCCTCCCACACCTGCCGCAGATAGGCATAGCTGGGGAAGAAGGCCAGATAGTTGCCCACCCGGCTGGACGCCAGCGCCGCGAGGGCGTCCGAGATGGGACGGATGCTGGCGTCCCGCTGGCGGTAGCGGGTGGAGATGGAGGGCAGACAGTAGAGCCCGAGATTTTCTGCCGGGAAGGGGCTTTCCAGCGCCACGGCCCGGGCCTCGGGACAGCCGAGGACGGTGCGGTAGTAGCCCGGCGGCGTCAGCGTCGCGCTGAACAGCGCCGCCGCCCGCCCTGCCGAAAGGCTTGCGTCCACGAAGGGGGACGGGTCGAGGCAGAGCAGCTGCAATTCAAGCTCACTGCCCCGGGCGGTGAGCTGGGCGGCAAAATGCTCGTCGTACCGTTCCGACGCCCGCAGGATGTCCTGCACCTCAAAGTAAAGATCCAGCAGGGCCGCGTGGGCTTCGGCGTCGGGATCGTCTTCCAGCCAGTCCTGCAAGGGAGCCGTCAGCGCCCGCAGCGGGGCCAGCAGGGCTGAGGGAAGCTCCTTGCAGAACACCGTGCCGTCCTGAGCGTAGTCGGCGGCGGGCAGCTCGATGGCGGGCGTCTCCGCAGATCCCAGCAGTGAGGTCTGGCCGCTGTCGTCCTCTTCGGCGGCAGTGCTGCCCCGGCGGGGCGCGAGGGTCGAGACCGCTTTCCGTCCCTCTAAAAAGGCTTTGTCGGCCTTGCTCAGAGCTGTCTTAAGGGGGCTTTTGCCCCGCCCGAGGGCGCGTTTTGCCTCGGTGAGGCTGCTCTTGCAGAAGCGCGCCGAGTACATGGCCCGCGCCCGCTCGGGCAGATTGTGGGCCTCATCCACGAGGAAGAGCCAGTCGCCCGCGCTGTCGAAGAACCGCCGCAGATGCACCACGGGGTCGAAGAGGTAGTTATAGTCGCCGATGATGACGTCGCACCATTCGCTCAGATCCAGCCCCAGCTCGAAGGGGCAGACCGTGAACTGCTTTGCGGCGTCGGCCAGCGCGGCCCGGTCGAAACGGCCGGTGCCGTCGTCCAGAAGGGCTTTCAGGGCCGTGTTCACCCGGTCGTAGTAGCCGTTTGCGTAGGGGCAGAGCTCCGGCAGGCAGGCGGGATGGCCCTCGACATCCGGGTGGAGGCAGACCTTCTCCTTGGCTGTCAGGGTCACGCTGCGCAGAGCCAGCTTGGGATCAGACGCCCGCAGCCGCGCAATGGCATCCTCGGCGGCGGACTGAGTCGTGTTGCGGGCCGTCAGGTAGAACAGCTTCTCGCCGCAGCCGGTGCCGATGGCCCGCAGGGCAGGGAAGAGGACGCTCATGGTCTTGCCGATGCCGGTGGGGGCCTGACAGAAGAGCCGGACGCCGCTTTTAGACGGCGCGGCAGTGCAGGCGCGGTAGACTTCGCCTGCCAGCGCCCTCTGCCCGGGCCGGTAGGCCGGAAAGGGGAAATCCAGCGCCGAAAGGCTCACGCCCCGCTGCTCCTTCCACGCCAGCTGACGCTGCGCCCAGGGGGCGTACTGCTCGAGCAGATCTTGCAAAAACGCTTCCAGCTCTTCAAGGGTGAAATGCCGCACGAAGCGGAGGATGTCGTCAGTGTCGATTTGGTAGTAGGTGAGCCGGACGTCCAGCTTTTCCAGCCCCTGCTGACGGCCATACAGCGCCCCGTAGACCATTCCCTGCGCCCAGTGGCAGGGGTTCATGTCCTCGGCGATGTCGTCGGCGGGGACGGCTGTGGTCTTTATCTCGTCGATGAC
>ERZ1026958.683-NODE-683-length-13079-cov-4.727810_pt1 | contig 13079 bp, 7 predicted proteins | sample MGYA00519567_ERZ1026958 | MGnify/ENA primary metagenome ERZ1026958 (study PRJEB26926, sample SAMN06164518) | human gut metagenome | biome: ENVO:00009003; feature: ENVO:2100002; material: ENVO:00002003 | host: Homo sapiens | place: USA | collected 2012 ...
TCGGAGATGTGTATAAGAGACAGGTACCTGATTCTCCTTGCCGGCCAGCATCGCTTCAATCTTGGGGTTCTGATAGAAACTATCGCGAAGCTGTTCGTTAATGGTTTCATACATCCAATATTTGCTTTGTTCATTACGGCGATGTTCAAAATAGCCGTTATCTTTTACAAAGTCAATATACTTATATACCATGTCCCATACTTCCTGCACTCCAAGATTATAGAAACCCGAATAAGTCAGCACTTGCGGTGTCCAGCCGCTCTCCGGAGCCGGAAAAAGATGCAGCGCATTACGAAATTGAGTAGCAGCCAGCTTGGCACGTTCCAGATTATCTCCGTCCGCCTTGTTGATAACGATGCCGTCTGCCATTTCCATAATACCGCGCTTGATACCTTGCAGTTCGTCGCCCGTACCGGCAAGCTGGATAAGCAGGAAAAAGTCCACCATTGAGTGCACAGCAGTCTCACTCTGTCCCACCCCTACCGTTTCAACGAATATCTTATCAAATCCGGCAGCCTCGCAAAGTACGATTGTCTCACGCGTCTTACGTGCCACCCCTCCCAATGAGCCTGCCGAAGGGCTGGGACGGATGAAAGACTTGGGATGGACGGAAAGTTTCTCCATACGGGTTTTGTCGCCCAAGATGCTGCCCTTACTGCGTTCGCTGCTTGGGTCGATAGCCAATACAGCCAGTTTCCCCCCGTATTTCTCCAACACATGCAATCCGAACACATCAATAGACGTACTCTTACCGGCTCCCGGCACCCCACTGATACCGATACGAATGGAGTCTCCCGAATACGGCAGACACTTCTCTATTACCTCCTGAGCTATGGCCTGATGTTCCGGTTTTACACTTTCCACCAACGTCACAGCCCGGCTCAATATCGTAACATCACCCTTAATAATACCCTCTACGTACTCTGCTACGGAAAGTTGACGTTTTTTGGGCTTCCGCTTCAAATAAGGATTGACGGACGAAGGTTGCTCAATGCCTGCATTGACAACCAAGCCTTTATATTCTCCGCTATTTTCAGGATGTTCCATGATAAGATTTATGGTTTGATTATTTCGCTTTAATATTAATCTCTACTTTCGATTGCATCGGGTCATTCGTAATCATCAGCAAACGCAGATGACGGCGTTTCTTCCCAATGTTCTTTTTCACAACAGTAACACGAAGGCGGGTACTTTCTCCCGGTTGCAACACACTCTTCTTCAAACTGACGCCCACAGCCGGATGAAAAACCTGAAGCTTACTGATTCGTAAAGGAGAACGTCCGGTATTGGTTATGATAATATCCTGACGTGCCTTTGATTTCTTTGCCAATACGGCACTCATATCGATGTCCTTTGTGGAAAGATTGACAACGGGAGCATTTGCCTTTTCTGCCTCGGTCATGCCTGAAAAATCGGGTAACAGAATGGCAGAAACGGGTATTTCATTTTCATCGCCCACCTTGTCACCGGAAAAACGCGCCAAGTAGACCGATGCTTGCGTCAGCCCGAAGTCCGTCAGCCGTTCGGAATCCAGTGTAACGGTTATAACGCCCTTCTCACCCTTTTGCAAGACATTAGGCTTAACCTCTGTTTGCAGATAAGGCGGCAGATGCATCAGCACAGGCTCGTATGGACGGTCCGACAGGTTCACGACTCCAATATGCACGACGGGCTTTTCGCCGGCTTGCACATCAGGAAAATCAAGGCTGTTCTTATCAATACGTATCTGCCCGATAAGGTACGGATGGGTTTTAGTAAAGTCCTTTATTTCCTGCACCACCTCTCCATTGAACTTCAAATAGACCAAATGCGGCTGCGCATTGCTGTAAATGGCTACGGATTTATTGAAATGCCCCAAAGCCTCCGCATCAAAAGTGACATCGACCACTCCCTTTGCCCCCGGTGCGATAGGAGTCTTTGTCCACCGGGCTACGGAGCAGGCGCAATCGGGCTCCACGTCGGTAAGTACCAGCGGCTGGTTACCTGTGTTCGTAATGGAGTATTGCACCGTTACCGGATGTTTCCATTCAATCTGTCCGAAATCGTACGTCTCCGTATTGGAAGTAAAACGCGGTTGTGCTACGGCAGTCAGTGCCGTAGCAGCAAGCGCATATAAGGTGATAAAACTGCGTTTCATTTATATTGTTTCTAAATTAGCTGCACAAATGTAAAGTTTTTAAGTGATATACGCAGACTTTCTTTCCGCTTTTTATAACCTATAAACATTCAATAGCAACTAAATCTATCTACTCTATTTGATAACAACAGTACCTCCCGCAGAATGAGAAGCATATTCCGGCGCATAAGCACACTCTACGGTAGCCAGTCCGGTTTCATACATTCCTCCACGAGCAACCCGGTAGCTATGTTCCAATACATAAACTCCTTTGCCCAAATGATCGAAGAAGAAATTAGTTCCGGCATCTTCCACTTCTGCATAATAGCCCATACCATTATTCCAACGATAGCCTGAAAGTGAACTTACCGGTTCGAAGCAGGCTCCACGCTGGTCTTTCAGCTGGATAAAATCCATAGCCCGGTCCAAACTAAGTGTCAGCCGGGATACGACTTTATCACCTACCGAAAGCTGCGTGCCCTCCGACAGCGGTTGCAAGGACTTCTGTCCGTCGGCCGAGATACGCTCTACAAAGAGTCTCTTCTCAACATTCAGTTCACTGCCCTGTTGCTTCACATCGGATATGGGCGACAAGTATTGTGCATAGACGGCCCCCCACGCAATGCCTGCATCTCTCTTCTCTACGGTAACTGACTTAGCCTTTACCTCAGGACTTCCTTGAACAAAGGCCTCCTTGATGTATCCCAATCCCGGAACAGCGGTCTTTGCAGGCGAGAAAGTCTCCAAGACCTTATCTCCCAAAGTGATGCGGACATCTCCTTTACTTTCCAGCAAATCGCTGCCCTGACAAAGCAATGCATAAACCGCATCGGCAGTAGCTACCGGAGAATTCCAGCTTGTCGTCTGTTTCTGTTTCAGCAACCAAAGCTTCATTTCTTCTATCAAAGCATCGTTGCCGCCCGCCTCGCGCAAGGCTTCCATTACAGCCACATGTGCAGGAACCGGCATCATACCCCAAGTATAAGGATTGGCATGGAAAGCAAAATGCGCTCCCATTTCGTCCGTTTGCACAAGATGTTCTTTAATAGAAGCTATAAACTCATTCGCTTCCGTCCTGCGTCCCTGTTTCTGCAAGATAATGGCGGTCTGCGCTTTGCAAATCATTGTACCGTTCACAAGGTTACGTCCCAACTTGGTAAGGAAGTAATCGAACATTTTTGCATACTCACCGGAGAGTTTTACCGAACCGAGAGCCACCAAATACATGTATTCCATAGTGGCATCCGACAGGGTGGTAATCTTAGTCCCGTTCTTCTCTGCCTTACGGATAGCACGATATTCTTTCAGCGCTTCTTCATTCAGATAGTCAAAAGCCTTGGCTTTCATCACCACAGCTTCTTCCGGCAATGCCCTATCCGTAAGTAAAGAAAGCCGGACAAGCAGTCCGGTGATATATCCCGTTACATAACGGTTGCCGGACATACCGCCAAACCAGCTCCATGCCCCTTCTTCGTTCTGCAGTTCTTTCAATTTGAGCAAGGACGCCATATTACGGTAATTCAATTGATTTACATCGAACAAAGTAGCGATACGCTGCTGCTGTTCCGCCTCGGTAGTGGCTTCGAGCAGCCAGGGGGACTCACCCAACAGAATATTCTTCACATCCTGATTTTTCTCTAACTGACTGAGGAAAGTATCTTTTGTTCCGCCCGACAAACGCCAGTTGTCGAATACCGCTTTAATGCGCGGCTGGCTATTGGCGATATAGCCCGCCAAAGTATTGGCATAGAAAGCAGCTGCCCAAGAAATGGCATTATCCGTTGCAGGTTGGCTCAGTACAGGCAGGGCTTGTACGGCATACCATGCCGGATTACCCGTAAATTCTACTGTCAGGCGGCGGTCGGTCGCAGTACGGCTGTTGCCGTTGAAAAGGCTGTCCAGTGAGAAAGTACGTGTTTCCCCACCACGGATAGGCATGGCGAGTGTTTCTGTAATATATTCCTTATTGCTCAGAACAGGCAACAGATGCTGTTCACCGTCACTGAACGTGCCGCCGTCGGCCACCATGCGGACACCAAGCAGGTCGTAACGGTCTGTTACGTCAAACCGGAAATCAACCGATGCCGTCTTTCCTGCTTCCACTGAGAATTTTTGACGACGGGTGGAAATAATCTTCTCCGTCATCGGGTCAAAAAGGGTTAATACGGCCGTCCCTCTTATCTCCTTATCCGTCAGATTGGCAATACCGGCAGCTATCTGTGTCTTATCACCTACCCGCACAAAGCGCGGCATATTCGGAGTCAGCATAAACTCTTTGGATGTAACGGCAGTAGCATCCAGCACGCCTGTCATCATATCCTTGGTATGGGAATAACCGCGGAAATTCCAACGTGTCAGGCTCTGCGGCATAGTAAATGAGAAAGTGACCTCTCCCTGCTCGTTGGTACGCAACTGAGGATAGAAGAAAGCCGTTTCTGCAAAATTAGTACGCAAACCTGCCATAGGCTGTAACGCCTGCTCATCAAGTGGGATGGTCTCCGACTCAAAGACAACATCTGTCACACTTTCCTCAGCCAGCGCAGGAGCATATTTCACTTCAACCGCCCGTCCGGTCTTCATTTTAGTACGTGTAGCTCCATACCCGACAATCGTCGGTTCACAAAGGACAGCATCGTTTTCGACTATCTGCAATACTTCCGCAGTTCCGTTATAAGGAGAACAGAAGTAATCAAAACGCCAGACGGGAACTCTCCACGACTTCAATGGGAAATAAGGAGTATAACTCTTTCCGTAATTGCTACTAAGATCCCGATAGAAATAAGGGATATACCGATTGTAATAAACACTCAATGACTGATGACGGCTATAAATCCGGTCTAATGAGGCATCGTACATCATTGCCAGCATCTCGGCTGCAGCAGGAAAACCTTGCGGAGTCTTGATGACCAGCTTCCATTCCTCCTCCTGTCCCGGACGCAAACGATCGCGGAAAACCTCCCACTTCATATCCAGTGTCCGTTTGGGCAAACGCTTCCGCAATTCTACCCGGCGGGTATATAGCTGACCGTTTTTAACAAAAATGAACTGTACGGCAACTCCGTCTCCATACTCCTTACGATAAGGATATTCCATACGAACAATTGAGTCACTCAACGACAAGGTACGGCTCTCCAACCTCCCTTTCTGCCCGAAAACATCAACCAGAACATACGCATCCTGCATTGAAGTACCGAAATAAAACACCGCCGGATGAGTTGCATCAAACTCCGTATTCTTCTCATAGAGGAAAGTCTCTACGAACATAGCCGGACGCGGATCCGCCAATGAGAACAGCATAAGGTTCACCGCATTATCCGCATTGCTAACCTCTTTACCGTTACGATCGCGAACCGACAGAATAAAACGGTATTCTCCCGACGGCAATTGTTTCCAGGCCGCAAAATCTTTTATTTCACCCGACGTAAATACACTCTCGTAGACAGGTTTATCAGCTATCTTCCCCGATTTAGAATCTATAACCGGATAAAGCCGGCACATTCCTTCCATAGGTAACGTCTCATTGGAAGCATTCATCACTGCCAGTTTTCCCGATATGGAATCTTCCCGGCATAATTCCCTGTTGATATCGGACATAAAAAAATAGGCTTGTCCGGCAGCACTCAAACTATATTGCGCGGTCTGGGTCTCGCCCGCATCCCCGGTAACCGACACTTCTACCTGATAAGAGAAACGCTCTCCTCGCGTCAAATCCGCATCAGCATCCGGTGTCAGGACAACGGGAATGGAGAAGTTGCCTTTAGCATCCAGTTGCACTGTATCTGAGACAAGCGGGGCAGACGGTTGTCCCCAATATCTCCAGTGGTTACGTCGGGTCACAGTGTATACTGCCGGTACATCCTGAACAGCCATACCATTGTATGCCTTGACATTTCCGGTGATACTTACCGTATCCCCCAAACAGTAGGCCTGTTCCACAGGATTAAACACAATCTCAAAAGTAGGCCGTTTATAATCCTCCACCCGTACGGGAACAGCCGCTTTATCCTTTACTTCAACCATGAAGTTGCCATTGAGGCAAACAGCAGGCAGTACAAATTCTGTTGTAAAAGAACCGAACTCATTGGTGTCCACACTCTTCTGCACCAGCTCTTTCCTGTTCACATCCAGCAATCGTACCAGGTAATTCTTTCCTGCCAAGACATGAGCCGTATCGGCTGCTTGTTCATAAGAAATCCCTTTGACGTAGACAGTCTGACCGGGACGATACAAAGAACGGTCGGTCAACAGAGTGATATGCTCTGCCGGGCCCGATTCACCACGTTCGTAATATCTATTCAGATAAATGCTTTGGGGCAACATAGCAGTATCCGTCCCTTTGCGTGCCACATAGCTGCGGATAGCTTTATTCCATTCTATAACAGCCTTTCCACCGGCGTCAGTGGTAACATCCTGCAACAGTTTACGGTTTTCTTCATTATAAGTGGAATAGAAACTGACTTTTGCGCCGGAAATGGGCTGCCCGCTACGGCCATCTACCGTAACCACTTCCATTTTATTGTCCGGCAGAGCCAGTGTCAGTACCTTGAAGCGAGTCGAAACAAGGAACTGGTCTGCCGTACGGGCTGTTACGGCATCGGGTACAATTTGCAATATATAAACGCCCGGTTCATCGGGTACATATAGTTTCAAAACCGTACGTTGCAAGTTGTTCAATAGCTCTCCCGGTTCCCCGGCCTTCTTAGCCAAAGATTCCAGCTCGAAATGAGTGGCAGACATCCTGCGGGCATGCTTCTGATAAAAAGCTTTGTTTATTCCTGTGTCCATCCAGGGAACCTCAGACAAGTTCGTGCGATACAGATTCAACGTAAATCCTTTCAGGTTGCGATAACTCACATTCAGTTCCAAAGAGTCACCGGGGTAGATACTCCCCTGGGTATTAATATCCAAATGAGGTTGCAGAATGCTTTCCCGTATGTTACGTAGTTCGTTGACACGCTTATAAGCGGAATAACGCTTCACGCCTTCATCGCACGTCTGCAAAGCCTCATCCATATAGGATACTCCCATGTTACGGAGCAAGTCGGCTTTACAGATATAGGCTTCCGCACAAATTTCACGCGCTCCATATTCTCGAATCAGATTGTCCAACGCACCAAGATACTCCTTGTCAACTTGCGCCTTCCGTTCGCGATAAGTGGCATACGGCTCCCTGCTTACGCCACTTCCGGTTCTTTTCCATTTCCAATAATCGAGCGTGGCCAACACAGTCGCATCTTCAGCCCCGGCACGATGCCGGTAAGTATTTATCATTCCCTCATAAATACCGGCAATGCGCATACGTTGCAATGAGTCCGCCCGAAAGCCATCCAATAAGAGATAAGTGTCCACCGCCCGGGCTGCCAGTAGATGATACATATCGTGACCGTAAAAACGACTACCATCTTCCAGTACAACAAAAGGCACGTATTCCTTGGAGGACACCTCAAGCAGACGAACGGAATCTTGCAATGAAGCAAGATTATGCTCATCCACCTTAGTTACAAAAATATTACTACTCCACTCGCGAATGTCAGCAGGCGCTTCATCTGTATCCAAAGCTGTACGCCCTGACAACAACTGCCGGTTATATCGCATATAATCAGCATATTCACGAGCGAGCAAAGAGTGCAATATAGCTTTACTTACCGGATTTTGTTCCGATTTTGCCCAGTTTTCCAAATTTCTCAAATTGACATACAAGCTATCCGGCGTAAGTCTTTCCTGATAGGCTTCCCGGCAAAGATATGCCTTCAGCATTTGCGGAACATTCTTTTCCTGTTCGGCTTTACGGTAGATTTGCCCCGTCAATTTCACTACTGTTTGCGGCAAACTTTTCTTTTGGGCTTGCTCTACCTGTTTCCACAGGCTGTTATATGACTGGGCTTGTAAGGTAGACAAGCACAACCCGATCATCAGCAGCAACAATGTAAAAAAACTTCGAATTTTATTCATAGCTATTCTATTTGTTATTAGTTTTTGTTTTTTATGCGAATCAAGAATCAAATCATAAAAAAATTCTCTGTATGATTACCTTCATTCATATCCCAACCTGACAGTTCATACGCCTTATATCCATTCCTTCGCCGAACCTGTCCGTCTCTTGCCTATGATGAATTACTATTAAAAGGCTTATAATTGCATATTAAAAGCCTTTTAATATATTATTATAAGCCTTTTAATGGCAATTCAACCGTAAGGCTATATCGGCTCATCTATACAAACATCTCATATCTTTACTATATGAATGTGCATTGTAAAAATAACAAATTAATAGTCACATTGTACCGTTTTTTAGAAAAAATAAAAAAACAAAGCATATGCTGACATAAATACCTGCAATAATAAAAAAAAGCGGGGGATACATTCTCAGAACATATCCCCCGCTATCTTATCTGCTACTACACTCATCTCGGGTAGTTATAATACTTCATTGCTTCAATCCAGTTCTCGCCGACTTTAGCAAGAACGTTTCTAAAAGAGCTTACAATCTTTTTTCCCATAATCTTAAAAATTAAACTAATACCCTGAAAACTTTGTTTCTTTACTTTTTGATGGTATATCCCATCATTAACATCTCATTACGACCTACCTCTGCGAGAATACGTCTGAATGAACTCATAATCTTTTTTTTCATAACCTTAAAAAATTAAACTAACACCTTGAAAACTGAAAACTAAATTCTCTCTTTAAAAAGGGGGTGAATACTTAAAGCATTACATAACCCCAAATGTTCTTATCGGCCTCGCCGAAATGTCTGAACAATTTTCTTAACTTTTTCATTTTGTTATCCTCCTAAAATCAATCTTGTTATTCTTAAAAATAACCTGTTATCCTATTATTTCTATGTTTTACAACACAAAAATAAAGCCTTTGTTTAAGATAACAAGTGATTTTACATAGAAAACTATGTTTTACAACACATTTATTGACCTAAATCAATTTTCTTCAAAGTGACGATACAAGAAAAAGACAAGTTGACAGTAAGGCAAAGAAATTCTGACAGTCTGAAGACAAGATGACAGCAATAAAAAAAAGCAGGGCACATCAATACCCTGCTTTCTCCTTATTATATATAAGAAAAATTACTTTTCCGGAGTCTGCTCCAGTGTTGCAACCAGAAAATCGTAGAATTTTGTAACAGAAGGAATATATGCACGTTCATCCGGTGAATGTGGTGAGCGCAATGTAGGACCAAAAGAAATCATATCGAGTCCCGGACAATTAGCACCGATAATGCCACACTCCAAACCTGCATGGATCACTTTCACTGCCGGCTCTACACCAAATTGCTGCTTGTAAGACAAGGTCATGGCATGCAAAATCGGAGAATCGACATTAGGTTGCCAGCCAGAATAAGCGCCACTCAGTTCCACTTTCATACCTGCCATCGAGAAACATGCCGTCAAACTGTCTACCAAGAAATCCTTCATTGTATCGCAAGAGCTGCGAGCGAGAATACGGACATCGGCTTTACCGCCCCCAATCGTTACAATGGCCAGATTGGAAGAAGTCTCCACTGTGTCAGGAACAGTAGGAATCATACGCATCACCCCGTTCTGGCAAGCCATCAGCACACTAATCATATTATCCTGAATCTCTTCAGGAACAATGAAAGCAGGCAAGTCCACATTCTCCAACTTCAAAGTTATGCCTTCTTCAATCGGAGCATACTCAGTATTCAGCAAGGCTTCATATTCCTTTATGTAATCTTCCAACCCTTCAACATCTTCGGGATTGAAAGCCAAGACAGCATGCGCCTCGCGCGGAATAGCATTACGCATATTGCCGCCCTCAAAACTCGACAGACGGCAATCGAATTCAATCAACAAGTCATGCACTATACGGGCAAGCAACTTATTGGCATTGCCTCGTCCCTGATTGATCTCCAATCCGGAATGTCCACCGCGCAAGCCTTTCAAGATTATCTGACGGGCCACGAAATCGGCAGCGGGCTCTTCCTCTTTATATTCCAATGTAGCTGTGATATCAATTCCTCCTGCACAACCGATATAAAGTTCTCCTTCGTCTTCCGAATCGAGGTTCAGCAGAATCTCGCCTTTCAGTGTACCCGGTTTCAAGCCGAATGCACCATACATACCCGTTTCCTCATCCTTAGTAATCAATGCCTCCAGCGGACCATGCTTCAGGTCTTTTGCTTCAAGTACAGCCATAATGGCGGCCACACCCATGCCGTTATCGGCACCCAACGTAGTGCCTTTGGCCTTTACCCAATCGCCGTCAATGTATGTTTCAATGGGATCTTTGGTAAAGTCGTGAACAGTATCGTTGTTCTTCTGCGGCACCATATCCATATGCGCCTGAAGAATAACTCCTTTACGGTTTTCCATACCCGGAGTGGCAGGCTTACGGATAATGACATTGCCCACCTCATCGACAAATGACTCCAAACCTAAACTCTTACCGAAACTTATTAAAAACTCAGTTATTTGCTCCATATGTCCAGACGGACGGGGTATCTGAGTCAGCGAATAGAAATGCTTCCACACATTTTGTGGAGCCAACTGCAAAATTGTACTCATAATTATAAAAGTTGTTTTCGCAAATATAAGAGTTATTTTCCAATATACCTCTAATCGGAATTGTAAAAGTCAACATGATCTTCCTTCCATATATCGCAATACTCCCATACACACATACGACATCATATAGAAAGTTCTGCACCAATACGGGATTTTGCGGAAAAGGAGATTTTCTTACCTCGAACGGTTTGCCATTGAAACGTGCAACGCCCCATAGATGCCGAGTATTATGACCAGCAATGTCTGGATGCCATGTACAATCAACGCAAATATACCTGCATCAGTAGCACTCACGCCATAAAGCATCATCATGGTGATTACTGCAAAGTGCCAAGGTCCCGCCCCATTAGGCGTCGGAACGATTACGGCAAAGGTTCCGCCTACAAACATCACCATTGCCGCCTGAAAACTAAGATGTTCTGTAAAAGAGAAACAATAGAAAGTCAAGTAGAAATGATAGAAATAGCACCCCCATATAGACAATGTATAGAAAACAAATAACGGGATGTTCTTCACATTGCGAAGTGACATCACCCCTTCACATACATTCAACACCACCCCCTTCACTTTCTCAAAGAAAGAAAGCATCCGCATCAGATAGTAGGCAAGTACCAGTACTCCAATAACAGAGAACAAAGAAACATAGAACCAAGGGGAAGTAAGCAGATGCATCAGCGAGGGAATTTTCGTACCCGTTTCCTGAAAAAAACGAAGAAACACAGGCATCTGGGCCATAAAAGTAAGCCCCGTAATCAAAAGAATACACAAGGTATCCACCAAACGCTCCGTTACCACAGTACCCAAAGACTTGGAAAACGAGACATCATCGTACTTGACCAGTACACCGCAACGCGACACCTCTCCCACACGAGGAAGCATTAAATTGGCAGCATAAGAAATGAAAATGGCATCCACACAATCACTCCTCTTAGGATAAGCCCCCAGCGGCTCCAGCGTCTGCCGCCAGCGCCATCCGCGCAGCACATGGCTCATCACTCCAAAAAGCAGAGAAAGCAACATCCAGCCCCAGTCCGTCCCATGCAGAAGCACTTCTTTTGCGCGTTCAAAATCAAAATCACGATACACCCAATACAGGATAAATCCGCCCAAAAGAATGGGCAATACGATTTTCAATGTCTTTTTTATAATCTTATTCATCGTTTTCCTTTAAAATTCATCCGGCACACATCGTAATTTGTGATTTGTAACTCATTATTCGCCGAAAAGGATTACCTTTGAACCGCAAAAGTAACGATTTAGTTGATACATGAGATTAGTTAAACCTAAAAAGTTTCTCGGCCAGCACTTTCTGAAAGATCTGAAAGTGGCACAAGACATTGCCAATACCGTAGATGCCTGCCCCGAACTCCCAGTACTGGAAGTGGGACCGGGTATGGGGGTACTGACGCAATTTCTTTTACCCAAAGGACGCACAGTGAAAGTTGTGGAAGTAGATTACGAATCAGTGGCCTATCTACGGGAAGCTTATCCGCAATTGGAGGACCACATCATAGAAGATGACTTTCTGAAAATGAACCTTCAGCGCCTATTCGACGGGCAGCCTTTCGTACTGACGGGCAACTATCCCTATAACATATCCAGTCAGATATTCTTCAAGATGCTGGACAATAAGGATCTGATCCCATGCTGTACGGGCATGATACAGAAAGAAGTAGCCGAACGCATAGCAGCCGGTCCGGGCAGTAAGACGTACGGCATTCTGAGCGTACTGATACAGGCGTGGTACCGCGTGGAATATCTCTTTACTGTACATGAACACGTATTCAACCCGCCTCCGAAAGTAAAAAGCGCTGTCATCCGCATGACGCGCAATGATACGCAACAACTGGGATGTGACGAAAAATTATTCAAACAGGTTGTAAAAACAACGTTCAACCAGCGCCGGAAAACCCTGCGCAATTCCATAAAACCGATACTCGGCAAAGATTGCCCGCTAACCGAAGACGTTCTTTTCAATAAACGTCCCGAACAGCTGTCCGTACAAGAGTTCATCGAGCTGACCAACCGAGTGGAACAGGCATTACGCGAATAATGCACAGCCAATCAGTAAGATTGGCACATTAATGACATTAGCACATCATTAAAAATATGGAAATAGACGAAGAATACATAGATAAAGTCAAAAGCTTTATAGAGCAGAAAGACGCAGACAATGTCAAGGCGCTCCTCATCGACCTGCATCCGGCAGATATTGCCGAACTGTGTAATGACCTCGCGCCCGAAGAAGCACGCTTCGTTTATCGTCTCCTCGACAACGAAACAGCCGCCGACGTACTGGTAGAAATGGATGAAGACGTCCGAAGAGACTTTTTGGAGCTCCTGCCTTCGGAAACCATTGCCAAACGCTTTGTAGACTACATGGACTGTCTCTTATACACATCTGACGCTGCCGACGAATAGCC
>ERZ1026958.694-NODE-694-length-12921-cov-5.599876_pt1 | contig 12921 bp, 10 predicted proteins | sample MGYA00519567_ERZ1026958 | MGnify/ENA primary metagenome ERZ1026958 (study PRJEB26926, sample SAMN06164518) | human gut metagenome | biome: ENVO:00009003; feature: ENVO:2100002; material: ENVO:00002003 | host: Homo sapiens | place: USA | collected 2012 ...
CGAGATGTCTTAGGGTCTCGTGGGCTCGGAGATGTGTATAAGAGACAGGTTCTAATCCAGTCTCAAGAATCTTACCATTATTATCATTCATTAGATTCATTTGACGTAATTGTTTAAATAGCTTATTTTTCATTATATTTTTTTAAAATATCCAACTGTTTATCTATTTTCCCTTGATAATATGGTCCAAAGCATGTAGTATTTACCGTTATTTTTGCCTCCTCCATTAATATCCAATAAATAAACCTCATCAAAATTTTTTTCATACCTCTCACCTCCTTTGTGTATACTATACTTCATTTTTCCCATTATTCTTTCTGCATGTTAAAATTGGTTTGATTTTCGTCAAAATCTGCATTAAAAATCCCATAGCATACACCATGGGATTTTTTCAAAGATATAACACAATCTGAACCTCAAATATATTTTCATCGATATTTATAGATTTCCATCCCCCGTATTTGTCTACAACATCTGAAATATTCTGCATACCGATTCCATGCAATGCCTGTTGTTTCTTCCTTGTCAGTAAACGTTCTCCCTGTTTATTGACTTTTCCATCAAACGTATTTTTCACCTGTATACCCAGAATTCCCCTGTCGTATTGTATCCGAATCTCCAAAAAACGATCTTTTATCTGCTCCATTGCCTCAATTGCATTGTCCAACAGATTTCCAAACAAAACATTCCAGTCATATCCATCCACTGGCAACTGGCACGGAATCACAATCTGCGACTGAATCTGACAGGACATTGCCTCCGCTTTTGCCAGTTTATGATTCAAAATCATATCCAATTCCAGATTCCCCGTATTCACATACTTATGCTCCGTCTGCAAATGCTCACTCATTTTATTTACATATTCCTGTGCCTTATCATACCTTCCTTCATTAAGATATGTCTGCAGAAGATACATATGGTTTTTCATGTCATGCCGCAAAGAATCCAGCTTTTTCTGATTCTGCTGCATGATATGCATCTGCTCCTGATAGGCCATCATATGTTCCTTTAAAAGCCGTTGCTGCATTTTATCCTGATAAGCTTCTCCCAAACGGTCATACAAATAGAACATTCCAAGATCTACAACGATCATAATAGCCAGTGATAATACTGTTTTTGGCGAATTTTCGCCGGATACACTCTCAAGAGCATATATCCAGACAATATTTCCGGCTAATACAAGAATCATAAAGTAATAGTTCTGTGTTTCCATAACCCTTCGCCGACATATCACCTGTCTTATTCCCATTGCTATGAGCAGATTGACCATTGCCCCTGTGATGGTTCCCATTGCCCGCCCTTCGGAAAACAAAGAAAAATCTCCCAGATAATAATACATGATAAATTCTATGGTAAGCCCCAGCAATACTGTAAAACAACCTGCCATTATTTTCTGTAGTATACTTCCTTCATACAATATACCTTCTGCCGCCCAGAGAAGCAATACCATACTCACCGTAGTTCCCATGGCATTTCGAAAACCAAATGCAACAACTGTATTAATAAGCCATACGATCACATAAACAATATTTGCCATCCGTGGCAGTTTTCTTTTCTTTTCCAGAAAAACATCCGTCACTTTAAAACTTACATACACACTTAATATGTTACATACCGCTTCAAATATTCTTTCTATGTTATTCACCCGCCACACCTCATCTTTTCCACAATTGCATGATCAAGGTTATTTTTCATAGACCGACTGACCGGAATGTCATCCCCATTGATCATGTGTACGCTGTCTTTCTGAAAAGATTCTGCATACCGCAGATTAATGACATAAGATTTATGTACCACGCAGAATAAATGCGGATTCAACGCAGGAATAACCTCCGAAAGTTTTCCATAAACACATAATATATCATTTGCTGTTACCACTTGAATTTTTCTGGCAAGGCTCTGCAAATAAAAAACAGAATGTTCTTCTATCCGTATCGAATTTCTTCCTTTCCCAATTTCTATAATATGTGGCTGAAACTGATACAGCCTTTCATATTCATCTAATATATAATCTACTCGTTCCTGTTGTATGGGTTTCACGAGGAAATTCATTGGACGCAGATCAAAAAGCTGCATGGCATACATTTCTTTTGCCGATACAAAAACAATCTGCATGGATTCATATTGGATCTGGGATCGAATCCAGTTTCCAACGATAATCCCCGAGCTGTCCCCTAATTCAATATCCAAAAATAACAAATCATACCTTTCGCTTTGCTGCAGTTTTTGAATAAATTCTGCTCCACTTGTATAACCGTCAACATCCACTTTTATTCTTTTCATTTCTGCAAACCGAAAAATACTTTGTTCCAATTTATAAATAAATTGTATATCATCATCACATATTGCTACTTTTATCATTGTATATCCTGTAATTTATTTTCCTCTCTATTTCAGGATTTCCTGCAGCCGCGCATCTGTATGCAGGAGTTCCTTCGCGCGATCCCTATATTGCTGCTCATGCAGATACGTATAGCGGAACGGTTTGATCGACGGTGCCAGATCAATTGCTTTCTCAAAATCCTCCCGCCGAAGATCCAGTGTTTTTACATAATCCCAGAAGCCCGTCTGCGTAAAAATCGTGTCTACCCTCCGGTAACGATGATCCTGCACAACACTCATCAGATAGGTTGCAATGCCGACCTGAATACCATGAAGCTGCGGATGCTCAAGCATCTTGTCCAGCGCATGGGAAATCAGATGTTCGCTGCCGCTCGTTGGTGCACTGCTGCCCGCAATCTCATTTGCAATTCCGCTCATCGCAAGAGAATCCAGAAGTTCCTTTAAAAACAGATCATCCTGTATAGAAGTAAACGGTGTGCGCACAAAACTGTTGACTGCTTTCTTTGCAATCATGACAGCAAAATCGTTGACTTTTCCGTACCCATGTTCTTCCTCAAAAATCCAGTCATACAGTGCCGTAATTTTTGATACCATATCGCCGATTCCGGAATATAAAAATTTCTCCGGTGCACTGCGGATAATCCTTGTATCCACCACAATCCCATATGCAAGTTTTGCCGGAACGGACTTGCGGCGTCCTTCCACCAGAAGGGAAGCACTGGCACTTGAAAAGCCATCGCTCGATGCCGATGTCGGGATGCTGATAAACGGCAGATTTCGCAGAAATCCACAATATTTCGCACCATCAATCACTTTTCCGCCACCGATGCCGATGACTGCCTGCGTCTTCGCCGGCATGGAAAATGCAAGGCTGGTCAGATCTTCCAACCGCACGGTATCAAGTTCCTGATATTCTAAAATATCAATGTCCTCCTGCTGCAATGCTTCCATAACGGTAGAACCAAACATTTCTACAAGACCGTTTCCAAACAATACAACTACTTTCTGTAACTGTAACTCTTTTAAGTAAATCCCCAGATTGTCCAATGCACCCGCACCGATCTTTAAAAGTGCCGGAATGGAAATGTGTTTTCCTGCCATAATAAATGTTCTCCTTCTCATTCTCTTTTCTATTGATTTTAGTATAAACAAAGGTTCCTGAAATTACAATCAATTCCCCCGAAAAAACGCACACGCTTCTCTTTACAATTATGGGTAAGAAAAAAGACGATTTCCTGCGAAACCGTCTTTTTCTTATTAAAATTCTGACGAGACTCCTGTAAATTTACTTTGTCACTTTGATCGTCATCTTTACAGTCTTTGTCTTTCCGTTCTTTAAAGTGACTTTTACTTTCACAACTGCTTTGCCAGCTTTCTTTGCGACAATTGTACCATTTTTATTCACTGTTACAACCGCCTTTTTGGAAGATGTATAAGTGATCTTCTTTACATTTTCCATGTTCAGGTTCTTATCAAAAGTAACTTTTGCCTTCTTTCCGTTTGCAACCGTTTTCTTGGTATCCTTTAATGCAACACTCTTTAAGATTTTACTGCTCAGAGCCTTTGCATCCTTCTCATTCAGCAGTACATAATCACCGGCATCTTTGGTATCCACTGTCACCGTTCCGTCTTTGGAAACCTTATAAGTCCTGCTGCTGATCAGGACTTTTTCTCCTGTCTTTTTATCAACTTTTACAAGTGTCAGCTTTTTGCCTGCCTGCAGATCCTTCGCATTGACAGATACGCTGTTCATCTCTTTGCCGGAAGCGTTCTTCGTTGTCTGGGTAATCGTAATGTCGCTGGTTCCTGCCTCTTTGACTAATTTTGCAACCACATCTGCTGAAATTGTAGTCTTCTTTGTCTCGGAAGTATTCTTTACTGTTTTTTCCAGCTGTGCCCGGGCATCTGTCACTTCTCCCTTATCGTTCTTTTCAACGGTAAGTGTCGCATTTGTATCTTTTGCAATATTCTCAAATGTTTTGTCCGTTTTCCGGGTTTCTGATGGTTTTGTATCCGGTGTTGTTGTGCTGCCGGAATTTCCACCAGAGGTGCTGCTGCCGGAGGAAGAATTTCCGCCATTATTTCCACTCTGGCTGGTCTGTTTTACCGCAATCAGGCCATCGGCATCTGCTTTTGCAGCTTCTGCATCACTGATCGTTGTTCCTTTGAATGCATCAAAGTAAAGTACCGATTCCACATCTACCGCGGAACCTGCCGGGTTGGAATTACACCAGAGTCCGAATGCCTGCACATCTTTTAAAGCATCCCCACTAAGTTTTCCACCCGTCTTCCCTTTAAAAGCTGAGAATGGAACGGTTACTTCATAGGCATCTTCTGTCTTCGCAAGATTGGTCAGATATACTTCATACTCTTCTCCTCCTGCCTTGATCTGTACAACAACCTTCTGCCCTTTTCCATCAAGTTTTGTCCAGAATTTCAATGCATTATAGGCTGAAAAATCTGTATTGCCCAGACTTGCATTTACCAGACCCGTCCAGACTTCCGAACCGGTTGTTTTTAATTTGTAACTAAATGCAGCACCATATGTACCGTCTGCCTTATGCTCCTGATCCAGCGTAAAGGACGAACTGCATCCAGCGGCAGAATTTCCACCGTAAGCTGCATCCAGAAGTCCATTACTCCCGACATAGTAGTCAAAATTTTCCAGCACACCTGCCGGAGCTTTGTCCTTTTCTTTTCCGATACTCAGATTTGTGATCGTGGACAGTTCTTTTCCATCTGCAACGAGTGTAATGGATGCAACATCTGTTTCTCCGATCTGATCCATTTCCTTTTGTGTCAGCTGCGCCGTATAGAATCTGTCGGAGCCTTTTGCAGCCGGCAATGTCAACTGTTTGCCCTTTGCCGTATCCTTTACAACAAACGATACTTCACCGGCATTGGAAACACTTGCCTTTAATGCAGTTGGCTTTAAAATCGTATCCATATCAAACGGTGCTACCATGTATCCGCTGACATCTTTGTAATTATCCGTCTTTACTCCTGCGTACTTATCGATATTTCCATAGAAATTCGTACCGTTTCCAAATACTGAATCCGCGTTGTTGTAGTAATCAATAAACTCATTGACCATTTCCTGACCCATGGTATCACTGTATTTATACGGCACATAGAAATTGGTATCGCTGAAATTTGCCCATACCATATAATATGGCATGTCGTTTTTCTTTGCGATATCATTCACTTTCTGATACCAGTTCACACCCGACTTTGCCTCACTGACCGGATTATTTTTTACAAGAAGCCCTTCGTTATCACTTCCATCCTTTTTCATCACACGTACACCGGTCTCCGAAATCGCAGCCAGCTTGTTATGCTGTTTTGCAAGTGATGATACAACCTGACAGGTCTGATCCAGATGATCAAAGAATGAAGTATCACTCTCTGCCGGATAAGTATTAAAGTCGTTGTAATAATCAAATGCCAGAATGTCTACACAGGCATCTCCCGGATACCGCGACATATACTCTGCCTCGGTCTCCAGCGGTCCGTTTGGCGAATACACATAAAGCATATTGTGCACGCCTTTGGATTCCAGATAATCTCTGGTATATGCATACAGACTCCTGTAACTTTCTGCGGTGTTTGCACTGCCCCACCAGAACCAGCCGCCGGTATCCTCATGGAATGGCCGGAAAATCACCGGGATATTCTCCTTTTCCAATGCATTGGCATAGAATGCAATCGTATCAAGATATGCCTTAAATACCTCATTCTTCTCTCCACCAGGCAAAATCTTCTTTAACGAATCACCGGATAAATCTTTTGCTTCATTAAAATCACAGTTATAGAAATCGTAGGTTCCATCTGCATTCTTTTTAATCTTTGCATTGGTGAAATTCGGCATATGGGTGGATAAGGTAACGATTGCACCGTTTTGGGCCGCCTTTTTGCTGTAGTCAATGGAACTCTGCAGTGCAGATGCCGCATCCGTACCACCAGCCTCGCTTCCAAACAATGCCAGGGAGTCAATGCCGAAAATACCGCTGACGGAACCGGTCACATCTTTTACATCTCCCAGATCGTTGTTTCCTACGGAATGGCTCACATCATTCTGATGTCCAAACAGTACCTGATCACTTTCGGTCAGTCCCTGCAGATATGCATACAATGCCTTTGCGCTATTGCTGGCATCCGGATCTGTCATGGTCAGGGTTTTATCTGTTGCTTCTGGTTTTGCCTGTGTTCCGTCTGTATTCGGTGTTGCGGTAATTGTCACAAAATCACCACTGGCATCCTTCTGGGAAAGTATCAGATTATCCAGATAAACATCCCCTGCAAAGGAACTGTTGGCTCCGATAAGTCCGATTGTCAGATCATCCATTGGTGTGGCAGATGGAGAAAATCCTAAAGTAACTGTAACTTTCTTATATCCGTTTCCTGCATCTGTTGCCTCGGACGAATCTATGCTGGTATCTTTATTGATTCCGCTGTTGGAGAAAAATTTTATCTTGGAAATATTACTGCTTTCCGGATAAATCAAATCCACACTCACCTGATTATAATTGCTGATATCAGCCGGTGTCTTGGGTGTGAATTTCACTTTTGCCTCACTCCATGATTCGCCGGAGTTGGCTTTATAATCCAGACTTACTTTTAATCTTCCGTCTCCGCCATTTGCGTCATAGGAAAGTTCCGGAGCAGCATTTTTTGTTCCACCGTGGAAATACTGATATCCGGTTTCACCTGCCCACAGATTTACCTGGGATTCATCATTTAAATCAGAGAGAACGGTTGGCTCCTGTTTGGTCAGTTCCTGTTTATCGCTTGATAAATTTGTGAGAACTACATTTGAAAATGTCACAGTTCCATTAAATCCGGTTCCCACAAGAACGAATTCAACATCCATCAATGTATCCGGTGTTATTCCTGAAAACTTTACTTTCAGATCAGCTGAATAATTCTCCCCAACTTTCATAAAAGAATCCTTCTGCAGCCACTGGCAATCCGTACTGTTGTTCCATCCCCATTTTGATCCCAGTTTTGTTACACCCTGGATATTCAGATGCGCTTTATCTGCATCCAGCGACTGATAGGATGCTTCATCCAATGTTACCTTTGCAGTTAATTCATACTCTTCATTCACATTTCCCAACGAGCCATTGATGGAATCATTATATACAAAAGTAATTTTTCCTGCACCATTCCAGTCTTCTTCTTTCAATCCTGAAAAATCAATGGTTTCTGTTGTTTTTGCGTCCTCATTTTTGTACAGTTCTGTACGTGTTACTGTTGGTGCTGACGCTTCATTTGTTTCCGCCGCATACACAATCTCATTCTGTAAAAATGTGCATGCCTCCGGTGTCAGCGACCCCATCATTGCTGCTGCCAGCGTGATGGCAACAATCTGTTTTCCTACCCTTCTCATGTTTTTGCTCTACCTTTCCTTTCTTCTCCATTTTAGCTGTAAAAACCTTCCAGCACCCTCCATCTATCCGGTTTCACTTAATAAAAAAGCAATTGCACGCTGCTTCCCATATTTCAGGGAGAGGGTACTGCATACTTGGGGAGTGCAGTAAAAATATGGGAACCAGTGTGCAATTGCTTTATTTATTTGATAAATTCAGTATATCACAAAGTAATTTTAAGTCAATATTTAGTTAATATAAAATTAAATATTGTAAAGTATTACTTAATTTAATGTTTTTTAATCTTTTTTTAATCTTTTAATTGGGCACTTTGCCAAGGGGCGAAAGTACCAGTTCCTTATTAATTGAAAAAAGCACCTGTAAAACAGATTATGTTCTGCTCTACAGGTGCTAATATCGTGCAAGTTCTTTTAAGCTGCCTTCCAAAGAATAACCCCCTCTTTTTGTACATTCTTATAAAATGGAAGCACTTCCCCCACTTTTTCATATTTTCTTCTTTAATATCAATGATAGAAAAAATCTTATCATAACGTACCATTTTTTCTGCACCTATTCCATATTTTCTTTTTCATAAGATTCCACCAGTCAAAGAACAATTCAAAAATTAAGGGGACGATCAAAACCATCCCCTTAAAAATTTTAAATATAATTAATCAATTTTTCTTAACATTGCCAAGTCAAGGTTACACCAGTCATTTGCTCCTGCTACAGAATAAACCCCGATCTCCAACGTATGATTTGTAACAACAATCTTGTCTATACTAAAAATATTCCAATTAATGTCACTTGTTTCAATCGTGGTATCAAGCTCACTTCCTCCATAATTTTTTGCATAAAGTTGTAAAACATCCTGTTTCCCATTTGTCTTTGCCCAAATTGAGAATTTATATGTTCCATTCGGAATATTTGTATACGTTTTATATACAGAACACGAATACTCTTTATCATCCCAAAATGTTAATTTGTAATCTCCATCATATGCATCACCATATTCTGTTCTTACAGTATTTTCATCTGACGAATCACTTGTCCATACATTCCATCCACTCGGTGAAATAGTTATCCCATTCTGTTCAAAACTGATATTTGTCAATAAATTTTCACACGGTTTATTAAGCACCTTAATAGAATCTAATGCATTTCCCTGAAAATTAAACAACGTCATGTTATCCCATGTATTACTTGGAGTTACGGTATCATTTTTATACGCAACCCCTGCAGATGTAGCATATGTTCCACCTTCTACAGGTATCCATTCTGGTTCCCAATAAAAATATCCAATACCTTTATCATCTGGTACATTTAAAATGATTGATTCCAGATCATTCATAAATTCAAATTGTCCTTCTACTGTTGCAGGATATCCTCCAACTTCTTCATCTCCACTAATGAATACATTTCCTTCACCATCACCATCTTCCGTTGTCCATGCATACGCAGTTTCTACAACACACACTTCTTTATTATAAGTGGTCGCCAAGTAATTCAAATTATACTGAAGCCCCTCCATGGTTCCATGCCACATTGGATAATAAGATAATCCAAATACATCAAAATCCAAGTTTGGTGACTCTTTCAATAATCCACCAAAATACCAGGTATACAACTGATTTTTTCCACCCTGATCCAGATGAAGCATAATTTTGGTACTCGATGCAGCAGAAGCACGTACTCCAGAAATTGCAGATTCTAAAAGACCCGCTAATCCGGAAAAATCCTCATTCGTCCCTATTTTGCCATCTTCATGAAGAATCCCCGATGATATTTCATTTTATCCTTTTACCCCTCCGGCAACCAATCCATTCTGAATAAATCGCTGTAAGCACATAAAGATGATCATGATCGGCAGGGATGAAATCACTGCTGCTGCAGCAAACAAAGTCCAGTGCGCAGCAAACTGATCACTGATAAAGGACTGCAGTCCGAGTGCAAGCGTCATTTTTCCCGGTGTCTGCAAAAAGATTGAGGTAATCACATATTCACTGTATGTTGCAATAAACGAAAACAGGAAGATCACGGCAAGCTGTGGCATTGCAAGCGGGATGATGATCTTATAAAAAACCTGGAATTCATTTGCTCCATCCACCATTGCAGCTTCATCCAATTCCACCGGAAGTCCATCGATATAAGATTTAAGTAACCAGATATTGTAAGCACTTCCACCTGCAAGCACAAGAATGAGTGCAAAGCTGTTGTCCACCAGCCCGAACTTATAAATTAAAATATAGTATCCGGCAACTGCCATGCTGTTTGGAAACACCTGTAATATCAAAAGTGCCATCAGCCCATATTTTCTTCCCACAAACCGCAGTCTTGCAAACGCATACGCTGCAAGTGAAGTAAGCACAAGTTGTATGATTGCTACAATAAAGCAAAACTTCAGGGAATTAAAAACCCAGATTCCAAAATCCGTTTCCCGAAACAGTTCCACATAATGTTCAATGCTGAATTTTTCAGGGAACAATGAGGACAGGAAAAAGCTGTCACCCGCGGAAAAAGAGGACATAACAATCCATATGACCGGAAACAGCACCACGATCATCGTGATCCATATGACCACCCTGCTTCCCCACAGTGTCCGTTGTTCTGAGGCGGATATTTTCTTTTTATTTTTCATTTAATCAACCTCCTTAAATGAGCCGGACAGCCGCATATTAATCAGCGTAAATGTTCCGACAATGATAAAGATCAGCACACTGAACGTTGCAGACAGTTCATACCGGTTCGACCATGTGGTCATCTTATAGGTGGTACTAGCAAGGATATCCGTATAACCCGCAAACTGGTTATCCACTCTCGCCGGTCCACCTTGTGTAATCATGTATATATTTCCAAAATTGTTAAAATTAGCCGCAAACGAAGAAATTACAAGAGGAATGGAAAGTTTCGTCACCATCGGCAATGTAATGCTCTTAAAGCACTGAAATTTTGATGCCCCATCCATTTTAGCCGCCTCATAGTATTCACCAGAAATCGCCTGTAGTCCGCCAAGACAGACATTCATCATATAGGGAAATCCCAGCCACACATTCACGATAATCAGCCCAACCCTTGCCCAGAATGGATTGGTCAGCCACGGTACATTCCAGGCAATACCGATTGTATGCAGTAAATTATTGATTCCACCATACTGCTCATTTAGCAGGCCCTGCCATGCGAGGATTGCAATCGTAGATGGCAATGCCCACGGCACAATCAGTACTGCACGGTAAATTTTTGATTCTTTCATATGCGGATTGTTTAACAAAATGGCAAGAATCAGTCCCATTGCATAGGAACCTGCCGTACTTAACAGCGCAAAACAAATCGTCCACCCAAGTACCGGGAAAAACACATTTTTAATACTTCCGGAAAATACGGTCAGATAATTTTCCAGACCCACAAACGTGTAATCTGTCAGATGATACATGTTGTAATTAGTAAAAGATAAAATCACCGTATAAATAATTGGCAGACATGTCACCAACAGAATCGAGATCAGTGCCGGTGCCAGATAAGTATACCCAAGCGCATTCTTTTTCTTTCTCATGCCATCACTACTTTCCTGAATTCATCAATTCAATCGCTTCTTTCAACTGCGTAACCATATTTTTGGCAGCTTCCTCTGGTGTTTGCTCCCCAGACCACATCGAACGGATATTGTTTGTGTGGATACTCCAGAGCTGTCCCATTTCTGATACGGTCGGCATCGGCTCTCCATCATTGATCTGCTCGACAAATGCCTGTGTGTATGCATTACTCTGGATCTCATCAAGTTTCTGATCTGCCAGTTTTGCCGGTATACGGTCACCCGCCTCATACATGCCAAGTGCACCGTTTTCCATCAGATAGGAAATAAAATCCCATGCTGCATCCTGATTTTTACTGCTGTTGCTCACAAAACTTACCTGTGTACCCACCGGGGTCACAAACGGCTGTCCGTGGAAAGTTGGCATTTTTGCTACAGCAAATTTAGTTCCTGCAGAGGTAAAACCGTCAATATCCCATGGTCCACCAATATAATAAGCACATTTTCCGTTCTGGAAATTACTTCTTGCGATATCGGCTGTCACATCTGCCGTGATCAGTTTATATTTATTGCACAGGTCATTGATAAAGGCATAGGCTTCCACACTGCCCTCATTATCAAGACCGATGTCTGCCGTGTCATATGCCCCATCCTGATATTTAAAAATATAACCTCCGCAGGCTCTCACAAAACCAAGATCGTAGTATATGCTTGTTGCATCAAACTGTACACCTCCGTCTGCGGCTGCCTGATCGACCAGTTCTTCCCATGTTTTTGGAACTTCCGATACAAGATCTGTGTTGTAAAACAGTGCAGTAGTCTCTACGGAAAGTGGTGCTGCATATCGTTTTCCATCTACATAACATGCCTGGATGGCTGCATCGGAAAAATCCTGATCCGCATACAGATCCTGTGGCACTTCTGCAGTAAGATCTGCGTTTACATAATCTGCAAGCTGGTCATTTGGAATCCCCACCACAGCATCCGGTCCGGAAGCACTTTTTACTGCCTGTGCAAACTGCTGGACAGATGGAGACTGGTGAATGACTTCTACCTTTCGTCCGTTCTTTTCTCCCCATTCATCTGCATATTTCTGAATGGTATCCACTTCCACGTTCATGTTCGTCCAAATCACGAGTTTTTCCCCAGAAGCTTCCCTTTTTCCGGTTCCAGTTCCACTTCCACAGCCAGTCAACATTCCCACTGCCATTGTTACAGCCAGCACAGCTGTTATTAATTTTTTCTTCATATGATTGCCCTCCTTTACATTGTTTTCATGTTTATCAGCGCGCTGTTTGCGTTTCCATTTTCGTCAAACAATGCCATATTTGCCATGGCATTTCCTGCTGTCATCTTGTCTTTCATGTACTTGCTGCCACTCTTACTTGCCCACGTACAGTCCGGTATTGGCAACCATGCCGGTTCCCAGTAAAACACGCCGATGCCTCTTTTATTGTTTACACTTCTTACCGTTGCAAACAAATCCCGCAAGAATGCTTCCTGCCCCTGCTGTGTTGCCGGGTATCCAGTGATTTTTTCATGCTCCTTCGAATAAACGATTCCGTTGCAGCCAAATGTTTCCGTAGTATAACCAATTGAAGTCTCTGCAACAAGTACATCTTTGTCATACCGGCTGCTGATATCATTCTGTCTCTTATACACATCTGACGCTGCCGACGA
>ERZ1026958.696-NODE-696-length-12901-cov-4.495563_pt1 | contig 12901 bp, 8 predicted proteins | sample MGYA00519567_ERZ1026958 | MGnify/ENA primary metagenome ERZ1026958 (study PRJEB26926, sample SAMN06164518) | human gut metagenome | biome: ENVO:00009003; feature: ENVO:2100002; material: ENVO:00002003 | host: Homo sapiens | place: USA | collected 2012 ...
ACTTTATACTTATGAAAAACAAAGTTTTACTATTTTTTGCATTGGTGGTACTGTGCTGCTCTTCAGCATGGGCTCAGATTCAAATTAAAGGGACTGTCGTCTCGGAAAACGATTCCGAGCCGATGATTGGAGTTGCGATTCTAGAGGTAGGAACTTCGAACGGAGTCATTACAGATTTGGATGGGAATTTCAATATTCAGGTAAAGAACGAAAACAGCCAACTGGAAGTGTCGTTTGTGGGATATAAAAAGCAGATAATCAAACTGCAGGGGCGCACTAACCTAAATGTGCGACTGGTTGAAGACACGAAAGTGTTGGATGAAGTGGTCGTTGTGGGTTATGGTGTGCAACGCAAGAGTGACCTTACCGGTTCGGTAGCTTCTGTAAAGGCTGATGAACTGAAAGGTTTGTCAACTACCGATGCTGCTGCTGCTTTGCAAGGTAAGGCAGCAGGTGTACAGATTTTGAATGGTTCTGGTAAACCAGGTCAAGGCGCATCAATCCGCGTTCGTGGTTATTCCTCAAACTCCAACAACATCGGTCCTTTGCTGATTGTTGATGGTTTGCAAGTTAGCTCTATCCAATACCTCGACCCTTCTATGATTGAATCAATGGAAGTATTGAAGGATGCTGCTTCGGCTGCCATCTATGGTGCTGAAGCAGGTAATGGTGTTGTTCTTATCACTACTAAATCAGGTGCGAAAGGACGAGGATCTATTACTTATAGTGGTAAGTGGACTAAACAATCACTCGGAAGCGTGCCCAATTTGCTTAACGCTACTCAATTCAAGGACTGGATGACTATGCAGCTTGGTGCTGAATCTGTGAATGCTACTTTGGCTGATGCTCAGACTCAATACGGATGGGATCCTAATACCGATACAGACTGGTTAGATGCTTATTTCGAAGATACTTGGGCTCAACAGCACACCCTTACTTTCCAAGGTGGTAACGACCGCGGCTCATACTTCCTGAGTGTGAACCATGTGAACCAAGACGGTATCGTTAAGGGTAGCAAAGATAAGTACGAACGTCTTACCGCTCAACTGAATGCCGATTATATGATTAAGGATTGGTTGAAAGTAGGTACCAACACCTCCATTGAAAAATGGAGTTCTCGTGGCATATCTGAACAAGGTTATGGTTCTTCATTCGAAATGCTTCTTTTGATTGACCCGTTAACTCCGCTCTATTGGACAAAACGAGAACAGATGTTGGGTGAATATCGTAACTACTACGACCAAATTCAAGCAGGTAACTCTAACTACACTCTCTTTGGTGATGAAAATGGCTACTATGCCACTTCCTACTTCAACCAACGTCTTGCCGGTGGTAACCCCTTCTCACAACGCGACCGTTCTGAATCGCGCAACAGTGGTGTAAACGTTAATGGTACTGCTTACATGAACGTTACTCCTATCAAGCAAGTGACTTTCACTTCCCGTTTGGGTTATCGTATCTCCTTCAACAACGAATCTGACTGGCAATACCCCTACTACCTCAATGGTCAAACCAAAGGTGATAACTACACTATCTCAGGCGCCAGTAGAAACTCTACTTGGTATCAATGGGAAAACTTCGTCAACTATAACGATATCTTCGCCGGCAAACACGCTGTAGGTGCCATGGCCGGTATGTCATATCGCCAAAGCGATTCAAATTATGTCAGCGCCAATGCTTCGGGTCCGGATATCCTTAAAGCTTATTCTCCCAACTTCATCTACCTCGATTGCGTAAATGCTAATGATAAAACAGTAAAGAACATCGGCGGCATACCGGGTACTTCTCGCGCACTCTCTTACTTCGGTCGTGTAACTTATAGCTATGACAACCGCTATAGCGTTCAGGCTAACTTCCGTGCCGATGCTTTCGACTCTTCCAAACTTTCGAAAGACAACCGTTGGGGTAAGTTCTTCTCCGCATCTGCAGGCTGGACATTCTCAAACGAAAGCTTCTTCAAAGATAGAGTTAATCCAAGCATCATGTCATATGGTAAGATACGTGCATCTTGGGGACAGAATGGTAACGTGAACGTATTGAAGAACTATGCATATATAGCTGGTATTAATACAAATGGACAATTCTATAACTATGGTTCAACAAGTGCCGTTACTTTAGGTTCAATGCCTAACGGTATTGCCAACCCTAACTTGACTTGGGAAACTTCAGAACAAATCGACTTGGGTGCTGACTTCCGTTTCTTAAACAACAGATTGACCGTTGGTTTCGATTGGTACAAGAAAATTACTAAGGACTTGCTTGTAGATGCTCCCACTATGCCTGAATCAGGTGTTTCTACTATGACTGTAAACGCTGGTGAAGTTGAAAACAGCGGTTTCGAAGTAGAACTTAGTTGGAAAGACCATATCGGTGACTTCAAATATGGAATATCTGCTAACATGGCAACACTTCACAACGAAGTGACTTACCTCGATCCATCTATCGAACGTATCGCTGGCGCAACTGTTGAAGGTGCATCTCCTGAAGCTGTTCGTTGTTACTTCGAAGAAGGCGAACCCGTATGGTACATGCGCGGTTATAAGTATGCAGGCGTTGCTGCTGACGGTACTGCACAATACTACACCAAAGATGGTCAATTGACCAACGACCCACAAACTGAGGACATGACTAACATAGGTTCTGGTCTTCCTACTTTGACTTACGGTATTACCTTGAATGCTGAATACAAGGGATTCGACTTCACTTTGTTCGGTACTGGTGCTGCCGGTAACGATATTTACTACGGTCTCTATCATACAGGCTACAACAACATAGCAGAAGATGTTTATAAAGACTTCAAGTCTGGCAAACTTCCTAATGCCTCTTCCGTAGCAGGTAGTGGTACATTCTGGCGTTCATCTGCCATGGTTTACAATGGCTCGTTCTTCAAGATCAAGCAAATTCAACTTGGTTACACATTGCCTAAGAGAATCACTAATAAAGCATTCATCGAAAACGCACGTGTTTACGTATCATTGGACGACTTCTTCACATTCACCAAGTATCCGGGTCTCGATCCTGAAACTTGTACAAATGAATACAACTGTCCGGGTTTGGACAAGGGTGCATATCCTAACATGCGCAAGATGGTATTTGGCGTAAGTGTTACATTTTAATTTTAATTAATCGAAAGAGATATGAAAAAAATATTTTTATCAATCGCTTTGCTTTCAAGTATGATGTTCACCGCGTGTGAAGACATGCTTGATGTGGAACAGAAAGCAACCAGCAATACAGCTAACTTCTACAAGACTGATGCGGATGCCGAATCCGCGCTGACAGCCATGTACGCTACTTATATCAATGAAATCGGTGGTACTGAAGGTATTTGGAATGCCTATATCATGGGGCTTAACTACTCTGCCGACGATGTGTTTGCAGCCGGTGGTGACATTAACGACCACGCAGATTTCCGTATCCTTAATGAGTTCCGTTATGATGCCAGCTCTCTCCCTATCGGTAATCTTTATAATCACATTTATAAGGCAATCTATTCTGCCAACTTGATAATTCACTATTTTGGTGAAACAGCAGATACTCCTATTAAGAAACGAGCTGTTGCCGAAGCTAAGGTTATGCGTGCATGGGCACACATGTTGGCTGCACAGGTGTATTATCAACCTCCTTTGATTGACCACCTCATCACCGATGAAAAACCGGTTAATGCTGAGTCACAAAAGGCTATCTTTGACTGGTGCGTGAAAGAATGTGAAGACGCTCTTTTTGACTTGCCCGATCGTAATGGTAAGAATGATAAAGAAGGTGCTTGGGTTGTAACTAAAGGTTTCGCTCAATTCGTAGCCGGTAAGTCTGCTCTTTTTGCAGGTGACAATGCTAAGGTGATTAGCGTAATGAAGCCCCTTGTAGAGTCTGAAAACTACGACCTCGTTCCGGGTGGACGTTTCCGCGACTTGTTCCACGTAGAAGGTGATGGTTGTGAAGAAAAGATTTTCGAATTCAACTATATTACTAATACAGCGGCTGCAGGTGGTGCAGATGCTTGGAGAGTCGGTAATAATCGTGGCCGTTGGATGGTAGCTAACGTACTTAACTGGCGTGGTGATGATATTCAAGGTGGTGGTAAGAGTCCGCTTATTTGTTCAACCGGTGGTTGGGGTGGTGGCTCTATCAATCATGAGTTTGCTCACAAAATGCTGGCAAACGATGGTGACAGCTATCGTCGTAAAGCTACTTTCTTGACTTCCGATGAATTCTTTTACGATGAAGAACTTTGCGGTTGGAAAAGCGATGCTACTTGCACTACTCGCGCACAAAAAGAAAAAGACCCGGAACGTGGTATTACCAATACTTATGGCTCATTCTCTCGTAGTGACGTGATGGAAGTGAAGATGATGATGCATCCTAACGATGCTGACTTATCTGTAGGTGACAACTGTAACAATACGAACCTCTGTATTGCTCGTTTGGGTGAAGCTTATCTGATTTATGCAGAAGCTTGTATCGCATCAAATCAACTTGGTGAAGCTAAGAAATATATCAACAAGATTCAAAATCGTGCAGGTTCAAAGACTGTATCTGAAACTGTTGACCTCAAAGTGCTTCAAGACGAAAAGCAATATGAACTTTGGTTCGAAGGCTGCCGTTGGTTCGATATCGTTCGTTGGGGTATTGCTAAGGAATGCTACGACAAGGTGCTTGATAACATCCCTTATCAAACTGACGAATATTGGACTTCCCCTGCAAATGCCAGAAAGCCTCACAAGCTTGTGTATGACGTACGTCACCCATTTGCCGAGGCTGGTATTACACTTAAATTTGTTGAGGGTAAGCACGAATACTGGCCACTCCCACAAAATATAATCGAAATCAACGACCAAATACATCAAGTACGCGGTTGGGCAAAATAATATTCATAATTTAATCAGAACGCTGAAGGGGCTGTGTCAAAATTGCACTGCCCCCCCAAAAAAAAGTTAGACGTTAAAAAAATAACGTTATAAAGTCTCTAAATAATGAGCTCGGTATTTTACCGGGCTCATTCCCTTAAGCCTCTAATTCTATCATTATTATACCAATCAATATATGCCTCTAGTTCCTTCTTGAACTCTTTCATGGATTTAAATTCTTTGTTGTATAATAGTTCTGACTTCATAAGCCCAAAGAAGTTTTCCATAACAGAGTTATCCCGGCAATTTCCCTTTCGTGACACGCTTTGTACTATACCATGTTCGTTCAAGGCTTCTTGATAATTTTTATGTTGATATTGTCATCCTTGATCAGAATGCAATATGATTTGATTCTCTTTTGCTAATTTGTCGGTAATGGCAAACAGATCATTCAACATTTTGTTTATTTGCTCCAAATCCGCTCTGTCGGCTATATTATAATTTAGTATTTCTCCGTTAAATATATCTATTACAGGTGATAAGAAACTTTTCTGCTGACCGATTGAGATTTGCGACACATCTGTGGCAAGCTTAAGATAAGGGCAATCTTACCGACAGTTCCTTTATATGACCGATAACATGAAAATGAGTTATCAACTCAACCACGCTAACTCCGGCTTCATGAAGTCGGAGAATCTCTTGCTTTTCTTCTAATGTGTGATGCATTGACATAAATAAACCCCAAAAGTTTTTTGTCTAACTTTTGGGGTTCACTTTATTTTGACGCAACCTCCTCTAGGGCTATTGAAAAACTATTTCGCTACTCCTTGCTTGGTCTGTATTACAGTCTGCATGGTACCGTTCGGATTATACTTTAATTCATCCACACATACGCTGCGTCGTCCTATTGCTCCGGTATGACCATCAAGTGTTAACGTTGCATTGTGGTAGAACAGATACCACTTGCCTTGGAATTCGGCAATTCCCGGATGGATTGTAAAACTGTTTTCTGCCATGCCGGTCAACTCCCCTTGTGGTGTCCATGGACCTTCCATACCAGGAGCGGTGGCATAAGATATGGTTTCGCGCCCTTGTCCGAATGATGCATATGTGAGGTAATACAAATTGCCATGTTTATGTAACCATGGACCTTCTACATAACGGGGCAGGTCTACTACTTGGATATCCCCGTCAATTTCGGTGAGATTGGGCTTTAATTTGGCAAGGAAACAAGTCCCATTTCCCCAACAAAGCCATGCTTGTCCATTGTCATCGATTAAGGCAGTAGGATCTATGTCATTCCACCAGCCACGTGGACCGTTGGAGGTCATATCATCGGTTACAAGAGGCTGGCCGATTGCGTCAGTAAAAGGTCCGGTGGGAGTATCTCCGACGGCTACACCGATTGCTTTGCTATTGTAGGGTTCACCGGCTTGTACAGTAGTATAGTAATAGAATTTGCCATTGTGCTCTATAACTTGTGAGGCCCATGCTTCACCAATCCCCCATTTGAAGTCTGTGGGCTTCAATACAACACCATGATCAGTCCATGTTTGCATGTCCTGTGTAGAGTAACATAACCATTCGGTAATGTTGAATTCTTTGCCGCCATGAGCAGTGTCCTGACCTTCATAGAACTCGTCGTGCCCTACGTAAAGATAGAGAGTTCCGTCGTATACAAGCGGAGCCGGATCTGCTGTAAATTTGTCTTTAACTAAGGGGTTGCCTGTGTTTTGAAAAGTGGGTAATTGTGGGCGTTGTACACATCCTGCCAGCAGGACAATGGCACAAAAAATAAAAAGCAAATTCTTTTTCATACGTAATATGTTATTAGATAGCATTAATTAATCAAGGTTGAGTAAGGCATGAACCTCAATACAAAAATAGGCCTGTAATGCATTTGTAGGCTTGTGCTTTTAGATATTCAGTTTATATTTTTAGATAAAAATAAGTCCTACATACTTTTCCCAAAGTAGTAGGACCCGTTTCTAAGTATGACTAACTTATGTATAACTGATGATTTGTGTCTGTTTAAGTTTGTTATATTCGGTTTTGAAAGAATTATTCAAAGCTGATCCAGTCTACTGCTACCGGGTTTTCTCCGGTCTGAGTTATAATCAGGTCTTGCATGCTTGTAGGTGCATTGGATACATTTGTACTGATTTCGGTCCATTTCCCGGTTGGTTTTATGGGCAATTCGGCAATTGTCATTCCTTTTTCACCGGGAGTCCGCAGGGTTATTGCTCCGCCTTTTTCCGAGCGCACACGTGCTTTGAGCCGCTTTACGGGAGTGATGCCGAAATCTACTTTATTATATGTCACCCATGTACCAGCTCTGTTGAATAAGGTCTGCCAGCCTTCAAATGTATTGGAAGGCTCCAGATAATCAATAGTCACTCCGTAGGGGCTTATGGTAGAATAGCGGTCAATCTGTATTTTGCTTCGTGCATCGGTTATTCCTACACCGCGCAGTGTCGGTTTGACTTTTTTGATAGTGCCGTCTGTATTGAAGAATAGCGAGTCGATACGCGCCGAACGGTTCTTGTCGAAATTGGGAGAATAGTCATTATGGTGATAGAAGAGATACCACTGCCCATTGTACTCTGTAATGGAGTGGTGGTTTGTCCAGCAGCCGGAAGGTGATTCATCCATAATTATTCCCGTAAAGGTGAACGGACCCATTGGGCTGTCTGCCATGGCATACGCCAGAGTTTCAGTCTTGTCTTGCACCCAGGGGAAAGTGAGGTAATATTTATTATTGTGCTTGAAGGCATACGGCCCTTCCTTAAATCCGTCAGGCAATCCTTGAATCTGCATGGGTTCTGAAGCGAGTTCTTTCATGTTCGGTTTCAATTTGGCAACTGAAATTCCGCGTCCGGACCAGTAAATATATGCTTCTCCATCTGTATCGATGAGGACGCAGGGGTCAATGCCGCCTACTCCTTTTATAGGTTCGGCTTCCGGAGTGAAAGGTCCTTCCGGACTGTCAGCGATGGCTACACCGATGCTGAATCCGCGTCTGCCTTCACCTTGGGGAGTACTGGGAAAATAGAAATAATATTTTCCGTCTTTGTACACACAGTCGGGCGCCCACATGGAGTAGGAGTCGGGCTGTACCCAGGGTACTTTGTTCTGAGTAAGGATTACACCATGGTCTGTCCAGTCGGTCAGGTTGGTCGAGGAAAATACATGGTAGTCTGCCATGCAGAACCATTCTTTCAAACGGTCAATAGGACTGGGTATGTCATGCGAAGGGTAAATATATACCTTGCCGTTGAACACTCGCGCCGTAGGGTCGGCGGTAAATTGGTCTCTGATGACCGGGTTCTGCGCCTGAAGGGTACTTGCAATAGTAATTGCCGCAGAGAATAAAAGGAAAAGTTTTCTCATGATATTATAATGTGTTACATGTTATGATGTTACAAATGTAACAAGTTCTTTCCTTTTTTCCTTATACTTTTAAATACACCTCTTGTGTTTTTAAGTAAAAAGTGCCCTATAACATAAAAAGACTTGTAATGAATAGAATACAGGGGTATTTGTGGAAATTATAAATCCCCCTTATCTACTTGATAAGAGGGGAGAAGTCCTGTTTATATACTTTTACCCATTTCGTAGGCCTCTTGCATGGCAGGATTTCCTTTGATTTCTCCAGTGTGCCATACTCCCAGTCCATACACTATTCCCTTAACCGTAGGATTCTCCAGACAGTCGAGGAATCCTTGGAAAGTATCGATTGTGCGTAACATCTTTTTCCGGTCGTCTTCGGCCGCGGTTACGATAAAGTAAAACTCTTTGTCTGCCATCTTTGTGTATTGGCTGCAACAACGGTCTATTAAGGTTTTCATCTGTGCCGACATGGTGTAGAAGTAAACGGGTGTACTCATGACGATTACATCTGCGGCAAGCATCTTTCCGATTACTTCGGTTGCATCGTCTTTTTGAGGACAGGGCTTGCCATACAGACTACACATGCTGCATCCTGTGCAGTAGTGAATGGCTTTATCACGAAGGAAAATTTTTTCTGCATTATTGCCAGCCTTGATCGCTCCGCGCAGGAATTCATCGCAGAGTGTATCGGAGTTACCGCCGCGACGCGGACTTGATGAGAGAATCAGTACTTTTTTCATGTTTGTTTCAATGTTTTTGTTTACTGCAAAAGTAGAAAGATTTTATCAAACGGTTTGTATCTGAATCTTCGGAAGTTGTATCTTTATTACGGTTTTTGCATATGTATGCTTGAAGAAAGTTGACTGTTCAGGATACCTTTCAACTTGTATTTTCCTAAATATCGAATAACTCCTGTCATGCGATGGGAGGAGGAGGAATCAAAGGACGGAGGAAGAATAAGATAAATTAATATCCCCCGTTACCCTACATATAAGATAAATCCCTATCTTTGTGGCGCTTTTTATCTAAACAAAGATTTCAAATTAATTAAGATACAACAAAAAATGGCACAAGAAGACGTTTTTAAGAAACTCGTATCACACTGCAAGGAATACGGATTTGTGTTCCCTTCCAGCGACATCTATGACGGTTTGGGAGCCGTATATGATTATGGTCAGATGGGTGTGGAACTGAAAAATAACATCAAACAGTACTGGTGGCAAAGTATGGTGCTGCTGCACGAGAATATAGTAGGCATTGACTCGGCTATCTTTATGCATCCCACAATCTGGAAGGCAAGCGGACACGTAGATGCGTTCAATGATCCTTTGATTGATAACCGCGATTCCAAGAAACGTTATCGTGCCGATGTGTTGATTGAAGATCAACTCGCCAAATATGACGACAAAATAAACAAAGAAGTTGCCAAAGCTGCCAAACGTTTCGGTGAAGCTTTTGATGAAGCACAGTTTCGCAGTACAAATACCCGCGTGCTGGAGCATCAGGCTAAACGTGACGCTTTGCACGAACGTTTTGCCAAAGCATTGAATGATAATAACCTTGATGAATTGCGCCAGATTATATTGGATGAGGAAATTGTTTGCCCTATCAGCGGTACGAAGAACTGGACGGAAGTTCGCCAGTTCAATCTGATGTTTACCACTGAAATGGGTTCTACTTCTGAAGGTGCAATGAAGATTTACCTTCGTCCGGAAACAGCTCAAGGTATCTTCGTGAACTATCTGAATGTACAGAAGACCGGTCGTATGAAGATTCCTTTCGGTATCGCACAGATCGGTAAGGCTTTCCGTAACGAAATCGTTGCACGCCAGTTCATCTTCCGTATGCGTGAGTTTGAGCAAATGGAGATGCAGTTCTTTGTAAAACCGGGTACTGAACTCGACTGGTTCAAGACTTGGAAAGAAACCCGTTTGAAATGGCATAAGGCATTGGGCTTCGGCGATGATCATTATCGCTATCACGACCATGACAAGTTGGCTCACTATGCCAATGCTGCTACGGATATCGAATTCCTGATGCCTTTCGGCTTCAAGGAAGTGGAAGGTATTCACAGTCGTACGAACTTCGACTTGTCTCAACATGAGAAATTCTCCGGTAAGAACATTAAATACTTTGATCCGGAAACCAACGAAAGTTATACTCCGTATGTTATCGAGACCTCTATTGGCGTAGACCGTATGTTTCTTAGCATTATGTCGGCTTCTTACTGTGAGGAGCAGTTGGAGAATGGCGAGACTCGTGTTGTCCTGAAGTTACCTGCTGCATTGGCTCCGGTGAAACTGGCTGTTATGCCGCTGGTGAAGAAAGACGGCCTTCCTGAGAAAGCTCGTGAGATTATTGATAACTTGAAGTTCCATTTCCATTGCCAGTATGACGAGAAAGACAGCATCGGTAAGCGTTATCGCCGTCAGGATGCCATCGGTACTCCGTACTGTGTAACTGTGGATCACCAGACGCTGGAAGACAATTGCGTAACGTTACGTAATCGCGATACAATGCAACAGGAACGTGTAGCTATCTCTGAACTGAACAATATCATTGCAGATCGCGTAAGCATCACGTCTTTGCTGAAAACGCTGCAATAAGAAAATATTTAGCTGTCCGCCATTCGGGGTGTTACAAAGAACGGCGGATAGTGAATATAAAATAATAGTAATTCTATAATTTTTTAATTAGATGAAGAGACCGTTCTTTTTGTTTTTGCCTTTCTTGCTCTTCGTGGCAGGTGCATTCGTAGCTTGCGAAGAAGTGGAGGAGGCTGGAAAATATGATAACTGGGTGCCACGTAATGAAGCTTTTATTGATTCTATAAAAGCCGAGACCGGTAATAGCATTGTAGCTTCGTTGGAAGATGCAAAGAATATGGAAATTGGAAAACTGTATGCTATAAAAGTCGAAACTGGGGGTGTCAGTGTTGATGGTAATTCCAAGCCCCAATATGTCTATTGCAAGAAGCTATGGAAAGAAGATGGAGGAGCATACCCGCTATTTACAGACGAGGTAAGCACTTACTATTACGGTACTTTCATCACAGGGGAGGAATTTGACGGTAATTTTGATGGCTTTGGAGCAACAGACAGTAAGCTACCATTGCCTTTGTCGTCGCCCTCGTCCGAGTCATCCGAATTACTTGCCGAATCCAAGTGGCCTACGGATTTTAATTCTCCTTCTGAATTTTTTGTTTCGAAAGTAATTTCCGGATGGACATGGCCTTTGCAGTATATGCAGGTAGGCGAACGTTGGCTACTGTATATCCCTTGGCAAAGCGGATATGGTTCGAGTGGTAATTCATCCATTCCCGGTTATTCATCATTGACATTTGATGTATATTTGAAAGGAATTGTGTAGGAAAAACGAATTGATATGAATGAGAAAGGTGATAAAGTTTGCTCTTTATCACCTTTTCTGTTTATAATCAGGGACTTATCAGGTGCCTTTTGTTATATCTTCTTCTTAATGGCTTTTACCCAGATTTTATAGCCTTCTTCCTTTAGATGCAGTCCGTCGGTTGTCAGATCTGCTCGTAACACATTGCTTCCTTTTTCTGTGAACAGAGGAAAGAGATTGATGTATGTCAGGCCTTTTTCTTTGGCAAGAGCTTCTAACTGTTTATTGATTTCGGGTATCATACTTGTTTTTCCCGTCAGCCTTTTATAGCGGCCGAAACTCTCGTTGATGGGAAGCAGGCTTTGCAGGTAGAGTCTGGTGTCGGGAGATTCCTTCCGAATGCGTTCTACCGTTGTGCGAATCATGCTGACAATACTGTCACTTGTCAGGCCATGGGAGATGTCGTTCACACCGATAAGGAGGAATAACTTGGCAGGATGTCCCGGCAATATTTGGTGGAGACGGTCGTATACACCCATCACTTCATCGCCGATGATACCGCGGTTGCGTACATGCTTGTTACCGAGGCGGGCAGCCCAATTACCACCGTTTTCTGTCAGGCTGTTGCCTAACATTACGATGTCCTTGTTGCTGATAGGAGCTTCGTCCATGAACTGAATGAACCGTTTGTAGTAATGTTCTGTATATATACGCGGAGTAGGGTGCGCTTGTTCGGGGACTACATGTTGCAATGGCTGCGCAATGGTTATTTGTAGTCCGCAGAAAAGGAAAAGAAAACTTAGATATGTTCTCATAATGGTAGCAGGATTAGAGGTAAAAGATTATAGATCGTCACTCCTTAATTCGATAAGCATCTGCGGCTTTTTTCACAGAGCCATGCATGAGTAAGAGAGCTTTGGCTTTTCCATAATCAAGTCCTAATTCTTCGACCAACATACGTGTTCCGCGATCTACTAGTTTCTTGTTGCTAAGTTGCATGTTTACCATTTTGTTACCTTTTACACGCCCCAATTGTATCATTACGGAAGTGGTAATCATATTGAGAATCATCTTCTGCCCTGTACCCGATTTCATTCGGGAGCTTCCCGTAACATATTCCGGGCCTACAATCATTTCAATGGCTACGTCTGATTCCGCTGCCATTGGAGAGTCGGGGTTACTGGTGATGCAGGCTGTCAGAATCCCATGTTCGCGTGCTTCATGCAGTGCGCCGATTACGTAGGGGGTAGTACCGGATGCAGCTATGCCTGTCTCTTATACACATCTCCGAGCCCACGAGACCCTAAGACATCTCG
>ERZ1026958.698-NODE-698-length-12875-cov-7.927769_pt1 | contig 12875 bp, 12 predicted proteins | sample MGYA00519567_ERZ1026958 | MGnify/ENA primary metagenome ERZ1026958 (study PRJEB26926, sample SAMN06164518) | human gut metagenome | biome: ENVO:00009003; feature: ENVO:2100002; material: ENVO:00002003 | host: Homo sapiens | place: USA | collected 2012 ...
TTCGTCGGCAGCGTCAGATGTGTATAAGAGACAGGTTTTTCTCCTATTAGTGAAAGGGTAATCTAATCGCAAGTTACTGAGATTACTTTCTTAAAACACAGAGGGCAGAAAGGAGAAATGAGTATGGAAAATCAGCGCAAAGACGCAGTTGGCTTACAGCCAACGGAACCGGATTTATTATACCAAAAACCAACAAATTACGCAAGGAGGAAGCTTATGGAGCAAACGCAACAGGAACAGTTCATCATTCGGCGCATCGGCGGCACCACCTATAAGGTCAGGGTCGTGTTCAACGAAAGCGGCGGCGAAACCATGGAGGATAAAATTTTGCGGATTGTACGCAATGATATGGTTACAAACGACGGAACCTATGGTATCCGACCGCATCCATGTTGCCAACGGAACGTACTTCATGGACGGTAGCTTTTCCACAGACAGGAGCTACTGCAACAATCGTCTCACCGTCACTTATAATCCAGACGCACCCACTCCGAAAAAGTGGCTGCAATTCCTATCGGAGCTGCTGCAACCGGAGGACATTCCAACCTTGCAGGAATTTCTCGGCTACTGCCTGCTGCCGACTACCAAGGGGCAGAAAATGCTCATGTTGATCGGCAAGGGCGGCGAGGGCAAAAGCCGCATTGGTCTTGTCATGCGCTCGCTGCTGGGGGACAGCATGAATACCACCAGCATCCAAAAGGTGGAGAGCAACCGGTTCAGCCGTGCAGACTTGGAAAACAAGCTCCTGATGGTGGATGACGATATGGATATGAGCGCCCTGCCCAAGACCAACTATATCAAATCCATCGTCACGTCCGAGTGCAAAATGGACATGGAGCGCAAGGGCGTCCAGAGTTACCAAAGCCAGCTCTATGTCCGGTTCCTCTGCTTCGGAAACGGTGCGCTGACCGCCCTGCACGACAAGTCCGACGGTTTCTTTCGCCGCCAGATCGTGCTGACCACCAAAGACCGGCCCGCAGGCAGAGCGGACGATCCGTTTCTGGTGGATAAGCTGCTGCACGAAAAAGAGGGGATCTTCCTCTGGTGTCTGGAGGGACTGCACAGGCTGATCGGGAACAACTATCAGTTCAGCATTTCGGGCAAAGCCAGAGAGAACATGGAGACGGTCAAGCGCAGCAGCAACAATGTGATCGAGTTTCTGCAATCCGAGGGCTATATCCGCTTTCGGGCAGACAGCGAAGCCAGCTCCAAGGCGATCTATGAAGCCTATACCCGTTGGTGCGACGACAACGCGCAGAAGCCCATGTCTGCCAACCGGGTCAGCTCTGAGCTTGCACAAAATGAGCGGCTTTACAACGTGGAGGCCACCAACAATGTCCATGCCGGCGGTAAGCGGGTGCGGGGATTTGTGGGCATTGAGGTGGTCAATCCGCTGCCGTATTGAAAACGAGAAACGGACTTCAAAATTGCCGTACACGCCGTACACTCTGTACGGCTGTTTTTGATTCCATTCTCAAAAACCGTTTTTGCTTGTGCACACCGTGAAGCATTTCACGGTGGAGTGTAAAATCTGCCGCTGAACCGACGGCTGGTACGCAAAACCGGCGTACAGAAGCGTACACAAGGGGGCTTTTCTGTACGAGCCGTACACAGGCGGCTCAATTTTGCGCCCTTAAAATCAATGCTTGTGAAATCCGTGAAGATTTTTGCCGCAAACCGAATGCACTGCACCATCCGGTGATTTACCGAAGCGTGAAGCCGCTGCACCAGACTGCGGCATATCCTGCCGCTCTGTATGTTCTCATGCCGAACGATGAAGCCGATAGGGCGCAGTTGTGAACAGGGCATCACGGACGGAAATCTGAGCGGATTTGCGGTATGGCAGATTTTTCACCGCAAAGCGCACACGGTTCACTTACTCAAAAACCAATATCACGAAAATATGGAGGTAAAAAGTTGATGAAATCCAATCTGAGAAATGAGATCAAGTCGTACATCGTCCGTCAGGGAATGACCATGCAGGAGGTGGTCGATCTGCTGCGGGACGAACACGGCTGGTCTGACAGCGTTTCCAACCTTTCAAACAAGCTCCAGCGGGAGTCCCTGCGCTATGTCGAGGCTGTCCAGCTTGCCGACGCGCTGGGCTATGAGATCGTCTGGCAGAGGCGGAAGTGAGGAGGATGTTCACATGACGGATACGGAAAAGAAGCTGTTGCAGGCGCAGCACCGATTGGAGGAAGCACAGGCGCGGGATCGGGTCAAGGAGCGCAAAGCCAGAACGCGCAGACTCATTCAGGAGGGCGCGATTCTGGAAAAGGTGCTGCCGGAAGTGCGGACGATGGAGCCGTCTGCGTTGGAGAATTACCTGATACAGAAGCTGCCGCAGCACGATTGAATCCGCTGGGAGGTCTCCGGGAAACCGGGGGCCTTCCTCTTTTTTCTCCCGAAGGGCGCACTTACTCACCACCTGTAAAACAGGCGGTGGTATGCCTGCGGCATCGTGCGCTCTCCGAGGGGGATTGCGGCTGTTGCGGCAGCCTCCAGACAATGCCACAGCACCTGCGGGTGCCGCTGTCATCGTCTGCGCAGACGGCAAATTCCCTGCGACGGGCGCAGAGAATTGGGGCAGAAATTCTCTACCCTATGTTGCCGCCTGCCTGCGCAAACCTGCCACCGGCAGCTTTGCCGCAGAGATGGGCGGGCGTTCTGCCCGTCCATTTTCTCTTTTACGAAAGAGAAACAGAAAAAAGAAAACGAGGTGAACGAACGATGGCAATTTATCATCTGGAAGCAAAGGTGGTCAGCCGGGGCGCAGGGCGCTCCGCCGTGGCCGCCTCTGCTTACCTAAGCTGTTCCCGTCTCTACAACGATTACGATGGGATACAGCACGACTATACGAAAAAGCAGGGGCTTGTCTGGCAGGAGGTGTTTCTGCCGGAATACGCCCCGCAGGAATGGAAAGACCGGGAACAACTCTGGAACGCCGTAGAGGAAGTGGAGACTGCCAAGGACAGCCGGTTGGCGCGTGAATTCGTCGTTGCCCTGCCCATAGAGTTGAACCGCGAGGAACAGATCGAACTGCTGCAAGATTTTATCCGGGAGCAGTTCGTATCAGACGGAATGTGTGCCGATGCTGCCATTCACGACACGGATGGTCACAATCCCCACGCTCACATTCTGCTGACGGTGCGCCCGCTGGATGAACGAGGCAAGTGGCAGTACAAGACAGAGAAGGAATATCTCTGCATGAAAAACGGCGAGGAACGCGGCTTCACCGCCGCCGAGTTTAAGGCGGCACAAACCGATGGTTGGGAGAAACAGTATCAGTACAAGGTCGGCAAAAAGAAGGTGTATATGACACCATCTGCTGCCGAGGTACAGGGGCTTGTCCGGGCTGACAAGCATCCCAAAAGCACTCGGTACGGCAGACAGAATCCTATCTCCGAACGCTGGAACAGCGAGGAACAGCTTGTATCATGGCGGGTGGCATGGGCTGATGTGACCAATCGCTGTCTGGAACACGCCGGGCGGGAGGAACGCATTGACCACCGTAGCAATGCCGCACGGGGTATTGACGAGATCCCTACCATTCATGAGGGCGTGACAGCGCGGGCATTGGAGCGCAAGGGAATCGTCTCTGACCGCTGTGAAATGAATCGGCAAATCAAAGCCGACAATGTGCTGCTGCGGGAACTGAAAGCAGAAATCAAGAAGTTGGTTGCACTGGTCGCTCGTACTGTCCCCACCATTGCGGAGGGGCTGGAGAAGCTGCGCGGCCGTGTGCTGATCTTCTGTTATCAGCTCTCTCATATTCGCAGTGGAAAAGCGCATATTCAAAAATCTCTTTCCGTATGGAAGCCGGAGCTTAAGCGTTACACCGGTCTGGTGCAGCAGATCAAGGAAAAGAGTAAGGAACGCAAGGCGCTGGTTGCTGAGAAAAAGGAATTGCCAATATATCATGTGAAGCACCACAAGGCGCTGGCTCTCCGCATTGCAGAGCTGACGGAAGAATTGGAGGAACTGCGTTCTGGAAAGGCGCTTCTTTTGCAAAAATTTGAGTATGCGGAGGATGCAGGTGCAGAGACGTTCCGCAAGGATATTGCTACCATGGAAGCTGGCCTGAAAAAGTTAGAGGCACAGGAGCAAAAATACTCTGCCGAGTTGGATAAGGCTTTGGACGAATACGCAGAACTGAAAGCGCAGGCTGCGGATTTTGACCCGGTGGAGCTGTACAAAGCACGGCAGGGCATCCGTCCTGCACAGGAAAAGGAGTCAGAAAAGCAGTTAGAGGATGCCATGCATGAGAAGCCATCTCTTATTATGCTGCTCGGTGCCAAACAGGAAACGTCTCGCCTGCTCGGAGATGACGCAGATGAGCGCCAGGTGCGGCAGATACTTATTCGTCGGCAACGGTCAGACCCGCAAAAGTCCAAACACTTCCAGCGCTAAGTGCTAAAAAATAAAAATGCACATTAGCCCTATTGACTTTTCCGCTCTAATCCGTTAGAATAGTACTAACAGATTAGAATGAAAGGCCGCTAGAATGAGTACACCAAAAGTTTTTGAAAGCGAATACCGTTTTTGCCTGATCCTTTGGGATCATGAACCCATCAAGAGCAGAGATTTAGCTCAGCTTTGTGCAGAGCAACTGGGCTGGAAGGTTACTACCACTTACACGGTAATAAAGCGTTTGTCAGAGCGTGGCGTGATAAAGAATGAGAATACGATTGTTTCTTCGCTGGTATCCAAGGAGCAGATACAGACAGCTGAAATTGAAGAATTGGTTGAGAAGAAATTTGCCGGTTCGATTCCAGCTTTTTTGACCGCATTTACCAAAAGCCAACAGCTCACGGCAGATGAAATTCAAGAGATGCAGCAGATGATCGACCGTTTTCGGAAGGAGCATCCGGATGACTGAATTGTTTATGAAGCTGCTTAATATGAGCATCAATGCCGGATGGCTCGTACTGGCTGTCCTACTTGTTCGCATCATATTCCGCAAGGCTCCCAAATGGCTGTTTCCCTTATTGTGGAGCTTTGTTGGGATCCGGCTTCTCATGCCAAACGCATTGGAAAGTCGCTTGAGTGTCATTCCTGATATAAGTGGCTTTTCGGCATCCGAGCAGGGCCTGCTTTCTGCTAAAGGTTTCACTGCTCCTGTTCCTTATGTTGGAATCGTCTGGTGTACTGGTATGGCAGCAATGCTTCTGTTTGAAGCATTAAGCTATGTACATCTCCGCAGCAAAGTAAAAACTGCTGTCCGGCTCTCGTCAAATGTGTATCAAAGCGAGCATGTGAATGCTCCGTTTATTCTTGGCCTGTTTGCGCCGCGCATCTATATTCCGTTCCATATAAAGAGCAAGGAATTGGATAGCATAATTGCACATGAACGTGCGCATATAAAACGCCGCGATCATTGGCTAAAGCCCATTGCGTTCTTAATTCTTTCTCTTCATTGGTTCAATCCTTTGATTTGGATTGCGTATTATTTCCTTTGTAAGGATATTGAGTTGGCATGTGACGAATACGCTATCAAGGATATGAGTGATTCTCAGCGCGCTGCGTATTCGCAGACGTTGCTCTCCTGCACTGCAAACCAGCGTATTTTTGCGGCCTGCCCGCTGGCCTTTGGCAGTAAGAATGTGAAAACACGAATCCGTGCTGTACTTTCTTATCGAAAGCCTCATACTTGGATCATAACCGTGACCGCGATACTTGTTTTGGCAGTTGTCGCCTGTTTTATGACAAACCCGAGACAATCAAAAGAAAGTACTGCTCAGGGTAGCAACTATATTGATCTAAATCAGCCTCCAATATTGGACGTGATTCAAAATGGACAAACTATTTCGGATAGAAGTAGTAGCGAAGATCGGCAACGTGAAGTAGAGCTTGAGAACGCTTTGTTGGGAGAAGCGATAAAGAAGCAAGAGTCTCTTACTCAAATTCAAACAACTGATTTTTACAGATGAAAAGTCCTGCGTTATCTATAGGATTGACGTCAATTTAACTGTCGATGTGGTTACATGGAAGGGGGGAAGATTCATGAAAATCATTTGAGGAAGCACATGGCCTGTCTGTTCAACGGATTCTGGCTCATGTGCTGAACCAAGAAGACATCAGACAAAAATCAGATAAAAAGGAGCGTTGTTTATGCAAAAGATCAAGTCACTGGCCGCAGTTTTTCTGGCCCTTTTTATCCTCGCAGCGATTCCGACACAGGCTTTCGCCGCTGAAACTCATGAAGAAGTTGCCACAATGCATACCCATCAGTGGCGTCTTGACCATTATGATACTACATATATTCCGATTGATGATGAAACTCATCTGAAGACTGTCTATCCCGTGTATTACTGCACTGTTTCGGGGTGCACTAATAGCTATTTGGGAAATGGTGCCTCTTCAACCGTCTCTCATACAATGAGTAGTTATTCCTACACAGGAAACAATTATCATTCCGGCAGCCTCCATTATGTCCGCTATGAGCATTCTTGTCTCCAGTGCGGGCGTACTACTGGCTATTGGGATCATTACAGCTGCCCCGGTAATGGGCATTGCATCCTGCCCCAGTCTGTTTTCCCGGTTCTGACAGATAAGTAAGTGACAGCTGAGCAGCGGCATGGGTGAATATTTCTCCCATGCCGCTGCTTGCATTATTGGAGTGCAGTTAAATGATCGTTTTCTTCTACGAAAAGGTGCGCTTAAAGCGCGGCGTTTGGCAGACGGTGAGCATTGTATTGCTGATAGCTTTCCTTTGTGCATTTTTTACTCTCTTTGATGGATTCATTTGCCAGAAAGAACAGGATATGGAGAGCGCCTACGCAGTGATTCCCGTAACTGTCGTCGTATCCAATCTTACTGGCACGAAAACCGATGACCTGAAAATTACAGACTATATTATCAACTACTTTCTCTCTGACAAATATGCCTATGGCGGGGAGCTTCAGGAAAAAGCATTTTCCTCCTATGTGAAGGATGTTTGCCTGAAAGCATCTGTCTATTACAGTCAAGGGACGGGCTTTTCGAGTCGGCAAAAGCTGATTGGCATTACTTCTGTTGATGCCGCATCGGAATTGACACCCGTTTCAGGAAATTCGATTACTTATTTTGAAGGATACGACGAATCAATTTTTACCTCAAATAAAGCGGTGTGTCTCGTTTCAACCGCAGCGGCAGAAGAACTGTCGCAAGATACTGATAATAATGGTAATGTCATATTGACGGTTCAGATGTCGCCTGCTGTGACCGGTGAAGCTTCCACACAGATTTCGCTCGAAATTGCTGGGACGTATTCGTCGGAATCTCAAACGATCTATTGCCCATTCAGCTGCGTTGCAGCAGCACAAACAAAACTGGACGGGAAGATTACAGGGGATAGCCTGAGCGCAACAGTGCGTGATAATCATGAGCTGGACGAATTCCGGCAAATACTGATGCGTCACTTCGCAAATGTAGACCCCTCCGGGCATCAGGAAGAAATTAACAATTCTCCAGTTCTCCGATATCAGCAGTTTGCCGTAACAGTTCATGATGAAACACTCCGCGAAACACTGAATGCTTTGAATCGAAATTTGCAAACACTGTATCGACTAAAACCAATTTTTGCCTGCATAGAGGTCATGATTGGTGCTGCCGCAGGTTTTTTCTATATTCATATCCGAAGGCGGGAATTTGCCATTGCACGATCTCTTGGTACAAAACGCATTGAAACGGTCATTATGGTATTCGTCGAGATATGTCTGATGTTTTTGGTTGGCGCAGCTATTGGAACAATTCTCATCCTGTTTGTCCAAGAGACTGCCACCCAATATGCCATGGCCGCAGCACTCTTTTTTGCTATGAATGTCGGGGCAATTACAGCTTGCTTGATGGCAACTGGAAAAAGCGGAATCCGATTACTACGGGAGGTTGAGTAGTATGTCCGTATTATCTGTGCAAAGTGTTTCTTATTCATACAAAACAAAATACCAAACTGTTCAGGCTGTAAAAGACGTCTCCTGTGATTTGAGTGCTGGAACTTTTTATGCGTTAGTCGGCAAAAGTGGAAGTGGGAAGACAACGCTGCTTTCATTACTGGCAGGATTGGATACGCCGCAGAGCGGAGACATAATAGTCGGCGGCCAAAGTTTGCGGGAAATAGACGTGGATATCTACCGTCGCAAGCAGGCATCTGTGATTTACCAAAGCTATAATTTGTTTCCACTTATGACTGTTTGTGAAAACGTCATGTATCCCTTAAAATTGCTGAGGCATTCCGATGCCGATGCAAAAAAAGAGGCGCAGATTGCTCTTGAAAAAGTAGGTCTGGGCGAAAGCTATTGGAAGCGACTTCCTGCCATGCTGTCAGGCGGCGAACAGCAACGAGTCGCAATTGCCAGAACATTAGCCGTTCATGCGCAGATCATTCTCGCAGATGAGCCTACGGGAAATCTGGATACAGAAAACAGCACACAAATTATTCAGCTGCTTTCCAGACTGGCACATGAAGAATACTGCTGTGTAGTGGTTGTCACACATGATCTGGAGGTAGCCAAAGCAGCGGATGTTGTATTCCGTATGGACAGCGGCAGAATCAAGGAGGAAACTGTATGACCCCTTTGAAACAGCTCTTTCGACAACCGGTTCGTTTGTTTGCAATCTTCCTGCTGGTGGGAATGGCCTCCGCTTTTATCTGCCTGAGCGCAGGCGTATTTGCATCCGCTAAAGCAACGCTCGCGCAAATTGAAGAACGCTATGTGACCATTGGTGTCCCAACAACGGAGACAGCAGACGTGGCAACAGAGTACAACGGGCTAACGCTCCACCATGAAGAAAGTGTAATAAGTCAAGATATGTGGGCGTATATGGATCAGCTTGCTGCGGATGGAACAGTCATAAAAGGTGCGTACCAACAAAAATATATCAGTGCTTATTGCCCCTCCATTCAGAGTGTTACCAGCGGCAAGGAAGACGGCACATATGCGCCAAGCCTTGATTCTCCGTATAACAGGGCAATTATGATCGTTCGGGTTACATCGGTAGATAAAACGAATCTGCCGGAGTCTACTGAACTTGCTTCAGTATCTGTTACTGCTTCGATTGAAAACGTTGTTAAAATGCATCCGGACTATGCTGTTCGCAGCACACTGCGCCTCATCATAGGGTGCAACTCTCAGGAAGAGTTAGATGCTCTTGATATCCGTCCCGGAGGGCGGTATTTGGTCTTTGGATCAGATTACATTGACCGCGATTTGGAACTGCGTACAACGTTGGCAGGAACGCACCGATGCTCTGTGGAAGATATTGATTTGTCTAGAATATCCTATGATTTGACAAAGGACGAAAAGAAAACAGCTTCGCCAGATTTTCTGCCGATAGCAAAATATTCCTCTGGTGAAAAAACGACCATTCTAGGGCAAGACATGGTTGATGCAATAGATTCCTGCACAATGACCGTTACACATTGGCATGGCTTGTATTCTGAAACACAACTGGACTATGCAATTGACGGCTCTGAAACAGGTGTGTTGCTAAACGACCAATACCTTGATGCATACATGACCCAGTTGGAAACGGATCTGGATGTTTTTCTAAGCTCGAATGCAGGAGTGGAATGGCGAAGCGCAGTTCAAGAATTGGATACGCAATATCATACTGTCAGTGTAATTGGTACAGATCTTCTGGAAAGCATGTATTGTTTCCATCAAAAGGACTCTTTCGTAACAGAAGGACGGAGTTTTGGGGCGGACGATTATAAAAAAGGCTCTAATGTCTGCCTGATTTCTGAAACAACTGCCATCGCAAGCGGACTCGGTATAGGGGACAGCATTGATTTGTCGTTCTATTGGGGTCCAAACCCTCTTGCTGATTTAACAGCTCCGGAATGGAAGGTACAGCCACAGCGTTTTTCCCAAAAGATTGGGGTTTTGGGTGATGCGAAAACGTATCAGATTATAGGGATTTACCGACAGTCAGACTTGTGGGATACCGCAGACTATCGCTTCCTTCCGAATACCGTCTTTGTCCCTAACACTTCTCTGCCAGAAAACTGCTATAGTAGTCGAAATGGCGTTTTCTTTACATACGTTTTGCAGAACGGAAAGGTATCTGCGCTCCAAGATGCACTGGAATCGCATGGATACCCGGCAAACATTCTGTTTTGCTTTGATAACGGATACACTGAAATCGCTGAAACTTTGCATGGATTTTACAGCAGTGCGCAGCAGCTTCTTTTCGCTGCCTGCATAACAGCAGGTGCGGCCCTGTTCGTATTTCTTGCTCTGTTTGTAAACCGTCAACGGCGGACGCTTGGCCTGATGCTTTCGCTTGGTTCCGGTAAAAGGACCGCTGTGATGTTTAGCTGGAAGATAGCTGCAATACCTATCATCCTTGCGACAATAACTGGGATCATTGTTGGAATCCTTACAATGAATGCTACGACACTAAATCTGTTTTCCTCCGTTTCAGAAGTGCTTAATACAAGTTTGAGCGGTGCAGCCACGATTGGATATAACGATATGATAACGGAAGTCGTATCAATGCCAATTGCGGTTATTGTGGCAGGTGTCCTGCAACTGATTGTTTATATTGTGGCGACTTACCTGCATTTGCAGCGGTTGGCGCAACGATCCCCGCTTGAGTTAGTGCGGAAAGGCTAAGTTTCAGTATTGACAAGAAAAAGTAAACTTGATTGGTTATCAATTCCAATACTTCATTTAGAGAGCGCCCTGTCATGATTTTGTGCAGGGCGCTCTCTTATGAAGAAAATACCCTTGACAAATCTCGTCTCAGAAACTTATCCTGCAAAAGTACGCCGATGAGAATGGGTTCCAGAACACCAGATTTTATGTGGACGATGGCTATTCCGGCGCGAATTTCAATCGCCCAGCCTTTGAACAGATGATGGATGACATGAGCAACAGCGACATCGCCGTCATCATCACAAAGGATCTTTCCCGCCTTGGAAGAAACCAACTGCACACCGGTCTTTATATCGAGGAGATATTCCCTTCCAATGATGTGCGCTACATCGCTGTCAACGACAATGTTGACACCAAGTATGAAAACAGCAACGAGCTGATGCCTTTCAAGAATTTGTTCAATGAGTGGCACGTGCGGGACTGCAGCCGCAAGGTGCGGAATGTAGTGAACGCCAAGGCACAGTGGGGAATCCGGGTGGGGACACGAGCTCCTTACGGCTACCGCAAGGGTGCAACCAAGGACTCTCCTCTGTTGGTGGATGAGGAGGCGGCGGCTGTCGTCAAACGCATCTTCGCCATGTGCGCCGGCGGAATGGGACCAGCCCAGATTGCAAAGCAGCTCAAGAAAGAATGCATCTACAGTCCATCCATGTACGCCTATACGAAATTCGGCACATCCCATTCCGGGCTGAATGCAGAGCGGCCCTACAACTGGACTGGCGACATGGTGGCGGATATGCTTCAGAACATGGTCTACCTTGGGCACACGGTCAACCTTCGCTACAGCACCAAGTCCTACAAGGACAAAAAACGATGTGAACGCCCCAAATCAGAGTGGCTTATCTTTGAGAATACTCATGAAGAGCTGGTGGATCAGGAAACCTGGGATATCGTACAGGAGGTGCGATCTCATAAGCGCCGCCGCACGAATATGGATGAGCAGAATATGTTCTCTGGATTGGTGTATTGTGCGGACTGCGGTAAGCCCATGGTATTGCACCGGGCGCACACCATGAAGCCGGAACAGAATCATTTCACCTGCCGCACCTACAAGAAGGACGGGGCAGAAGTGTGTAGCGCTCACTATATCCGGGAAGTGGCACTGAAGGAAATCGTGCTGGAAACAATCCGCAGAGCCACAGAGTTTGCCAGGAGCGACCCGGAGCGGTTCGCCGCATATATTCAGCAAAAGCAATCTACTGAGGTGGCAAAGGAGATCCGGGGGTTGGAACGGGAATTGTCCACGATGCGGAAACGGGATGGCGAACTGGATGTAGTGTTCAAGCGGATGTATGAGGACAGCGCCTTGGGACGGGTGAGCAATGAGCAGTTCCGTTTGCTGTCTGAGGCATACTCCAAGGAGAAAGCGCAGCTGGCCGAAGCCATCCCTGCCACGGAGGAGCGCCTGGAGAAACTACGCAGTAGCATGGCCAACGCCAAGAACTTCATCGCCAAGGCCAGAAAGTTCACCGACATGACGGAACTGACCCCGGAACTGCTCCGCACCTTTGTGGCGAAAATCATCGTGTATGAGAAAGAGGTCAAATACTCCAAGCACGCACCGCAGAAGATCCACATCTGTTTTCGGGACTTCAACCTCAACGAGACAGACGATATGCTTCTATGCGGAGAGACAACAGAAAAGGCAGACAGTACAATTGCACTGCCTGCCTAATCCGAGGACACGCTTCAAGGTACCCCTATCAGGAGTAGCGGAAGGGCCTGCCTGCTTTTTATCGTGCCCGGGGCGCTGGGGCGTCCAGGTCCCGATAGGTTTTCACGATGATCACGGCGGAGATGACGATCTGGAAGAATTTCATGACGATGCCCACCACCGCCATGGGGATCTGGGCATACTGCTCCTGACCGAACACCGGGCCCAGGGCCATGCTGACAAAGGCGCAGCAGCCGTCCCCCACCATCACGGCGATGGCCAGGGCCACCACCGTCAGGGGAAACACCACCGTGTTGGCGGCGTTGCCGTAGGACCCCAGATAGTCGGCGTTGGCAATGAAGATCTGGTCCACGATGTTGTACAATGCCCCCACCAGCAGGGAGATCACGCAGGGAACGGCGCGTAGCGGCCCATGAGCCGCCCCACACGCTCCGTTCCCAGAAAATCGTTGGAGCGTTCCATAAAATATCACTTTCCTTCCTGCAAAATCCCCGGAGACGGGCATTTTTGCCGCAAAAAAAGCGCGGCGCTTCTGCAACCGGATTTACGCAGAAACGCCACAC
>ERZ1026958.709-NODE-709-length-12737-cov-7.391106_pt1 | contig 12737 bp, 13 predicted proteins | sample MGYA00519567_ERZ1026958 | MGnify/ENA primary metagenome ERZ1026958 (study PRJEB26926, sample SAMN06164518) | human gut metagenome | biome: ENVO:00009003; feature: ENVO:2100002; material: ENVO:00002003 | host: Homo sapiens | place: USA | collected 2012 ...
CGATTCCTGGTGGTACCACGCAGAAAAACAACCACTTACAGCGATGTAGGTGGTTGTTTGTTTTTTAGCCGGGTACACAATTTAGACACAACTCGGCGGATTATGCCGGATATACTTGGTATATCGGCAGGCTATTCCCGTTGTTCCAATGCAGTCAATTTCCGGTATGCGGCGAGGTATTTACGCAGGCGGGCAGCATCCGCGTCGGTGATTTCCGGCAGGCGGCGGATGTCCATGTTATCCGTGAGGTCGTTTATCTTCACGGCCCGCGCCAATTCGTTTCCCTTTACCCGTTCGATGAGGTCGGTGTACGGCTCGTCATCCGACAATTTGGTCAGACAGCGGATTGCGTCCACAATATCCGCCGGAAACCCCTCGGCCAATAACCGCTCGAACGTGTAGTCGGTATCCTCTACGATATCGTGCAATATCCCGGCTATCTTTTCGGCATCGGTGCGCCCGGCGTTCATTACGCGGGTAATGTGCCCGATGTAAGGCATTCCGGCTTTGTCCGCCTGTGTAGCGTGCGCTTGTGTGGCGATGCGTATTGCTTTGGCTAAAAGTTCCTGCATATCATTATATTTACATTCCAAATGTAATGAATTTCCCGCAAATAAAAAAGCCTGCATTACGCAGGCTCGGTTTATATCTCCGTGAAATTTACGTTCGACAGATGTTCGTCTATGGATTCGAGAAACAATACTTGAACGACGGATTTTGCTTCGGCAATTTCGGTGTAGAATGCTTCCATTTTTTTATCGGCATTGGCGCCGTAGTCACGTTCTGCGAGCATGTATAGGCGATTGGTCAAGTCGTCCATGGCACCCAATACGCATAAATAATCCCGTGTTTCGGGGCTTAATTGTGCCGTGCGCAATTTGCATTCGATAGTAGCGTTAGTAGTCATTGAATTGCTGGTAAATATATACTTTAGCGAAAAATTTGAGGCGACAAATGTAATGTCTTAATTTGGTCTTTCCTCTCTTTCTGCCTTATTTTTTCATGGCATCCATCACGGCATCCAAATCCGATTCCGTAGCTCCGGTAAGTTGGTCGATTGCTTCTTGCTCGCTTTCGATGTAGCGGTTAAGGCGGTCGATTTCACGTCGCACGATACGCCGTTCTTGGTCTGCCGCTAATGAATGGTCGCCCGGAATTTCGCGGGCCGTTGCTTGAGCTTCGGCTAATTGTCTGCGTAGTTCCTTGATATTTGCGGTTCGCTCCTCGATAATTGCCGCGTTTTCTTTCTCGATGTCTAATAAAGTTTTCATGCGTTATTCGGATATTGGTTAAATTCCCATTTGGTTAAATACATCTTCGGCAATGTCGCCTATCTGCACGTCGTCGCGTTCCTGCTTGGCGGCCTCGATACGTTTATTGAGGTCATTAATTCGATTGGTGTAATAGTCCCAGCGTTCCCGGCATTCCTGTCCCATAATGCCGCGGAATAATTCCCGCGCCTCGATAGCATCTGCTTTCATGCCCTCTAAATGCTCGATTTTTGCGATGGAATGTGACGTTTTGCGCGCTCTTTCCTGCACTTTAGGTGCATACTTTTGCTTGATTTCCTCGTAGTCCATAATTTTGAGTGTTTGAATATTAGTTATTTACGTGTATTTGAATGACGATTGAAAAACTTTTTACGTTGATTTTACTTGATATTAAGCACTTGATTTTCGGTGCTGAATTCGTAGTCGGTAAATCGGGTTAGACTTGTATTGTGCCGGAAATAAATTGCTCCGGTTTCTCCCTCCCGATTTTTTGCGATTATGAAACGGCCAAGACCCTCCGTGCCGATTGTACCGTAGCGGGTTGTTTCAATGCTCTGCACTCCGTACATTGCCGGACGGTCGATGAAGATGACTATATCGGCGTCCTGTTCGATTGCACCCGATTCCCGCAGGTCGGACAGTAACGGCGTTTTGTCCGCGCGTTCTTCTACCTTGCGGGAAAGTTGCGAAAGCAGGATAACAGGGGCGTCGATTTCCTTTGCGAGTAGCTTTGCCGCCCGGCTGGCGTCTGCTATCTCGCGTTCCCGTGTTTGGTTCCGGTTCCCGGATGTCGTGTCTACCAACTGGAGATAGTCGATAATCACCATTCCGCAATATCTCCGGCGGTTCATTGCCTTGCATTGTGAGCGTATCGCGTTCATCGAGATTCCGGCTCGGTCGTTGAGGTATATCGGCATTGCTGAAAGTTCGGTTCCGGCTTGCTCCAAGCGCGTCCATCCGTTTCCGTCGATATTCCCGGCGCGGAACATTGCGGGATTGATGCCGGAACCACCGACCAGCATCCGCCCGATTAATTGACTGTTCGGCATTTCGAGAGAAAAGATGCACACCGGAACACCTGCTGCTGCAATTCGGGCAAAATGGAGCATCGCCGCACTTTTTCCCATCGCGGGCCGTCCGGCCAGCACGATAAGCTGTCCGCCCCGCCAACCTCCCGTAACGGCGTCAAGGCGTTCCAACCCCGTAGGGATTCCGATGCATTCCCCGGCTTGTAATGCGCGTTGTCGTTGCTCAATGTTTTGGAGCGTATTGTGTACTGCATCCGATAGGGGTGTAAGGTCGTTAGTACTCGCGGAATTTGCCGCAATGCCGTCTACTTGCCGTGTTATCCACTCGGTAATGTCATCCGTTGAATTTGCTCCGATGCTTGCGCGGGTGGCAATTTCATAACCCAACATGATAAAGCGGCGGCGGTTATCCAGTTCTTTCAGTTGCCGGGCGTGGTCGATGCAGTTTGCCCCGGAACCGACGGTTTGTGTAAGTCCCGCCAAATAGGCCAGAGATATTTCAACGCCGGGTGTGTCCTTGCAGCGTTGCGATAGGGTGTAAAGGTCGATTTTGCAACCGTCTGCAAACATTGCCTGCATTACGCTGAAGATGCTTGCATTCGTAGTGACATAAAAGGCGGTTTTATCGACTATCTCCATCACATCGGGCAGGTATCCCGGTTCAAGGATTAACGCGCCCAAAACGGCCCTTTCGAGTTCGGACGATTCCGGTAGCGTTACGATGTTGCGCGGGATGTTATAGGTCTTTGATGCGTTGTCCCGTTTCATTGGTAGCGTTGTTTGAGTTCTGTATTGGCCGATGTGTCCAAGTCCGGACGGCGGCCCGCCAATCTTTCATCTTGTTTTTACCAATCATCCATCCTTTCGCTTCGTAGAAGTCGATGAATTGTTGCGCGTCGATTGGATAGCCTTTTTCATTAATGAATAATCGTATCTCTGATAATGAGGGTGGCGAAAATGCAGGGCGTTTTCCCGCATTAATCCGTTCTTCATTATCATTAACATTTACATTATCATTTACATTAGGGGTTGTTTCGGGGTTGATTTGGGGTTGTTTCCGTGCGTTTTGATTCCCTTTCGGAGCACCTCCTAACCTGCCGTATTCGGCTCCTTTGCACCCGTTTTCGTAGCGTTTGAAATTGGCATCCAGTTGAGGGCGGACAATATCGAAAATAGCAGCCGGATAGCCATCTAAATCCGGTTCCTCCCGATTTAATCCATACAACGCAATCGCCCTGTAAATCTCTAATTGTCCCGGTTCGGGCAAGCGGTCGATAGCGGTCTGGAAGCTTCGGTAGAATACGAAACTATCTCTCCCCATCGCATCCATTTTTCCGGATGAAATACCTTTTGAATCGACTGCCGTGTTTACTGTTGCACCATATATCCCCGATGGCTATTCCCCGGTGTCGCATATTTCGAATAATACTGCGAGGGTCGGATAGGTGTAAGAATACGGCAATGTCGGCTACCGAGTGCTGACCTCCCCGGCTCAATAATTCCAATACGCGGCGTTGGTGAAAACCTAACGAATTTTGGCTATCTTTGCTCCCGGAAACCGTATCGACTGCCCCTGCACACTTGCCTTGAGTGTCGGGGGCATTTGCTTTTTGTGCCATACCTCAATGATTACCTTTTACGGTTGGCGCTTTTGGCGATTCTCAATGCGGCATCGCCTTTAGTTTCGGGGCGAGTGGTGCGCTCCTCAATCCATGCGAGAAGTTCCTTTTTTGAAAAGACAGTTCGCCGTCCGAATTTACGGTGCGGAATGCGTTTGTAGTAGACGAGATTATAGAGAGAGGCGCGCGTAGTTGGAATACCCTGTTCGGTCAGGAAGCTGGCCGCATCCATGACATTTAGTCCATCAGTTTCTACGGGTTCGTTCTTACGTCGGAAATCGGCGAGCTTCGGAATGATTGCACCGACTGCATCGTTTATTATAGATTGCAGTTGCGCAGGGGTTGTTACGATTACGGCATCATCCATAATTTTGCATTGTTATAGTTAAACACAGGCCCGCGTCCGGGCTTCGGTGATTAATCACGAAACAAAATTATAGGCAATGAAATAGGAAAGGAAATAGCGGACAGAATCGGTGAATAGGCTGAAATCGTCATAATTTGTCCAGACTTGGAAATTTTATATTGGACAAATTCCTGCATTTTATTGTATTTTGCCGGACTTTTTTTATCGTTTGTCCAGTCAATGAAATGACCCCGCGTTAAATTTTTTTTAATTTTTCTATTGAGGACATAACGAGAATAAACGTATGCAATCCTTTTTTTGCGGAAGCAATAAAATCTCGCTCAATCCAATCTGTGACAGTTTTTCGATTGCGCCCGGTTATATCCGCAAATTCTCGTATAGATATGGCACAATCACTTGTAATTTCTCTATTGCAATATATATCAATAATATGCCGTTTTGCATCCTCCGTGTTAACGTAATTTTCTAATTTACGGAGCGTGTCTGCAAACCGATGCCGTCGCGCCTTGTCAGCTCTTTTTATCTGGATATTCATTTTATGGCAATCATAATCATTAATATCAACTCCATTGCCGGCTAAATCGGCCATTATTGCGCGTAGAGTTTCTTCGGATAAATATTCGCAATCGAATTTATCAACTTTATAACGTCCCATATTGTTAAAATTTCGTCAATAGTTCCGCGTTCTTCTGTCGCTCCTCTTTTTCGAATGAGGCTAAATAGTTCTCTGTGGTCTTTAAGTCTTGATGTCCCAGCGATTCGGAGATATAGGCGATGTTCGCTCCGGCACGCTTCAATACGGTGGCGAACGAATGCCGGGCCGTGTAGGTGGAAATGTTCCCGATGCCGAGTGCCTTGCCGATAGTTCGCATACGGACGTTTATGGCTCCGGCTGCTGCAACTGTTTTGGCTTTGCGCTGAAAGACATCCTCATTTCCGTCAAGAATTGGGAAAATAAGATTATCCGGGTTAGGTGTATTTCCCCAGCGGTCGATAATGGTTTGCATCTGTTCGACGACGACTACGTGTATTTCTTTTCGGGTTTTGGTTGTGTGTTCGGTCTTTTGCCGCACAAAACAGATTTCGCCGTTTACGATGTCCCGATACCTCAATCGTACAAAATCCGCCACGTTGATTCCGTTGCACAAGTAGAGAAACAGCCAATAGTCGCGGTATCTGGCTGTCGTTTCGTTGCCGTCGTCGTAGCGGGCTATCTGACCGATTTGTTCTAAAGTGAGGGCCATTTTGCGACCCTCTCCGGCTTGTATTTCATAGCGACCCCGACCGAACGGATATTGCGCCTCTTTGATGAGGCCGCAACGGTACGCATCGTTGAGTATCGCCCGCAGATGCCGCATATGTATTCCTATCGTAGTTCTGCTTTTCCCCTCTCCAAGTAAGAATTTTTCATACCGCCGTACCCATTCAACCGAAATGATGTCCATTGCAACATGATTTCCGGCAAATCGTTCGACCCCTTGCATCACGACATTATAGACCAGCATAGACCCCACGCGCTCCTGTCCTCTTAAATCCTCTATTTTGGCTTTGAATGCTGCGTTAAGTGTGATTCCCGCGCCCCTTTTTAGTCGGTCGTTTAGGGCGTCGAACGTGAACCCGCCGGACGAGGCTAAATCTTCAACCGTATCCCGCACGATGTTATAACTATTCTCGATGTCTTTACGAATGGCTGTTAATGTCCGTGCCTTTGTGGTGGGTAATATTTCCCACTCGTCAGCGGTCAGGTCTTTCCCCGTCGGATAGTATTGCCGCCGCCGGGCGTAAGTTACCCGTATGCGCACCGGAAATAATCCGCTTTGTTTCGGGTGGCTGGTGTCGAGCATCGGGGCAACCGTTATTCCGTCCTTTGCGTAATGCATGATTCTGTGGCTTAATTTTAATTCGGGTACACAATTTAGACACAAATATAAAGATTAAAATGAAATAAACAAAAACAGAATGAGTGTAATTTGCTATATTTAAGTATGAAATACAGATATTTACATCGTTGAGGAAAAATATTGTGAAATAGGCAAAAATGCTATATTTAGGACTGAAAATCCTTGTGTCCCCGGTTCGATTCCTGGTGGTACCACGCAGAAAAACAACCACTTACAGCGATGTAGGTGGTTTTCTTTTTGTCCTTTCCGTAGCGGTTTTATGGGTGTTTGGACAGGTTGTGTAAACCGCTGTGTAAACCATAAGTGCCACGATCGAGGTCGTATGCAATAAGTCCAAAGTACTGGCATAGAATGAATCGCCGCTAATGTTACGAATCACGAAAGACCGTAAACTGAAATATTCCAGTATCGGTGTTTCGGTCAATCCTGCATTGTGGGATTTCGAGAAAAACAGACCACGTAGAAATTGCCCTAATCGTTTGCATATCGAACGCCTTATTGCAGATAAAATAGAAGCCTATCGTGCAAAGAAGATCGAATTGCAGTCCGAGAGTAAAGAGTTTACGGCAATATCATTACATGAACGAGTATCGGATAAAGCGATAAAACGCACGGTCGGCAAGGCGTTCCAATCTCAAATCGAGAATTTGAAACAAGCGGGGAGAGGCTATCCAGACTCGCACCGAACGGTACGGACATAAAAAAACCCGGAAGCGTCACGACTTCCGGGCCCAGAAATAAGTATTAACCACTAAAGCGGCTTCTGGTGAACCGCATGATGCAAAGTTCTGCCTGCCTACTGTGCAGGGTTCTTCAATTCGAACTTTTCGTAGAATGTACCGAACGAACCGGCACTTACGATATAACGGCAGTTGAAATAGTAAGTTTTGGCAGCCGCATCGTAATAGCTCGAGGCATCGGCATTCGACGAGGTGATGTAGATGGCGCCATAATTGCGGTCGTCCGCGCCGATGTACTGCTCGGGAACGGTAATGTTACCTGCTTCGTCGCAAGTGAAATTGAGTTCGATGCCTCCGCCCCAGTTCGGGATTTTATACATCGTAGTGCCGTCTTTCTGGTAAAGTTCGAGCCCGGCGTCGACACCCGTAAATATGCCGCCATAGGTATAATCGCCCGTACCGAGCAAATTCCACTTCACGACGTTCACATTGATGCCGAACAGGGGACTGCCTTCGACCACCTTGTAGGGATCGGCATACTGCTCGTCCTCAATGGCCAGGCGCAGCGAAAATTCCCCGGATGCAGCTTCGTTGAGCGTGATCGACAACGTCGCGGTATCCTCGCCGGCGGCGAATTCTACGGAGGAAGGAACTACGAACAGGTCGCCCGTCTGAAATGCCGTGACGGGAACCGAAGCCGCCTGGGCGGTCTGCAAACGCATCACCGTGAGGTCGATCGTCGTGCCGGTCAGATCCTCGGGAGCTATTTCGTATTCGGACTCATTGAGTTCGGAGAAATACACCTGCATGCAATCCTCGGGAACAGAGGGCGCAGGCTTATAATCATCATCGTCCGAGCAGGCTGCAAAACCCAGCGAGAGTATCGCCACAGCCAGCATGTAGGCTAAATTACAGTAATATTTCATGTTGTTCTCTTTTTTCGGTTAGACACTGCAGTTATTCGATGACGTTTTCGACCGTATCCGACGGATCGGGGTTGTTCATACCGATCAGTGCGGGGTTACTCGACCACTCGGTACGCGGGATCTGGCAGTTCCACCACGGAGCCCGTCCGTCGACCACGAAGCGGTAGCTATCCTCCTTGCAGTTGGAGTTGGCCAGGTCGATACCCAGCGCCAGGCGCTTCTTGTACCAGAACGGAATGCCTTCGCCCCAGAACTCGATGCGGGCCTGCAGACCGATCTCGTTCTGGAAGGCTTTGAAATCGGCCGACTGGCAGTTGTAGGACGCATAGCGGTAGGTCTGCATGAAACTGTTGAGCAATGCGATACCGTTCGAGAGGTTCGAAGCCGCGGTAGCCTCGGCCTCGATCAGGTACATCTCCTCGACGCGCATGAGCGGGTGATCGACGGCATTACCCACCGTATAGGTCGTATAATTGCCCTGTCCGGGACGGAACTTGATGGCAACGAGCGAGCCGGGCAATTTGGTCGACGCCGCGGAGTTGGGGTCGAAGAACTCCTTGTAGTCCGGACGGCAACTCTTGTACTCGTAGTAGTCGAACAGCCCGGGATCGAGCCACGAGTGCTTGCGGAAGTCGTCGTCGCTGATCAGCGCATAGAGCTTCGAGTTGATAGCGCGCCCCACACCCTTGCCGCCATAGTTCGTCCACTGTTCCTCGCCCGACATGTGAGCCATGAAGGAATAGAGGTTGTGAACCTGTTCGGAGGTCTGGGAGGTACACCACATCCAGGCTGAGTTGGAGGTTGCGCTGTTGAAGCCGGTCGTGGGGTCTTCCCACTGCTCCTGCGTCAACGGCGTATAATTGCTCTGGTCGATGGCTTTGCGGGCATATTCGGCAGCCTTTGCGAAAGCGCCGTCTACACCTGCGGAGCCGCGCTCGAGCCATGCACGGGCGCTGATACCGTATACGACGCTCAGGTCGGGCATGGTCTTCACCGTACGGGTGTAGTCGGCCAACATGCGTTCGGCACGCTCCAGGTCGGGGAAAATCACCTGGTCGTAAACCTCGTCAACCGTAGCGCGGGGATTACTTTTCGACTGTTCCTCGGTCGTATTCTCAGTGACGATGCAGCACGCCAGCCCCTTGATGTTCTCGGGGATCGTATAGTTCTTGACCTGTGAGCCCGTGCACTCCTTGGCCTCGAACAGACGTACCAGATCCAGGTAGAATTGCGCCCGGAAAGCGAGCGCGATACCCAGATAGGCTTTCTGCTCGTCGTTCATATCCTCCTCGGCGACCGCCGAGAGGGTGGAGATCACGTCGTTGCAGCTCTTGATCCAGCTATAATAGTTGTACCAGAACTGGTAGCCCGTCACATAGTCCTCGCTGAGGGCCACGTTGGTCATCCAGTTGGCGAACCAGTCGTAGCCCGAATTTCCGGCCACGACCATGTCGCCCGTCATGCTGGTCAGCGATACGTTGATCGCAGGGTAACCGAAATCCCAGGCCTGCGCGTAATTTTGACCGTAAAGAACCAACTGTGTGGGAATTGCGTTCACCATGGCCTGGAGCGCCGTAGTCGATTGGGCCACCTGGCCGGCCGTCGCACCGTTCGTGGGAAAAGTTTCCTTGATACAGCTGCTGAACGACAGCGAAGCCGCCGCCAGCGCCGAAACGGTTATATTTTTCAAATATCTTTTCATAAAATCTGATTTGTATGTACCCGTCAAAACTTAGAACTGAATGTTTATACCGCCCGAAATCGTACGGATAGGAGCATAGTTGGTGTAACCCGTGGTACCCGTGAAGCTGTAACGCGGATCGAATCCCTCGCGCTTCGACCAATAGTAGACGTTGTCGCAGGCCAGATAGACGCGGAGCCGCTCGACACCGAATTTACGGGTGAAGGAAACCGGAAGCGTATAACCTACCTGGATATTCGAAATGTTGAGATAAGAGGCATCCAACAGGAACCGGTCGGACAAGCTGGTGCTGGTGTCGTCGCCGTACTGGAAACGGGGAACCGACGCCGACGGATTTTCCGGGGTCCACGACTTGGCGATATCCTTATGGATGTTGGTGCCGCCCATCGAACCGTAAGGCGATGCCATGGCCGCAGCGTAACCCGAGTCGTAGCTCTTGCCGCCTATCTGGTAGGCGAACGCAGCCGAAATGTCGACGCCATAGAACTCGAACGCCGTGGTGAAGCCGCCGTAGAGGTCGGGCAGGGACGATTCGCCCAGGTAGTTCGTAGCTTCGGAATAGGTCGTCGTGGTCGTGCGGCCCGTCACGTTGCCTTCGGCGTCCTTGACGTCCTTATACCACATCGAAAGACCCGTTTCCTGATCCACACCCGCATATTTGGGGATATACCACGTATAGTAAGACAAGCCTTCGCCCACGAATTTGTTGCCGTCGATATAGCCGTCATACCCTTCGACGGTCGCATTCTTACGCTCGGAAGCCAGCTTGGTGACCTTGTTTTTGTAGTGGGACATGTTCAGCGTGAGGTTCCACCGGAAATTCTTCGTCTGGATCGGGGTTCCGTGCAGGTCGATTTCGAAACCGCTGTTCCGCATGTCGCCGACATTGGCGTAGTAGCCCGAATAACCCATCGAAGGAGCCACCGAGAACCAGAACAGCATGTCCGAAGTCTTGCGGTTAAAATACTCGACGGTACCGCCCAGGCGGCCGCGAAAGAGTTCGAAGTCCACACCGGCGTTGATATTGGTGTTGGTTTCCCAGGTAATCAGTTCGTTACCTTTCTGCGAGAATACGATGGACATGTCCTCGCCCGACGGTTCGATCGAATAGTAGTCCACATAGAGGTAGTTCGAGATATTGTCGTTACCCTGCGAACCGACCGAAGCCTTGAGTTTGAGCATATCCACCCAATCGGCTCTGAACCACGATTCGCGGTTGATCAGCCACGCGGCGCTCGCCGACCAGAAATTACCCCAGCGGTGGTCGGGGTGGAAACGCGACGATGCGTCGCGGCGGTACGATCCGTTCAGGACGATGCGGTTGTCGTATTCGTACTCGACACGGCCGAAATAACCTTCGTTGTTGTATTCCGTCGTATAGGAGGCGGCATTTTGCGTATCCACGACTGCACCGTTGAGCTCGTTGTTGTCGATCGAGAACATGTTCTGCTTGGCGCCGCTGAGCGTATAGCTCTTCAGATTGTAGAATTCATGGCCAATCATCGCGCTGAAGCGGTGCTGCGTGCCGAACGTGTGATTGTAGTTGAGCATCTGCTGCGCATTGACCTCGTAGGTACGCTGGTGCCCGACGACGACGCGGCCGGTACCGGCGAATTGGCCGTAGAAGGGATTCGTCACCGTATTGGAACGGGCTTCGTCGAGGTTCGTACCTATATTGACCGTCGCAGTCAGGTCGCGGTGCAGCTTGATGTCGGCGAAAGCCGTACCCGAGAAAGCGTTGCCGTTGGTGAGGGCGCTGTTCAGGCGGATGGCCTGCAAGGCATTGGAGTTGGGCAGGAACGGACGGTTCAGTCCGGCATTCATGCCGTCGCCGTAGTCGTACATTTTATACCCGTTGTCGTCCCTCATGATATTGCCGTTGCCGTCGCGCACGTAGACGGGGTAGATCGGGGCGATCTGGTTCGCAATGGCGAACACGTTGGTCGTACCTCCGGAGCCCGACTCGTCCTGCAGCGCCTTGCTCTCGTAGTGCGAATAGCTGGCGTTGGCCCCGACTTTCAGCCATTTCTTGGCCTGGTAGTCGGCGCGCAAACGGGCTGAGTAACGCGTAAAACTGGAATTGGCTACGATACCCTCGTTGTCGAGGTAACCCAGCGACGCATAGAAATTGGCGCGGTCGCTCGCGGCCGAAATATTTACATTGTATTCCTGACGCAGCGAGGTGCGGTAGGCCTCGTCCTCCCAGTCGTCGGGCCTCAGCCAGTAGTCCTGGCCGTTGTAAATGACTTTGCGGCCCAGCGTGGCGTTGGGGTTGATCTTGCCGTTCGTACCGATGAAATATTCGCCGTCGGGAACCGTATAAACCTGGTAGCCCAGACCGCCGGCGTTGCTGCTGGTGAGCAGGTTGTTGGCACGCATATGTGCCTGGTCGGCCGTACCGCTGGCCAGATAGTAGTTATACAGCGACTTGTAGTAGGTTTCGTAGTAATCCCCGGGATTATCTATATAATCGTAGAGCCGCGTGGCGCGGGAATTGACACCCCATTTGGCATCGAAGCTCACGACCGCCTCCCGGCCCTTGGCCCGTTTGGTGGTGATCATGATGACACCGTTGGCACCGCGCGCACCGTAGAGGGCGGTGGACGCCGCGTCCTTCAGGACGGTCAGCGTTTCGATATCCGACGTGTTGAGCATGTTCAGATCTCCCGAGTAAGGCACGCCGTCAATCACATAGAGCGGAGTCACGCCGGCAGAAATCGACGAGAGTCCGCGGATGAGAACCGTAGGTGTCGAGGTGGGATTACCCGACGAACTGGCTACCTGCACACCGGCTGCGGCACCGGCCAAAGCCTGTGCGACGTTCGAAACCTGGCGCTTGGCAATATCTTCGGCTTTCACGACGGTGGCCGAGCCCGTAAAAGCCTCTTTGGTCGTCGTACCGAACGCCACGACGATCACGTCGTCGATCGCCTGTGCGTTTTCTTTCAGCGTCACTGCGACATTGGTTTGCCCAGCAATCGCGATGGTTTCCGTATCATACCCGATGAACGAAACGACCAGTTTTCCGTTTGCAGGGGCTGCAAGCGAAAAGGTGCCGTTCGTACCTGTCGTGGTACCGATATTCCGGCCCTCGACCATGACTGTGGCTCCAGCCACCGGAGCACCGGCGGCATCGGTAACTGTACCGGAAACCTGCTGGTTCTGAGCCATTGCAACGGCGCAAATCCCCAAAACAGCAATTAACGATAGTACAATTTTTCTTACCATAAGCGTTAATTTTAA
>ERZ1026958.716-NODE-716-length-12685-cov-9.290895_pt1 | contig 12685 bp, 13 predicted proteins | sample MGYA00519567_ERZ1026958 | MGnify/ENA primary metagenome ERZ1026958 (study PRJEB26926, sample SAMN06164518) | human gut metagenome | biome: ENVO:00009003; feature: ENVO:2100002; material: ENVO:00002003 | host: Homo sapiens | place: USA | collected 2012 ...
ATTGGCAGTCCATTATTAAGTTTTTTATTATGTTCCCTTTGTACACCGTTGCAAGAAACAGATCAATACTGTTGAAACCAAAATAAAAGCGTTTGTTTTCTTTTTGTGTAGACCTCTCATCATGTAATGGATTCTATAATTAAGAATAAATCCATTTGAAGAAATATAGGATGTGAATGATTTCTGAGAACATTGCTTCTGTATTTGAATCAGAGTCTGCATATAAGCAAAGCTTTCTTTTTCATCAAGATTTTGGATTATAGAATCATCGGTTTTCATTTCTAAATATAGGAAAATATATCTTCTGAAGAAATATATAGGGATAAACCACCAGTACATGCAACAAATAAGATTTATTATTCCTTTGACAAGATTGTGCTTCTTCTTAATGTGGAAACTCTCATGTGCGAGGATTAAATTTAAATCCGATTCTGAATAATCAGTTTCAGGAAGTAAAATAGTTTTGTGTAATCCAATCACACAAGGTCCATAGATCAAATTCGATTTGTATACAGGATAAGATTGTCTATATCCAACAATTTGACTTTGCTTAATTATTTTTTTGTAGATATATTCCGTATGAATATAATCTTTTATAAAGTAGATCAAAAAGATTGCACTTCCTACAAGCCACAATAAGATCAAGAGCTTTACTACATGTGTTTGATTGAAGAAATCCAAAAGCGGATTCATTACTTTTTGGATTGGAATATAGATCATATGTGCATGTTCAAACGGAAACAGCAAGCGAATAAAAATCAGGCATATGATTAATAAGAGTGCATCTGTACGAAAGTATTTATATGCCTTTTTATGTCGTAGTATAAATCCAAAACACATTATGAATAAAGTAACACTGCATAATCCGGAGAAGAATGAAGTCAGAGAAAATGTCATTTTAATGCTCTTAATTTTTTCTCGATGAGTTTTTGAAGTTTTTCTAATTCTTTTAAATCATCCGTATTATTGACAAAGTTACTGGCTAATTGAAGTCTTGTATCATTGTTGATAAAAGAATCTACATATTCAGCTTGTGATACGAGTGGCTTATATTTACGTGTTAAAGATTTGTTGTTGAAGGCAATGTCGTATACTTCAATAAAATGTACTTCTAATAAATGGCGCAAAGCTTGTTGGATCGTGTAAATACTCAATTCTTCATTAGAGGTTTCTCTAATTTCACTTGCTGACATTTCAATGTGACTGTCCCATAGAATGTCCATAACGCTTCTTTCTTTTTTTGTTAGTTGTATCATAATTATCACCCAATATAATTCTAACATTGTTTCAAAAATATGCAATATAAATTAAAACACAAAACGCTTGCAAAAATACGCAATCGGAATATAATGAAGATAGAAAACGTTTTCGCAAAAAAAGATGGAGGAAAAGACTTATGAAAAAGAGAACAATGTATATTTTATGTTTATCTGTTGTTGTAGGATTTTGTACATTTAAAGCATTTGCAGCAAGTTATCATGAGCCTATCCAAGTAGAAAGTCCTACTATAAATGTTGATGCTGATTCAGAGTTGCAGGCTCAACAATATGTGGATTTTAAATTTAAAGGATTGAAGAATAGTCAGCATATTATTCTAGTAAAAGGTGGTGGCTATTTACTGAATGAAGATGGTTCTGATGTGGATAAATCTGATTTACAGGATGGGGATCGAATTATCACAGTGAAGCAGGCAAGAGAAATTGAAAAAGCATCATATTTAGAGGATGAAGATTAATGGATGGGGGTGAAACAATGAAAAAGTTTCGATTATTAATTCCTTTGTTTATTGGTTTAGTTGCTGTTACAGCTTATCCTGCTTTTGCTAGATCGAGTGAGGAACCGGTTAATGTTGAAGAAGTAAATGAGACAAATGAGGATGTAGGCTATTTTCCTGGATGTGATGATGATGAAAAAGTGATTCCATTAGGGGATGGCTTTCTAGGTGGAGAAGCTTACTTACAAAATGGGGATGAAGAGATCTACTTGAATAGTGAAACGGATACGAGTGCAATTACTGTTAAAGAAGCAAAGGAAATCTTAAAAAATAGAAAGACAAAGGCTGACAATCAATAATTGAGAGTAACAATATGAATTTCGTGTGAAATAAAATTGGGTGAGGTTACATGAATTTACGCTCTTAAAATGGATTGTAGCCAATATAGGGCTTGGACAACATTAACTTGTTCGGGTCCTTTTTGTAGTTCTTTTTTTCACTAAAAAGTGCAAATAAATGGGACAAACTCGTTAATAATGGCAAATTAAAACAAATTAATATGTTAAATTGTGGGAAATACGGGTATTCTTTTGACACTTACGAGAAAATAGTGTAGCCTCTTTAATTGTGTGAGTGATGAGGAGGCCCATAACTATGAAAAAATTAGTCCAAGCATTCGTAAGTTTGATTATTGCTACATCTACATTTGGAGGCGTTACAAGTGTTGCGGCAAAAGAAAACACACCAGCTTATAAAATTGAATATCAAGATGCAGATTCAATGCAGTCTGTATTTACAAAAGAATTACATAAAAAATATGCGAATGTAAAATTTAAAAAGAAATCAAAAAATGTATCTGTATATGAATCAAAAAACTATAAGGTAAAAGTCAAAGATTTAGATATTGATACAGTTGGTAAACAAACTGTTTCTATTGAAGGAAAAAACAAAAATACAAATGAAATGCACAGTGCTGAAGTAAGCATCAAGGTAGAAGATACAACAGCTCCTGTAATTACTTGTGAGGATACAATCACAGTGGAACAAAATGAAGCATTTGATATCAATCGCTATGTTTCTTTAAATGAAGAAGGAACTGTGATTGTGACTAAGGATGTAGATACAACTAATACAGGAACTTTTACAACTACAATCAAGGCAAAAGATATTGCGGGTAATGTTAGTGAAAAAGATGTTACAGTTAATGTAGAAAAAGATTTCTATCAAAGAATTGCCGATGCTGCATTAGCTCAGATTGGTGTTTATCAAGATTGTACCATGTTAGTGACAAATTCACTTGCTGCAGTAGGAATCAATTTCCATGGTGCACCAACTGCTTATTTAAGCTTAGGGCCTTTGACAAATAATCCAGTTCCAGGAGATATTTGTGTATATCAAGGACATGTTGCATTATATATTGGTAATGGTCAAGCTGTTCATGGTGGATGGTATGGAAATCAGACAACAATCTATAGTGTTGAATGTAACCAACCGTTTATTGGATATGTTCATGTAAATCGTTAAGCGAGTTGTTTTAAACTCGTTTTTTTTCTTTTTTTTAGCAAAATAAAAAGAAGGCAAACTTAATTGCCTTCCTATATGGAATTAGTCTCTTCCATTAAATGCGTATTTGTATAAGTCGAAGATCAATTCTTTAGTACATGGACGTGGGTTACCACCTGTACAAACGTCAGCCATAGCTGAATCTGTTAATGTAGGTAAGTCTTCTTCTTTAACACCGATTTCTTTTAAGCTTTGAGCAATTCCGCAATCTTTACTTAATTGAATAACGGCATCAATAGCAGCTTGACGATATTCTTCTTGAGACATTTCATCAACACCTTCAACTCCCATTACACGAGCGATTTCTCTAAATTTTTCACCAGTGTAATCTTTGTTGAATTCCATAACGTATGGAAGTAATGTAGCACAAGCAACACCGTGAGGGATTCCGTAGAATGCGCTTAATGGGTGAGCCATACCGTGGTCAACACCTAAACCAACGTTAGAGAATGCCATACCTGTCATATATTGTCCTAAAGCCATGTCTTCACGTCCTTTTGGATCGTTAGCACATGCAGCACGTAAGCTTCTTGAAATGATTTCGATAGCTTTTAAGTTTAATGTATCAGCCAATTCCCAAGCTGCTAAAGTTGTATATCCTTCAATAGCGTGAGTTAATGCATCAAGACCAGTACTAGCTGTTAAGCCTTTTGGCATACTTGACATCATTTCTGGGTCGATGATCGCAACAACTGGAATATCGTGAGCATCTACACAAACAAATTTTCTTTTCTTTTCAGTATCTGTAATTACATAGTTGATTGTAGTTTCGGCTGCAGTACCTGCTGTAGTAGCGATTGCGATAACTGGAACAGATTTGTTTTTAGTTGGAGCAACACCTTCTAAGCTAACAACATCTTCAAATTCAGGGTTAGCCAAGATGATTCCAATACCTTTACAAGTATCTTGTGGGCTTCCACCACCAATAGCGATTAAATAGTCAGCACCAGCATCTTTAGCAGCTTTTACACCATTTTTAACTTGTTCAACAGTTGGGTTTGCCTTAACTTCATCATAGATTTCGTAAGGAAGTCCAGCTTTATCTAATAAGTCTGTAACTTTAGTAGCTACACCAAATTTGATCAAGTCTTTATCTGTAACAACTAAACCTTTCTTTAATCCACGTGCTTTAACTTCTGTAACCACTTCTTTGATGGCTCCAGCACCATGATAACTTGTTTCATTTAAAATAAAACGATTTGCCATAAGTATTATTTCCTCCTTGTATACTTGTTGATTTCATTGTACGAGTAAAACCGCTTACATACAAGTTACAAATTGATAATAATGTCACATATGAACAATAATGAACAAATATGATTGACAATGAATTAAAATGAATGTATGTTTTAGATATGAGGTGAAAATATGGCTAGAATTAATATTGATGGTGAACAAAATGTTGAGGTTTCAATTAAAATTCCATGTGAAAAAAGTTATTCTGAACAATTAGAAATCATGGAAGCTTATACGAAAGTACACAAAGAAAATAGTTCTAAAAATAAGGCGATTCGTGAAGTGAAATGTTTAAAAGTATTATTTCCTCGTTTGTTTAGAAGTATTGAATCCGATGATTTGATTGCAGGACGATTGGATTTTTTACCTATTGGATTTGGTAGTGTGACAAGTATTGGTGGAGTAGGGCACTATTGTGTTTTCCATAAGCTTCGTGCTTTTAAAGAACATTTAAATACTGATGAAGAGAAGGCAAGAGTGGATGCGTTATATGACTATTGGCAAGATCAAGATGTAAAGAGTATCTATTGCCAGGATGTATTGAATGAAGATACAACAGGTCGCTTCATTGATTGTAAATATCCATTTATGGCAACAGCCCGCTTGTCCGGTATGATGCTAGACTATAAGAAACTTGTTACATTAGGCATTAATGGATTGGTTGAATTGATTCAAAGTTATCCTACAAATGAGTTTATGCAAGCATGTTTAGAAAGTATGTATCTCTTTAAATCTGTTATTCGCAAACAAATCGATTTGGTTAATCAAAGCTATACGTTAGATGAATCTAGAAATCATGATTTAGATTTAATGAAACAAGATTTGGAGTATATCTTAGAACATAAACCTGCTACATTTCATCAAGCCCTTCAATTATTCTGGCTATATGCATTATGTGCAGGCTGCATTAATTATGGTCGTTTGGATATTGTTCTTGGACCATTTTTAAAAAAGGATATGGATTCTGGATTGATCGATGAAAATGAGGCTTATCGCTATTTAAAATCATTATGGAAAATGATTGAAAATAGAAGGACAACTGTAAATGGCCGAATCATTGTAGGCGGTAAAGGAAGAGAAAATGTAGAAGCGTGTGATTTATTTACAAGAATTTGTTTAAAAGTATGTAAAGATACCCGCTATGTCGAACCACAATTTACATTGCGTTTTGATTCAAATACGCCAAAAGATATCATGGACATGGCCTATGAATGTATTGCCAGTGGAGCAACGTATCCAACCTTATATAATGATGATGTGAATGTGGATGCTGTGGAATATGCGATGCGTGTAAATCATAAAACGGCAGAACAATATATCCCATTTGGATGTGGTGAATTTGTGATTCAAGGAAAGAGTGTGGGAACTCCGAATACTTTGTTGAACTTGACTAAAATATTACAATTGGCTTTAAACTCTGGATATGATCCAATGGATCACGTATATAAGGCAGGGACTGTAAAAGTGTTGCCATTATCTTGCTTTAGAACGTTTGAAGAATTCTATGATCAATATAAATCTTTATTAGATTATTATTTTGATTTAAGTGTATATTGCCAGAAACATTCTTATGAAGTGATGAATCAAGAGGTGAGCTTCTTATTTAATTCAATTTTGATGGATGATTGTTTGGCAAGACAAAAGGCAATATTAGATGGTGGTATTGAAATACTGGGTGGCACAAATGAAACCTATGGAAATATCAATACAAGTGATGCGCTATATGCCATTAAAACATTGGTGTTTGATCAAAAGAAATATACTTTAGAAGAATTGAACGAAGCCGCATTGCACAATTTTTCAGGATATGAATATTTACGTAAAGAGATTTTAGCTTTACCTAAATATGGAAATGATTTAAGTGATGTTGATGAACTTGCGAACGATTTATTTGAATATGTTGCGAAAGGAATCCGTAATCGCGGTATTTCCAATGGCATGGATTATTATTTGATTGTTATTTCAAATAATCAGACGAACACCGACTGGGGACATCAGACCGACGCAAGCTTGGATGGAAGACTAAAAGGTGTATATTTAAATCCAGCTAATAATCCGCAAGGCTTTGCCGCAAATAGTGGGCCAACTGCTGTATTGAATTCATTATGTAAATTTAAGGCGAAATATCATGGTGGAAGTGTACAAAATATAAAATTTACTCCTCGAATGATGCATGAGGATAAAGAGAAAGTAAAAGTCTTATTTGATACATATTTTAAAAAAGGAGGATGTCAATTGATGGTTACTGTAGTTGATCATGGTCAATTAGAAGATGCTCAAAAGCATCCAGAAAAATATCCAGATTTAATTGTTCGTGTAGCAGGTTATAGTGCTATTTTTGTGAATTTGACAAAAGATGTTCAAGATGAACTCTTAAGTAGGACTTTATATGATTAGAATTTCCAATATTGAAAAATTTGCGACTCATGATGGCCCAGGCATTCGTACAACTGTCTTTCTAAAAGGCTGCCCTTTACATTGTCCTTGGTGTGCTAATCCTGAAACATGGAAGATAGAACCCGTATTGATGCATGATATAAGAAAGTGTGTAGGATGTAAAACATGTATGCATGTGTGCAAACAAAGTGCCATTTCATTTCCTTTTCATTGGGATATGGATACATGTGTATATTGTAAAAAATGTGAAGAATATTGTTTACAGGATGCGATTTCTTTTGCAGGAAAAGATATGGAAATTGAAGATGTTGTTTATGAAGTATTAAAAGATAAAGAATATTATGAACAATCCAATGGCGGAGTAACTATTAGTGGTGGAGAGCCATTTCTACAGTTTGATGCTTTTCTAGAATTGATCAAACAATGTAAAAATAGAGGGTTACATGTAGCAGTAGAAACAACTGGAAATTATAGTTTAGATACATTAAAAGAAGCATTGCCATATATTGATTTATTTTTAATGGATTTAAAACATTTGGATGCACAAAAGTTAAAAGATATTACTGGTGGTAATTTAGAATTGATATTGAATAATTTTAAGTACCTTGCTCAACATTGCCCGAATAAAGTGATTGTGAGAATGCCTGTGATTCCAAGATTTAATGATGATATTTGTGAAGATGTTATTAAATTTTGTGCAAATTTAAAACTTTCTGAAGTTAATCTTTTGCCATTTCATACGATGGGAAAAAGTAAATGGAATCAATTGAATAAAGAATTTGTTTATGATCAAGATAAAATGATGGATCGAAATGAGTTAACCCCATATATAGATATTGGGAAACAATTAGGTGTGTATGTAAAGATAGGAGGATAATATGCTTTCAAAGGAAAGAATGGTACGAATTGTACAACTTTTAGAAGAAAGACAATTTGTGACAGTAAAAGAATTGCAGGAAAGTTTTGATGTTTCTAGATCAAGTGTCATGCGAGATTTGATTGAATTAGAAAACCAGGGATTAATACAAAGAGAGCGTGGAGGAGCCAGTTTAAAAAGTGTAAGTACAACACTTACAAATTATAATGAGATGTCTATTGTTTCAAAAGAAAACTTGAATATGGAAGAAAAGAATTTGATATGTGCCAATGCAGCTCAAAGTATTCGTGATGGGGATTGTGTATATATTGATTCTGGGACAACACCAGCTCACATTCTAGATTATATTCAGGATAAAAGAATTAAATTGGTTACACCAAGTATTTATTTGATTCGAAAACTGCCAGCCAGTTTTAAAGGGGATATTTTCTTGTTGGGAGGAGAATTCAATCGTTCTTATGATACAAGCTATGGTTCTTTAACTTTAGATATGATTCGACAATTTCATTTTGATCATGCCTTTTTAAGTACGAATGGTATTGATTTAGAAAATGGAAATGTATATGTATTTGATTTTAATGTAGGTGCCTGTAAAAAAGCAATCATGGAATGCAGTGAAAAATGCGACTTATTGGTTGATGCATCAAAATATGGTGTCAAGGCTATGTGTAACTGGGCAAATTTAAAAGACTTCCACAGTGTGTATGTGGATGTTTATGAACAGGATAGAGAAATACCAGAAAATTTTGTGGTGTGTAAAGGAGAAGATGAAAATGAAGACAAATGATCCAAAAAAATTAGCATTATTAGAAAGTTTAAAAGGAGGACTGATTGTTTCTTGTCAAACGCAGAAGGATGAGCCTATCTATACAGAGGATATGGTTGTAAAAATGGCGGAATGCGCAAAATGGGGTGGTGCTGTAGGATTGCGTTTAAATTCTCCAGAACAAATTCGTAAAGTCAAAGAAGCCAATTTAGGATTACCTATTATTGGTTTATATAAAGTATGGCATGAAGATACAGATGTATTTATTACGCCGACGATGAAAGAAGTGGACGAAATTGTAGAAGCAGGTGCAGATATTATTGCGATAGATTGTACAGCACAAAAAACACATGAAGGTACGATTGCGTGGGATCTACTTCCTCAAGTACGTAAGAAGTATCCAGATCATTTAATTTTTGCGGATGTATCTAATTTAGAAGAGGCAAAACATGCCAGCGCAACTGGTGCAGAAATTGTAGCTCCAACATTATATGGATATACGAAGGAAACAGCACATATTGAAGGGGCGGATTTTAGAATGGTAGCCAATATGTGTCGTGAACTTCAAGATGAAGCCTGCATCATCATGGAAGGACATATTTATTCGCCAGAAGATGCGATGAAGTGTATTTTTGTTGGATGTCATAGTGTTGTTGTGGGAAGTGCTATTACACGTCCTCACTATGTCACAAAGCGTTTTGTGGATTGTTTAGGTAAATATCAAGATAATTGGCGTGATGCAGAACGTGCAAAACATACGAATGAGTTAAAGTAAGGGCAATGAAAATTGCTCTTTTTGAGTGCTTAAAAAAGCATTCTGATATGTTTTGTGCTAAAATAACAATAATTTAGTTTTGGAGGGATTTTGTGGAGAATTTATTATTTAGCTTAAATGCGACCATTCCCATCTTTTTATTGATGGTGGTTGGTTATTTTTTAAATAAAATGAATATTTTAGAGGATGCATTGGCATCCAAACTAAATTCATTTGTCTTTAAAGTATCATTGCCACTATTGTTGTTTGTCGATGTGTCTAAATCTAATTTTAAAGATCTTTGGGATACAAAGTTTGTTGTGTTTTGTGTAGTAGCTACTTTAATAAGTATTTTATTATCTATATTATTTTCATTACGTTTAAAAGATAAAGCGATTCAAGGGGAATTTATTCAAGCTTGTTACAGAAGCAGTGCTGCCTTATTAGGGCTTGCATTAACATCCAATATTTATCCAGATGTAGGTGTTGCACCATTGATGTTGATGAGTGTTGTATTTGTTTATAACGTAGTATCCGTTGTGATTCTATCTTTTTTTAAGGCTGAACAATCGAAGGTCAACTATAAGAAAACGTTTGTTGGAATTTTAAAGAATCCACTAATTCTAGGCATTGTGATAGGTGTATTTGTGAGTTTGTTGCCATTTCAATTGCCACAAGTCATCAATAAAACAATTTCTATGATTGCAAGTACGGCAACACCACTAGGTTTAATGGCGATGGGAGCCACTTTTGATTTTGATCAGGCGAAAGGAGAATTGAAACCATCTTTATTTTGTACATTTATGAAATTAATTGGATTTTGTGCGATCTTCTTACCAATTGCAGCTTTATTAGGATTTAGAAATCAAGCCTTAGTTGCGATTTTGATTATGTGCGGATCAAGTACAACCGTATCTGGTTTTGTGATGGCTAAAAGTATGGGGCATAAAGGCGTTTTGACATCGAGTGTTGTGATGCTGACAACATTGCTTAGTGCTTTTAGTATTACATTCTGGTTAACAATTTTAAAATCATTTGGATTGATTTAGTTGACCTAAAGTTCACTTTAGGGTGTAGAATAGTATAAAGATTTTAGGGAGGGAAAGAATGGAATTGTTTTTAGAATCATTCCCAAAGATATTTATTTCGGGAATTGTAATGACATTACCACTTGCGCTAGTATCGTTTATTATCGCAATGCTAATAGCTATTGTATGTGCCTTGATACAATATGCGAAAGTTCCGGTTATGAAGTATGTTGTTCAATTCTATATTTGGATATTTAGAGGAACACCTATGCTTGTACAATTATTTATTATGTATTTTGGAATGCAATCGATTGGCGTGAGAATATCGGCTATTACTGCAGCGATTATTGTATTTTCATTAAATACAGGCGCTTATTGTGCTGAAACGATTCGCGGATCGATTGAAAGTGTACCACAAGGACAAATGGAAGCCGGACTATGTGTAGGAATGAGCTATATGCAGATTATGACGCATATTATTTTACCGCAAGATTTTCGAAGTGCATTTCCATCATTATTTAATAACTTGATTTCACTTGTAAAAGATACGTCTTTAGCTGCGAATATTACAGTTACAGAAATGTTTATGCAGACAGAAAGAATTGCCGGAAGAACTTATCAGTTTATGCAGTTATACATAGAAGTGGCTTTAGTTTATTTGATTTTCTGTACAGTTTTAACTTGGCTGCAAGCTTGGGGTGAAAAGAAGCTGAATTATTATCAGGCAGGGAGATAGAGTATGGCTTTATTAGAAATTAAAGATATTCATAAATCATTTGGAAATTTACATGTTTTGAATGGAATGGATCTTACGGTCAATAAAGGCGATGTTATTGCGATATTAGGTCCTTCAGGATCTGGTAAGACAACTTTACTTCGTTGTATCAATTATTTAGAGACAGCCGATGCAGGGACTATGATTTTTAATGGAAAATCTTATGATTTATCAAATACATCAAAGAAGGATGTTGCCCAGCTTAGAAAGCATACGGGGTTTGTATTTCAAAATTACAATTTATTTGCGAATAAGACAGCCCTACAAAATGTGACATTAGGTCTTACTGTAGCGCGAAATGTTTCTAAAGAAGAGGCCAATGCGATTGGTATGCAGATGCTTGAAAAAGTAGGAATGAAAGATCGCGCGACTTATTATCCTTCACAATTATCGGGTGGACAACAACAGCGTGTCGCAATCGCAAGAGCGTTAGCTACAAATCCAGATATTATTTATTTTGATGAACCAACTTCAGCTCTTGATCCAGAGTTGATTCAAGAAGTTTTAAGTGTTATGAAAACACTGGCTAATGAAGGAATGACTATGGTTGTGGTCACGCATGAGATGGCTTTCGCGAAGAATGTGTCTAGTCATGTGATTTTAATGGAAAAAGGGAAAATTGTTGAAGAGGGCAGTTCAAAGAATTTCTTTGAAAATCCGAAACAAGAACGAACAAAAGAATTTTTAAGGAAAGAGGAAATGTAAGATGAAAAAATTATTAGCAGGTTTATTAAGTACGGCTATGGTTTTTACTTTAGCAGGATGTGGATCTAGTAAGGATCATTTAGCTGCAATTCAAGATAAAGGTGAAATCACAATTGGTTTAGAAGGCGATTGGCAACCATTTTCTTATCATGATAAGGATGATCAATTGATGGGTGTTGATGTGGAAGTTGCTAAGAACATTGCTAAGAAATTAGGTGTAAAAGCCAATATTGTGGAAGGTAAATGGGATGGATTATTAACTGGATTATCAACGGGTACGTATGATTTAGTTATTAATGGTGTCGATATCACAAAGGAAAGAGAAAAGAAATTTGATTTTTCTACACCTTATGCGTATGATCACACAGTCTTAGTTGTTCGTAATGATAATACGACAATTACTTCGTTTGATGATTTAAAAGGAAAGACAACTGCCAATTCGATTGGATCTACTTATATGGAATTGGGTGAAGACTATGGGGCTACTGTAAAAGGCGTAGATGATTTAACGAAATGTATGGATCTTGTAAAGAGTGGTGGTGTGGATGCGACAATCAATGCAGCTACTTCTATCAATGATTATCTTCAGACGACAAAGGATAGTTCATTTAAAATTGTTGATCAATCTAAAGAATCTACACCCTATGCCATTCCAATGGTAAAAGGGGATGATAATGCCTCTTTAAAGAAAGCTGTAAATAAGGCTTTAAAAGAACTAAAAGAAGATGGAACTTTATCTAAGATTTCTATCAAGTATTTTGGTGAGGATCTAACGAAAGAATAAGCGGCTATGCCGTTTTTCTTTTTGCTTGAAATATAAAAACTGTCTCTTATACACATCTCCGAGCCCACGAGACCCTAAGACATCTC
>ERZ1026958.722-NODE-722-length-12627-cov-8.823815_pt1 | contig 12627 bp, 10 predicted proteins | sample MGYA00519567_ERZ1026958 | MGnify/ENA primary metagenome ERZ1026958 (study PRJEB26926, sample SAMN06164518) | human gut metagenome | biome: ENVO:00009003; feature: ENVO:2100002; material: ENVO:00002003 | host: Homo sapiens | place: USA | collected 2012 ...
GAAGCACGGCTTTCCGGCACGGAGCAGTAGGCTTCCACGAACCACTTGCCCTGTTCAAGCCAGAGATTCCGCTTCTGCCCGCAGATCATGCAGGTGAAGCACTGCCCCTTCCCGCCAAGGCGCGATGTGCCACGCCTGACAGCCAAAACACGGTCGATCCCATAGATATGGCTTTTGTCGTAGTTGATGGCAAGAGGGCGGATCTTGCCATCAGGTGTAAAGCGAACGTCCACTTCAACGTATCTCTTTTCACGGTGGAGCTTGTTGTCATCACGCATCGAGGGGCCTCCTTCTCATTTTTTAGGTTGTTTTTGCGGTGGTTTAATTTGGATTTTTTACACCAAATTGGTGTTTGCAGCTTGATTATACTGCGATCGGTTTTAGTTGTCAACTACAAATTTACGAAAATATTTTCGAAATCCAGTTGATTTTACTTAAGTTGCACGTCACAACGCAGTCACAACCGTTAGTGTTCCTTCCCTCCCATCTTCTCCTTAACCTTGTCCGGCACGTCGATCAGGCCAAATCGGTAGAACAGCCCATAGATATACGACACACCCCGGATATCTCCCAGAGCAAAGATTTGAGATCGTTGGAAAAGTTTTGAACTAAAAAGATGGGAGGGATTTTCGTGGATACGATCAAACGTGTTCAGGATTTGATGCAAGAGCGTGATATGAATCTATGTGTGTTGACAAAAAAATGCGGGATATCGTACTCCACAATCCAAAGTACTGCCCGTCGAGGAGGGCAGTTAAGCGTAGAGACGATTGAAAGAATTTGTCAGGGTTTGGGAATTACATTAAAAGACTTCTTCGATTCTTCATATTTGTAAATATGGCAGAAAAAAGCCGTTCACCGAGCTAGAAAACCTGCGCGGTGAACGGCTTTAATATTGCTTCTATTTATTCCCAATAGCATTCACGCATCAAGATGTAGCAGTCATTTTATATGTGGTTCTGACAACAAAAAGAAGTGGAAGTATTCCTATGTTGGAATGCTCCCACTCTTTAGGGATCACAATTCTTGAGTTCTCAGTGCATTTTCAAGCATTTGACGATAATCTTCACAAACCTTTTGGGGTGTGCCATAATAACTCGTGATGAATTCAGTTGCCTTAAATTCATACGAGCAGTGACACGACCAACTGGATTCAGAGGATGAATACATACAGGAGGTTCTAGTATGAACAAATTGATTTCCTGCCACTATAACATGGACACTAACCGGGTGGAAGCCCGGTTCGAGGATGGCACTACCCTTGCCATCGACTGCATCGCCGTGGAGGACGAATACGGCAACACCCCGGCACAGCGGGCAGAGCTGGACTGACTGCTATACAATAAGCCTTTGGAGTATGCTCAGCTTGTGCTGAGAGGGGAGATTGAGCACTACCTGTCACTTGGCTGTGACCACGGCAGGCTGGAAAATCCATGACATAACAAACACAGCCCCGCTTTGGCGAAGGAGAAGCCAAAGCGGGGCTGTATTGATGAAGGAGAAATGAAGGGAATATCAGGTTACAGATTCAGCTCAAACTGTTCCACTGTAACAGTTGCTTCGCCATCGGCAGCAAAGGCAATGCCGTCGGCAGACTGGGGGGTGTAGATCCATGCGGTCATGGTCTGCTCGCCATCGTTGGCGAAAACTTCGATGCTGTTCTTATCCAGCAGGATGCGGAGCTTGAGCGCACCGTTCTGGCTGCGCACCTTGCAGCTGCGGGTATGCACGATGTCGGCACGGGAACCGGCATAGCTGCGATCCAGCGTCAGCTCGGAGGTGTAGGGGTCGTAGGTCAGGCTGGTGTGATGGTCTGCATCGGCGGCGAGCTTCAGGGTAAAGGAGCGGTATTCGCCGGGCTGCACCGTGACGGTCAGGTCGGCCACACGGCCCTTGATGCCTTCCAGAGAAGTTTCGCCTTGCACCGTCACATTTTCGTGGAAAGTGCGCTTACCGTGGACGGCATCCAGCTCCCGCACCGGGGCCTGAACAATGCGGCCGTCCTTGATGTGCAGCTCGCGCGGGCAGATGGTCTGCCCGAACCACTTGCAGCCCTTGGGCTTATCCTCGGTGTCCGACCATGTCTGCAGCCATGCGGTCATGATCCGGCGGCCATCCGGGGCAAGGGTGGTCTGGGTGGCGTAGAAGTCGATGCCGCCGTCCATCAGCTGCACGTTTTCCTTGGTGAAAGTGTGGGTGGCTTCGTCGTAGTTGCCGATGAAGGCAATCACGTTGTGACCGTTGTGGAACTCGCCCTTGGGCAGCATCTCCATGGGGCCGAGCATCAAGACCTGTTTGCCGTCCAGCGGGAAGAAGTCCGGGCACTCCCACATTTTGCCGTACTGATTGTTGCAGCGTTCCAGCACCGTGACAAAGTGCCAGTCGAAGCCGTCCTTGCTCTGGAACAGTGCCGCTGCGCCGCTGCCGTCCTCGGCCAGGCAGACGGTGACGACAGAGTAGGTGCCATCGGCCTCACGCCAGATCTTGGGGTCCCGGAAATCAAACTTACTGAAGCCTTCCGGCAGATCCTTCTGGGTCAGCACCGGGTTGCAGGCAGACTTTTCGTAGTCGAGACCGTCACCGATGGCAATACTCTGGGTCTGGATATCCCGCATCTCCCCATTGGGCTGCTTTTCTGCCACCACGCTGGTGTACATCAGCAGCTGCTTGCCGTCATCCATCTGGGTGGCCGAGCCGGAGAAGCAGCCGGGGCCATTGTCTGCCGGAGAATCCGGTGCAAGCGCACAGGGCAGATACTCCCAGTGCAGCAGGTCGGTGCTGACGGCGTGACCCCAGTGCATGGGCGCCCACCGCACATCGTAGGGGTTATACTGATAGAACTGGTGATACTTCCCTTTATAATAAGAGAAGCCGTTGGGGTCGTTGAGCCAGCCCACATAAGGAGTCATGTGGTAGGCAGGGCGTTCCGCCGGGGAAATGGCAGCGCCGTGCTCGGCCTCGTAGGCACGGGCTTTTTGTAAAGTCAAATCGTTCATGGAATCCTCCAAAGGAAAGAATTCTTATGCGTAGTAAGCATCCAGATATTTCTGCATAATGCCCAGATAGTCGGACAGGCCGTAGGCTTCCAGCTTGCTCAGATATTCGTTCCACTCTGCATCCGTAGTGCCGTTCATGATCCAGTTGGCCTTCTGCGTATTCATGTAGGTCTGCAGATCTGCCTGCAGGTTAGAGACCTGCTCGGTGTCCTCGTTGCTCATAAAGACATTGGGATAGACATAATCGTTGTTCATATCCGGGGTGTAGATCTCCTTGATCCAGTCCAGACGATACTGTGCATCGTCCGGGCAGGTAACGTATACACCATAGTAATCATCCAGAACCGCCAGAGGTCCACTGACACACTGCGCTTCACGGACTTCCACGGGAGAAGCATCGCCCAGAGGAGCGTGCTTCAGCATGGGCTCGCCCTTATCGTTGGTGGACAGTTCAAAAATGTTAAAGCCTTCCGCATCGCCGTAGGTACCCCAGTTGTTCTGCGGAGACTGGAGGGGGGCGTACATCTGATCCAGCCATGCACAAACCAGTGCAGGATTAGCCGCCTTTGCGGTGACAACGCATCTGCCGCGGGCAAAGCCGCTGGTGAAAGAGCCGTTCTGCGGAGTGATATTTCGGGTATCGGCGGTCAGGGCAGGCAGCGGCTCCCAGTCGGTCAGGTTGTCGATGTTGGCAACATCCCAGCTGAAGCAGACACCATAGCGGCCAGCCTTGCCCTTGGAAACATAGGTGGACCACTCCTGCGTGAAGCACTCCGGGTCGATGAGCTTCTCGGCGTACAGCTTGTGCAGCCAGTCCAGACCATCGCGGTAGCCCTGCTGGGTGGCGGCACAGATGACTTTCCGGTCGTTGGTAACGGCAATATGACGGTCCTTGTCAGCGTCGCCGTAGCCTTCGCCAAAGCCATTGATGAGGATGCTGGGGTCCTGATCGCCGTTGTTGACGATGCAGGACATGGGGATGATGTCGCCGTCAATGCCATACTCTGCCTTGAGAGAAGCGGCGTTATCACGGAATGCCATCAGCACCTGCTCAAACTCGTCCACTGTGGTGGGCATCGACAGACCGAGGAAGTTCAGCCACTTGGTATTGATGAAGCTCATGTTGCCAATGGTCTGGATGGCGGTCTTTTCTGCGCCGAGCTGCTCGATCCAGGGCAGTGCCCAGATGTGGCCATCGCTGTCGGTACACATGGTGCGGTACTCCGGGTACTGCTCAAAGACCTTCTGGAGATTAGGCATATTGTTGTCAATGTAGTCTTCCAGATTGAGGATGACACCCTGATCTGCGTAGCGCAGCAGATTGCTGTCGGTAAAATCAGCAGTAAAAACAAAATCCGTCAGGGTGTTGGGGTTGGACATATTCAGGGTGATCTTATCGCTCCACTGGTCGGACTGGATGGCGGTCCAGTCGATGTGCACATTGGTCTGCTCTTCCAGCCGCTTGAAGATGGTGCGGTTGTTCGGCTCGGGTTCGCTGCCCACAGGGAAGCTGGTCATACCGGTAAAGGTGACCTTTTCGGACAGCGGAAATGTAACGGCACCAGTCACATCCACAGCTGCGGCAGCAGAATTGTTGCTGCCGGTGGATTTGCCGCCGCCACAGGCAGACAGAGCAGCGGCAGAGCCCGCCAGAGCGCAGACCTTGAGGAAGTTGCGGCGAGAGATCAGCTTTTTCATGGTATTTTCTCCTTTTTCATGTTTCTTTTTTCGTGTAACAGATGAGCGTACCGGCTCATAAAATTCTGGAATATCCTCAGCCTTTAATGGAACCAGCCATGATGCCGGCATCAAAATACTTCTGGAAGAAGGGATACATCACCAGCAGCGGCAGACTGGAAATAATAATGGTTGCATATTTGAGCAGCTCTGCCATCTTCGCACGTTCGGCAGTACTTTGGATATCTGCGATCATGCCGGATTCCGGCTGGCTCTGGATCAGGATGGAACGCAGCACCAGCTGCAGCGGCTGCTTCGATGCGCTGTTCAGGTAGATCATGGCGTCAAAGTAGCTGTTCCACATTGCCACGAACTGCCACAGAGCCAGAACTGCCACCACCGGCATACAGACGGGCAGCAGGATCTTGAAGAAGTAAAGCATCTCGCTGGCTCCATCCACATCCGCAGCTTCACGCAGCTCACGCGGGATGCCTTGATAATAGGTACGGGCAATGATCATGTTCCACACGCTGAATGCTCCCGGCAGAATGACCGCCCACATGGAATCCAGCAGACCCAGATTGTTGATGAGCAGGTAGGTGGGAATCAGACCGCCGCTGAAAAACATCGTGATCACAAACAAGGTGTTGAAGATCCCTTTGCCTTTGAAGTCCGGCAGCGACATGGGATAAGCGGCAAGCATCGTCACAGCTACCGAGATGATGGTGAAGATGATCGAGTAAAGTATTGCGTTCTTGAAGCCGACCCAGATCTGCTTGTCCGAAACGACACGCTGGTAAGCATCCAGACTCCACTTGCTGAAATCAAAGGAGATGCCCTTATTTTGCAGAGTGACCGGGTCCATAAAGGACGCGATGACGATGTAAATCATCGGAACGATGATCGCCAGCAGGAACAAGCCCAGAAGTGCGTAGCCGCAGTACAGGATGATCTTATCTTGTCTGGTGTAGAGGGCCATTTTTGATTTTTTCTGTTTTGCCATGGTAAACCCCTCCTTACAAGCCCTTGCCATCGTTCATTTTGGCAACGACCTTGTTCACTGCGATCAGCAGGATGACGTTGACAACGGTGTTGAACAGACCGACTGCCGTGGAAAAGCTGTAATCGCCGTCCAACAGGCCCTTTTTATAAACGTACGTTGCAATGATCTCGGCGGTGTTCAGGTTCAGGTCAGTTTGCAGGGCATAGGCTTTTTCAAAACCGATGCTCATGATGTTGCCTGCCTGCAGGATGAACTGAATAACGACCATATCCTTAATGGCGGGCCACTCCACCGTCATGATCTGCTGGATCAGGTTTGCGCCGTCGATCATCGCAGCTTCCTTCAGATCTTTGCTGGCGTTAGAAAGGGATGCGGTGTACATGATGGATGCCCAGCCGGCACCCTGCCAGATGCCGCTGATGATGTAGATGGGGCGGAACGCTTCCGGCAGCGTCATGAAGTTGATGCTGGTGTGAAGCAGGCCGTTCACCGGACCGGTGACACTCAGCAGCACCCGGACGATACCGCACAGCACGATGACCGAGATGAAGTTGGGCATATACAGCACCAGCTGCACCTTCTGCTTGATCTTCTTGCTCTCGATACGGTTGAGCAGGAATGCCAGCAGGATGGGGATCGGGAAGCCCCACAGCAAACCGTAGACGCTCAGCTTCAGGGTGTTGATCAGATAGCGCTGGAAGTCCGGCGAGGACATGAAGCGGGTAAAGTTTTTGAAGCCTACCCACTCGCTGCCCCAGATGCCCTTGAAGGGATTGTACTTCTGGAATGCGATCAGCACACCGCCCATGGGAGCGTACTTGAACACCAGCGTCAGCACCACGGCAGGCAGCAGGAACAACAGGTAAAGCTGCCAATGCCGTTTGATGTAGACCCATGTGTTGTGCAGCTTGCGTTCTGCTGTCAGCACAGCCGTTTCCGGCGAGGCCGTCTTTGCTTTCATGAATCATTCTCCTCCTTTTTGATTTGCTTGCCGCTTGATTTGCGTTTTACATTTGCACCTTTGAATTTTACGTTTTTCGCTTTGATTGTGCAAATGTAAAACTCTGTAATTCATTTATATCACGCAAGCAAGCGAATGTCAACGATAATTCATGGTATATATCAAAAAATACTGTGGATTTGTACAGATGCACAAATTCGAAAGTGCGTAAATATGCAAAATGATGATTTGCATTTTTACATTTGACTAATTTGTGCATTTGCACTATACTGGAGTCACAAAGAATAAGATCTGTCACCAGACTTTATCTATAAAAAAGAACATCCGCTCCTGTATTATAAAGAAAGAGGATGACTTATGGCAACCAAGGTCACCATTCAGGATATTGCAAGCGAACTGCAGCTTTCCCGCAACACAGTTTCAAAGGCCATCAACAACACCGGTGTGCTGGCAGATGCCACACGGGAGAAGATCCTGCGCAAAGCCGCCGAAATGGGCTATAAGCAGTTTGCCTATCTGCCGCTGTTTCAGGAAGACGCTGCAAAAACAGCAGGGCCTTTCATTCTGCCGAGTGACAAACGGGAGATCGCCATGCTGACGACCCGTTTTCTGAACAACTCTCACTTTTCCTCCATGATGCTGGATCGTTTCCAGTCGGAAATCGACCATCTGCACAGCTGCATGACCATTCATCGCATTTCTCCCATAGAGCTGAAAGAGAAAAAACTTCCATCTTCTCTCAACATCCAGCACACAGCCGGCATCATCTGTTTTGAAGTATTCGACTATGACTACGCACAGATGCTATGCGATCTGGATGTTCCGCTGCTGTTTGTAGACACCCCTGTGATGGATATGCGTCCTCCTCTTAAAGCCGACCGCCTTTATATGGAAAACCGCATTGAGATTCAGAATGCGGTGGCCCACATGGTCCAGCACGGCAAAAAACGCATCAGCTTTGCGGGGGATAAAAACCACTGTCAGTCCTTCTTTGAGCGTTATATGGCTTATAAGGATGCAGTGGAGCACTTTGGTCTGACAGAAGGCCTGAGCACCTGTGCGATGCCATCTGGACAGCAGAACTATCCGGTATCCCTGTACGAAACCATACGTCGGTTCAAAACGATGCCGGATGCCTTTGTCTGCGCCAATGACTTTGTTGCCATGGATCTGGTCAAGGCATTGAATGAGCTGGGGTATTCGGTTCCCGATGATATCTGGGTCTGCGGCTTCGATGACAGTCAGGAGGCTTCCTACTTTGCCCCCCGTCTGACTTCGATCCATATCCATGGACAGATCATGGGCTACACCGCTGCCAATCTGCTTATGACCCGTATCGAAGAGCCATCGCTGAACTATCGCACCGTCTATACGGAAACCAATCTGATCCTGCGCGAATCCACAGGAGATTGAGCGAAAGGAGAACCACCATGCGTGACCTGTGCAATACGGACAAACCTCTGTTTGCTGTGCTGACGAAATTGACTTACAGTGCTTACCTGAACATCTTATGGCTCGTGTGCAGTCTGCCCATCGTTACCATAGGGGCTTCTACGACCGCATTGTTCTACGTCACGCTCAAAATGGCGGAAGATCGGGACGATGGTCTGACCCGGATGTTTTTTAAGGCGTTCCGGGAAAATTTTAAGCCTGCCACAAAACTCTGGCTTATCCTGCTGGCAGTCGGCAGTTTCCTGGCTGCGGATGGCTTTGTGCTGCGCCGAATGTGGAGCGAAAACATTTTCTGGACGCTGCTCACTGCAGTGCTTATTGGTGCGGCAGTTCTGTACGGCATCGTTCTGCTGTATGCCTTTCCTCTGCTGGCACGGTTTGAAAACACCACCTTCGGCATCCTGAAAACGGCGTTTCTCGTGGGTGTCCGGTATCTGTTTTGCACCCTGCTGATGGCGGCGGTCTATGGCATCATGGGGTACGTCATAGTGTTTGTGTTCACGCCTGCATTCCTGCTGGGCATGGGCTTCTGCGCCATGCTCTGCTCCTTTCTGATGCTTCGGATCCTCTATCTGATCGGTGGAGACCCTGATGCAGTACACGAGGAATACGACCATGACAAAAACTGACCGGGATACGCTCCGCTCCCTCCATGGGCGCAAAAAGTGGGAGCACATCTGGGCATATTACAAGCTGCCCATTGCGATCGTGCTCATCGTCGTCTATATCCTCGGGTATGCAGCCTACCGCCATGTGACGAAAAAAGAGGATGTGCTTTACCTTGGTCTGGTAAATATCACTGCCGGGTCTGATCTGACGGAACAGCTTACCACCGGCTTTGCCGAGGCGCAGGGTCTGACCAAAAAGCAACAGGTCGATCTGCTGTCCGGCTTGCTGCTCAGCGAAAGCGAACGCGCAGAGGAGCAGTATGTATATGCTTCGGAGATGAAGCTGCTGGGTGCAGTCAGTGCCCAGCGGTTAGATGTTGTTCTGATGGACGAATATGCACGGGATCGACTGTTGGCAGATGATTATTTTCTCGATCTGCGGACACTGGATGCGTCTTTCCATGCACTGTCGGGTTTGAACGCCGGTGGGACCGTGCTGGATATTTCGGACACGCCGTTTGTCAGGCAGGCAGGTTTTTCTGGCAAGGTCTATCTTGGGGTAGTGCAGAATGCACCGCACCCGGAGCGTGCAGCCGCTTACATTCATTATCTGTTCCAGCGGTGATCGTTGGGTTTCACATCAAAAATAAGGAGAATTATCATGGACATTGTAACGATTGGTGAAGTTTTGATCGACCTGACCCAGACCGGCAAGGATGAGCGCGGCATTCCTCAGTTTGCCGCAAACCCCGGCGGTGCTCCGGCCAATCTGGCGGTGGCTGCCGCCCGGCTGGGCGCACAGACTGCCTTTATCGGCAAGGTGGGCGCAGATGCCTTTGGCCGCTACCTGAAAGAGGTTCTGGCAGAGAACAAGGTAGACGTTTCCGGCATGGCGGTGGATGCAGACCACCCCACCACCATGGCGGTGGTCTCGGTGGATGCTACCGGCGAGCGGGATTTCAGCTTCTACCGCAGCGCCAACGCTGACGTGATGCTGAGCAAAGAGGACATTTCGGAGGGCGCTCTGAAGGCTGCCAAAATCGTCCACTTCGGTTCTGTCAGCCTGACCGCCGACCCTTCCCGCACCGCCACACTGGATGCCGCCGCCCGTGCCAAAAAGATGGGTGCTGTCATTACTTATGACCCGAACTACCGTGCAAACCTCTGGAAGAACAAAGAGGAAGCCATTGCCCAGATGAAAGCTCCCCTGCCGCTGGTGGATATTCTGAAAGTGTCCGATGAAGAGCTGCCCCTGCTCACCGGCACCACTGATTGCGAAAGCGGCACAGCACAGCTGGCACAGAATGGCATCCGGCTGATCTTCGTCACCTTGGGTGCAAACGGTGTATTCTATCGCTTTGGGGACAAGACCGGCCATGTGGCTGGCGTTCCCTGCAAGGTAGGCGACACCAACGGCGCAGGCGATACCTTCTTTGGAGCGGCTCTGTCCAAGCTCTGCAAGGAGGAGCTGGACACCCTGACTGTGGACAAGCTGGAAGGCATTCTGGCTTTTGCCAACAAAGCGGCCAGCATCACCACCAGCCGCCACGGCGCCATCCCCGCCATGCCCACCCTTGCAGAAGTGGAGGGCTGAACCATGGCAGCAAAACAGGAATTTGAGTCCCGGTTTGCCAAGCACAAGGACGAGCTGGAATGGCTGTTCATGGAACTGTACCACAACCGGGAAGGGCTGGAGGTTCTGGAGCGGGAGATGGCAGAAGCCTACAACGCCCGCAGTGCCGAGCTGAAAGCACTGGATAAGGCACGTTCTGCCGACCCGGACTGGTACAAGCGTGGCAATATGTTCGGCATGACCATGTACACCGACCTCTTTGCCGGGAACTTGAAAGAGCTGGCAAAGAAGCTGCCCTACCTCAAAGAGCAGAAGCTGACCTATCTGCACCTGATGCCCCTGCTGCAGATGCCCCATCCCCACAACGATGGCGGCTATGCGGTGGAGGATTTCGACACCGTAGACCCTGCCCTTGGCACCAACAAGGATCTGGAAAACCTGACCCGTGAACTGCGGAAAGCCGGCATCAGCCTGTGTCTGGATTTTGTCATGAACCACACCGCCAGCACCCACCGCTGGGCCATGGCGGCAAAGGCGGGCGACCCGTGGTTTCAGGCGTATTACCACCTCTACGAGGACCGCACCATCCCCGACCAGTACGAGCAGACTGTGCCGCAGGTGTTCCCCAACACCGCCCCCGGCAACTTTACATGGTGCGAGGAGATGCACAAGTGGGTGCTGACCACCTTCCACGACTACCAGTGGGACCTGAACTACGCAAACCCGGCGGTGTTCGTGGACATGACCAAGAGCATCCTGCATCTTGCCAACCTCGGCGTAGAGGTGTTCCGTATTGACGCCGTGCCCTACATCTGGAAGCAGCTGGGCACCACCTGCCGCAATCTGCCGCAGGTGCACACCATCGTGCGGATGCTCCGTATGGTGCTGGAATGCGTCTGCCCGGCGGTCGTGCTCAAGGGCGAGGTGGTCATGGCTCCCAAGGAGCTTGCCGCCTACTTCGGCACCCCGGAAAAGCCGGAATGCCATATGCTCTACAACGTGTCCACCATGGTCAACCTGTGGGGTGCCCTTGCCAGCCGGGACACCCGGCTGCTGAAAGCCCAGCTGGATGCCCTCCACGCTCTGCCAGACAACTGCTGGTTCGTGAACTATCTGCGCTGCCACGATGATATTGGCTGGGGTCTGGACGAGGCGGTGGAAAACCGGCTGGGCATGGACCCGCAGAAGCACAAGGAATATCTGTACCACTTCTACGAAGGCAATTTCCCCGGCAGCTGGGCAAAGGGCGAGCTGTACAACTACGACCCCGCCACCGGCGATGCCCGCAGCTGCGGCACCACCGCCAGCCTGTGCGGTATCGAACAGGCACTTGAGAAAAACGATAAAATTGCGCTGGATTATGCCGTGAAGCGCGACCTGCTGCTGCACACTGCTATGGCATTCTTGCAGGGCTTCCCCATGCTGAACTGCGGCGACGAGATCGCCCAGCGCAACGGCTGGGACTACAAAAACGACCCTGACCGTGTGGAGGACAGCCGCAACCTGCACCGCAGCAAATTCAACTGGGAAGATGCCAAGCAGCGCACCCGAAAGGGCACACTGCAAAACCAGCTGTGGCAGGGCATGGAGCAGCTGCGCCAAATGCGGGCAGACCCCTGCTTTGCCCCGGATGCGTGGGTGACCACATGGGACAGCCACAACCCCGGTGTGCTGGCGCTGGTGCGCAAGCGCGGCGAGGAAACGCTGGTGGGACTGTTCAACTTTACCGAGTACCCGGCAGGAGCCGGTCTGGACGCTCTGGGCGGCAAGTATCACACCGCAGATGGAGCTTCCGTCTGGCTGGCGGATGTGGAACTGAAGCCCTATCAGGCGCTGCTGGTAAAAAATAAATAAGTAAAACGAGCCATCCGGCCAATGCCGTTAAGTTAAGCGGCTAATAAAAAATGGACCTCATCAAAAAGCGCCCCGGCTCCCTCGTGCAGTGAGGGAGCCGGGGCGCTTTCTTGCGCGATACGGTCTTTCTTACTTCCGTGCTATCATCTCGGTATAGGCCAGCACCAGCGGGCCGACACCCTTTGCGTCGTTGCAGACCACCGGCTCACTGAAATAGTAAGCCAGCGAGCCGTCGCGGTGGTCCTTGCCGCCGAGGCCGGCCACGAGGCAGATGCCATCCAGCTGCAGGCTGCCGTCCGGGTTCTTGCTCAGATACTTGTCACAGGTGCCGTAGAAGGCTTTCTCGGCCCATGCGGCCATCCGCTTGGGCAGGTAGCCGAGACGCACGCCCTTGAGCACGGCGTAGGCGAAGAGGGCCGTGCCGCTGGTCTCGAGGTAGTTGCCCTCGACGCCGGGGTGGTCCATCACCTGCCAGAACATGCCGGTCTCCTCGTCCTGGAACT
>ERZ1026958.726-NODE-726-length-12569-cov-7.987054_pt1 | contig 12569 bp, 11 predicted proteins | sample MGYA00519567_ERZ1026958 | MGnify/ENA primary metagenome ERZ1026958 (study PRJEB26926, sample SAMN06164518) | human gut metagenome | biome: ENVO:00009003; feature: ENVO:2100002; material: ENVO:00002003 | host: Homo sapiens | place: USA | collected 2012 ...
CGAGATGTCTTAGGGTCTCGTGGGCTCGGAGATGTGTATAAGAGACAGGATTAAGGTTAAGGAAGTCAGCAAGAATTTTGAAGACTTTGTTGCACTTGATAATATTACTTGTAACATCAGTGACGGCTGTATATACGGAATGGTCGGCTCTAATGGTGCAGGAAAGTCAACATTTTTAAGAGTTCTTGCAGGTATATATAAGCCGGAAAAGGGTGAGGCATATATAGATGATGCCCCAATATATGAAAATCCTAAGATTAAGGAAAATGTAGTTCTTGTGGCAGATGAATTATTCTTCCTGCCAGGTGCGAATATGAATAAAATGGCAAAGCTGTATGCATCAATATATGAAAAGTTCGATTGGGAAAGATTTAATAAGCTTACAGAGCTTTTCGAGTTAAATCCAGCAAAGCCAATAGGTAATTTCTCTAAAGGAATGAAAAGACAGGCGGCTATTATACTGGCATTGTCTACAAGGGCAAAGTATATGTTCTTTGATGAGACATTTGACGGGCTTGACCCTGTTATGAGAAATCTTGTTAAAAAGCTTATATGCAATGATGTTATTGAATATAATGCAACTGTTATTGTGACTTCGCATTCATTAAGGGAGCTTGAGGATATATGTGACCATCTTGCATTACTGCACAGAGGAGGTCTTGTACTTGACAGTGATGTGCTTGAATTAAAGACATCACAGTTTAAAATTCAGGTTGCATTCAGGAATGAATTCTCAAGAAGTACATTTGATGAATTTAACATAATAAGATACAGACAGGAGGGTTCTGTTGCCAATATGATTATTAATGGCGACAGGGATACAACGGTTGAGAAGCTTAGTAAGTTAAATCCGCTTGTTCTTGATGTGCTTCCGCTTACATTAGAAGAAGTATTTACTTATGAGATGGAAGCGTTAGGTTATGAATTTGATACAGCATTGGAGGTGGAACTTGATGGATAATACTAATAATAAAAATGTATTTAGTTTAAAGCTGTTCTGGCAGACAGTAATACAGTTAAAGGTGATTGGGTTTATATCTTTAGCAGTTGTGGCATTTGTATCAGGATTTCCAATTATCATAAAAGGACTTAATATTAAAAAAATGATAAATGCCGCTAATGCTGCAGCAGAGAGTGGCACAGAAGTTATTAATATGTCATCGCCTTATACATCATTGGTGTCACCGATATCATCACAAGGAGTGCTGCTGATTGTTGTATTGGTTATAACACCGATACTTGCTCTTTATGCGTGGTCATTTCTTAATAAAAGAAGTACAAGTGATTTTTACCATTCACTTCCATACAAAAGAAAGGCTTTATTTATAAGTAAGTTTGCTGCAGTTACATTCTGGCAGGCAGTATCAATGCTGACAGCTTTTGTGACAAGCTTTATAGGCTACCATATTTTTAGGAACTATTTTATAGTTGATTACGGTGTAACAATTCATATATATGTTGCAGAATTTATATGTGCACTTCTTTGCAGTGCGGCAATTGCACTGGCTTGTTCAATAACAGGTAATATATTCAGCAATATATGTGTATCAGGACTTATAGTATTTCTACCAAGATTTATTATACTGCTTATCGCAAGTACAGTTACAGATTCAGTTGCTACAGCTACTATGGAATGCCCTGTGTGGATACTTGATAATTCTTATAATATGCTTACAGCACAGGTACTTGGTGCATTTGAACCCTTATATATTACAACGTCAAGTGTTTCACAGATGCTTTTGTCGATCGCCTCTAATATATACACACTGGTTCTTGCTGTTATTTATATTGTTCTTGGCTGTGTGCTTTTTACTAAGAGAAAGAGTGAGACAGCAGGTAAGCCGGCACCCGGCTGGAAGTTACAGTTTGCAATAAGAACTGCAATCGGTTTTGTTATAAGTGTTTTTGGAGTTATGCTTTATATAAGGGAAAAGCGTGGTGGTTACAGAGGATATTTTCTTGAATATATAGTGGTTCCATTTGTGGTGGCTGCATTTGTTGTAATAATATATGAAGTCATATCAAGCAGGAAGCTTCACAGAACAATAAAAGCAATGTCTTCAATTATTCTGGCTTATGTCCTTGCGGCAGTATTTGGAGTGATTGTTAATGCAGGAATTGGGCAGATGCTTTCGTACGTTCCGGATACTTCAAAGGTAAAGTATGTAAAAATGTCAATTGTAAATGACAATATGTTCAACGGTTATTCAGATGAAAAAGATTATTTTGAGGATATATTAGGCAGACTCAAGATAACAGATGAAGAAGTTATAAAGCTTGTAGCAGACAGTATTGAGGATAATTTACAGAATATACAGGATATCAGTGCAGGTTATTATAATAATGGAAGAAAAAATGAGGAATATATAAAATATAATGTATATATTAAAGACGGCATATTTGGGAGATACAGAAAAGTATTCATTAAGCAGTCAGAGGTTGTTAGGCTTGCTTCCAAGTTTGAGAATATGCAGGATATAAGTAAGGAATATAAGAATCTTCCTGCATTTGAAGATGCCAAGCTTAGATTTATGGATAACATAATTACACAGGAAGCTGCCAAGGAAGTGTATGAAACTTTCATTAATGAAATTAACAGTATTCCATTTACACAGTACTATAGCAGTATTAATGATGTTTCATCAAGATACAGAGGTGTCATGCCATATATATACATTTCGTTTACAAGAAATGGAATACCATACTCAGCACAGATATTATTAGGTGATAAGCTTCCTAAGACTTTAAATGCTTATTATAATGCAGTTAATAGGATTGCATCACAGAATATATCACAGACAAGTAATAAGCTTAAAAAGTATCTTGATAACTTTGAAAATATACGATTGAATAAATCGGACAATAAGGATGATTTTACATTGTATATATATTCAATAAAGGATGGCAGCTATTATTATGAGGACAGCAGTTATATATCAGATATGAATCTTATCAGCGAAATAAGAAAAGAACTTGACAATCCATTTGATAAGACCTTTGATACTGATAAGGTTGTATTATCAGTAAGCTATTATGATGAGGATACTTATAATAATGTTAAGTATTATATGCAGCTTAGTGATTATAGTACTTTAAAGTCGTTGGGATATTAATGTTTAACAATTATAATTAAAGAATGATACAATTATTAAGAAAGTTATAATTAAATGGTAATTGGGCTGTTACACTAAATGGTGATTTGTATAATATGCAGGCAGAAGGCAGTATGCTTACAGCCGCATAATGTATAGATTGAGTTTAGTGTGACAGCTCTATTTTTATGTTGTTGCAGAGAATGGTTATGGAGATAATGAATAAAAAAATCGGAGCAGGATAAGACAGGAACGTGGCTGGTTAGTAAAAAGTACTGGACATATTAGTACAAAAGTAGTATATATAAAAGTATCAAAAAGCTACTTTTTATAAGAGGTATAGGTTTTATGAGTGAAATTAACAATAATAATGAGTATATACCAAGAGCTGAAAGAAGGAATAAAGATGGGCTTACAGAAAAGGAGTTTCTTGAACAATATAATCCGGGACACTATGAAAGACCTAGTGTTACGGTTGATATGCTTCTTTTTGGCATAAGCAGGGATTTAAAATGTCTTAAAGTACTGCTTATAAAGCGTAATAATCATCCATATATAGATTGTTATGCACTTCCGGGAGGTTTTGTTAATATAACAGAATCAGCGTATACGGCGGCGTGCAGAGAGCTTGAAGAAGAAACAGGACTTAAAGATATATATATGGAACAGCTCTATACAATGAGCCAGCCGGACAGAGATCCAAGAATGAGGGTTATAGATATAGCGTATATGACACTTATTCCGATTGATGGAATTAAGCCACAGGCTGGAGATGATGCGAGTGAGGCGTTATGGTTTGACATAACATTTAATGATGAGATAGTGACATTTGCTAATAAAGAGAAAAATATTACGATTAAATATTCACTTAAGGAAAAGATATTTAAAAATGGCTGCATCAGCGTGAAGAGTTACATTCCTGAACTTATAAGTTATGAGGCGTTAGCATTTGACCACGCCCAGATTATCATAGAGGGGCTTATGAGATTAAGGAATAAGACACAATATAGTGATGTTGCATTTAATCTTATGCCTAAGGAATTCACACTTCCGGATTTGCAGAGAGTGTACGAGATTATACTTGGAAAGCAGTTGTATAAGACAAGTTTTAAAAGAAGTATAAATGATAAAATAAAGGCCGTTAATAAAAAAGGTGTATCAATAACAGGCAATAAATTATCAGAGTTATATGTATACAGTAATGAAAGTCAGGAGTAAGTGCAGCAGCACAGGAACGGAGGATTACTTATGAAATTAAATCCAATTATAGTAAGTCTTTTGGAAACTGATATGTACAAGTTCAGTATGGGACAGGCAATTTACCACCAGTTCTCTGATTATAAGACAACCTGGACATTTAAGTGCAGGAATAAAGATGTACATTTTACAGAAGAGATGGTAGAAGAAATCAGAGAGCAGATAAAGCATTTCTGTACTTTAAGATTTACAGAGGACGAGCTTGATTATCTTGAAAATGTTAAGTGGATGAAAGGAAGTTATGTTGATTTCTTAAGATTATGGCAGGCAAGATATGCTGATTTTAAGATTACAACTGATGCAGAATGTGGACTTAGCATAGAAACGTTTGGAACGTGGCTTAATACTTCATTATATGAGATACCAACACTTGCCATTGTCAATGAAGTGTATTTCAGAATGGCATATAATTATGATGAACTTCTTAAGAGCTTTAAGGAAAGATTAAGTGCCAAGGTTGCGGCACTTGAGGCTGATGAGGCAGATGAAGCACAAGGGAAGAATGTATACAGGCTTGGAAGCTTCAGCGAATTCGGACTTAGAAGAAGATTATCATCAGAGGCACAGGAACTGGCAGTTAAGACACTTGCAGAGGCTGACTATAAGGGTAATTCTTTATTCGTAGGAACAAGTAATGTATATCTTGCTAAGAAATATAATCTTACGCCTGTTGGAACAATGGCACACGAGTGGATAATGTGTACAGGACAGGGCAACCATAAGCACAATCCGGCATATTCTAACTGGTATGCACTTGATGCCTGGGTAAGGGAATATGGAATTCTTAATGGTATTGCACTTACAGATGCGATAACAACAGACTGCTTCTTAAAGGATTTCCAGCTTACTTATGCAACACTTTTTGGAGGTGTAAGACACGACAGCGGTGACCCATACGAATGGGGAGATAAGATGATTAAGCATTATGAGAGTCTTGGGATAGATGCTGCTAATAAGACATTATTATTCAGTGATAGCCTTGATTTTGAAAGAGCAGATAAGCTTTACAGATATTTCAATGGAAAGGCTAAGGTTGCATTTGGAATAGGAACATATATAAGTAATGATACAGATGTTTCAGCACTTAATATAGTAATGAAGACTACTAAATGTAATGGAATGGACGTTGCTAAGATTTCAGATAATCCGGGAAAGGGTATGTGTAAAAATCCAGAATATGTTGAATATCTCCAAAGATGCATAGACTGGAGAATGAATAACGACAGATAATAAGGCAGGTAACTGCAAATAAACATAAGAGAGAGGAAATATATGCAGTATACACTTAGTAATGATAATTTTGAGGTGATTGTAGATAGTAAGGGCTGTGAGATAGTATCAGTTATTAGAAAGAGCGATAATAAGCAGTATATATGGTCAGGACAGCCAGACGTATGGAAAAGACATACACCAGTATTATTCCCGCTGGTTGGAAGGTATAAGAACGATACTTCAATATACGAGGGAAAAGAATATCATATGACACAGCATGGTTTTGCAAGAGATATGGAGTTTAGTCTTGTTATGAAGGACGATAGTGCCGTGGCAATGAAGCTGGAGTCTGATGAGAACACTAAAGCTGTATATCCTTTTGACTTTGAGTTAAAGATAACACACAGACTGGCAGATAATAATGTCATAACTATGTGGGAAGTTGTGAATAAGGATAATAAAGAGATGTATTTCAGCATTGGTGGACATCCGGCTTTTGTGTGTGGTGAAAATGCCATTGGAGCACAGGTAAGATTCGAAACCAAAGAGAATGGAATACAATACCATTTGTTATCAAAGGATGGACTTGTACAGCCAGATATCCACTATATGCCAATCACTAATAAAAATGTGACATTGACAGAGAATTTCTTTGATAATGATGCTTATATTATTGAGAACAGCGACATAAAATGTGTAAGCCTTTGTAAAGATTGCAAACCGGTTGTTGAGGTTATATTTGATACACCGGTATTTGGATTGTGGTCATCAGCAGGAAAAGGAGTACCTTTTGTGTGCATAGAGCCTTGGTATGGACGTGCTGATGCAGTAGATTTTAACTGCAGGCTTACAGACAGGGAGTGGGGCAATAAGCTTGCAGTTGGGAAAGTGTTCAGTGGTGGTTATAAGATGAGGTTTATGTAACGTTTAATCATTTAATTGTCGTCCAGTACCATCCATATGGAAGTTTTCTTTTAAGATAAGCTGTGATATAGGAACAATCTCATATCCCTGTTGTTTAAGATTAGTAAGGACAGTATCGAGTGCATCAGCCGTGAATTTAGCACCGTTGTGCATAAGAATTATAGAGCCGTTGCCAAGTGCTTTGTGCGTGGTGACGGTTTTTATAATGCTTTCAACGCCGTAGTCTTTCCAGTCAAGAGAGTCAACATTCCATTGTACAGGATAGTGGTTACAGCCATATATAGTATTAATAAGTTCAGAATTATAATCACCGTAAGGAGGGCGGAACAAGAAACAGTTGTATCCTGTGAGCTCCTCTATTTTCTGGTGTACAGACATAATTTCCTCTTTCTGTGAGGCAGCATCAAGCTTACTCATCTGTTTGTGGTTCTCGCTGTGATTTCCAAGGTCGTGGCCACGGCTGTATATTTCTTTAACCATATCAGGATAAGTTGATACCCAGCCTCCCGTCATAAAAAATGTAGTCTTTACATTATGTTTATCTAAAACGTCCAGTATCCTGACAGTATCGTCAGCACCCCACGCAGCATCAAAAGATATCGAAATCTGTTTCTTGTCAGTCTGCACGCAGTATATTGGCAGTGCTTTTTTTCCTGCCTGACAATCACCAGTTATATTACCTCCGCCAATTCCATTAACAACAGCCGAACTGTTGGCATATGCACCGTGTGGTGTGAATATTGTCGTGTATATGTAGAAAAAAGTAGCAAGACTAAGAAGTATTATGGAAAGTAATACTGATAATTTGTAATGGCTGATCTTCATTGTAATCCTCATTTCTGTATGATACAGGCACTTATTGTTGGAATATTATATGTTAAAGTCAAAGTTAATATGACGGTTTACATTATTAGTTTTTGACAAAACAATGTATACAAGATAAAGGTAAATGTAGTATATTATCTGTATTGGCGTATTAGTTCAGGGTGCGTAAAATGTGCACTGGTGAATATTATAATAACGCTTATGCTTATCATTTAATCAGGAAAGGAACAGAGTGATATGGGAAAGTATACCAAGCAGGACATATTCAGAATGGTTGAGGAAGAAGATGTTGAATTTATCAGACTTCAGTTTACTGATATGTTCGGAGTTTTGAAAAATGTAGCTATTACATCAAGCCAGTTAGGAAAAGCACTTGATAACAAATGTATGTTTGATGGTTCTTCAGTAGAAGGATTTGTAAGAATTGAAGAGTCGGATATGTATCTTTATCCAGACTATGATACATTTGAGATATTCCCATGGAGACCACAGCAGGGCAAAGTTGCAAGGCTTATATGCGATGTGTATACACCTGATGGCAAGCCATTTGAAGGTGATCCACGCTGGATTCTTAAGAAAGTAATTAACGAAGCTGAGGATATGGGATATGTATTCGAGGTAGGACCTGAATGTGAATTCTTCCTGTTCCACACAGATGATAACGGACTGCCAACAACACTTTCACACGAGAAAGCTGGATATTTTGATTTAGGTCCAACAGATTTAGGTGAAAATGTAAGACGAGATATGGTGCTTACACTTGAAGATATGGGCTTTGAAATAGAAGCTTCACATCACGAGGTTGCACCAGCACAGCACGAGATTGATTTTAAATATGATGAGGCGTTAAAGACAGCCGATAATATAATGACATTTAAGCTTACAGTGAAGACTATAGCTAAAAGACACGGACTTTATGCAACATTTATGCCAAAGCCAAAGTATGGAATTAATGGCTCAGGTATGCACGTTAATATGTCACTTGCGAAGGATGGAAAGAATATATTTGCTGATGAGAATGACACACTTGGTTTGTCAGAGGATGCATATCATTTTATAGCAGGACTTATGAAGCACGCAAAGGGTATGGCGGCACTTACTAATCCATTAGTCAATTCTTATAAGAGATTAGTTCCAGGTTATGAAGCACCTGTATATATTGCGTGGTCAGCAACTAACAGAAGTCCGCTTATAAGAATTCCGGCTTCAAGAGGACAGGGTACAAGAGTTGAATTAAGAAATCCAGACCCATCAGCTAATCCATATCTTGTACTTGCAACCTGCCTTGCGGCTGGTCTTGATGGAATTAAGAATAAACTTGAGGTTCCAGCAAGTGTTGACTGTAATATATTTGAGATGACAGATGAAGAAAGAAAGCAGGCAGCTATAGAGGTGCTTCCTGAAAGTCTTTATGATGCTGTCAGATATCTTAATGAGGATAAGTTCATATGTGATGTATTAGGAGAACATATTACATCTAAGTACACAGAGGCCAAGTTAAGAGAATGGAACGATTACAAGACACAGGTTACCCAGTGGGAACTTGATGAATACCTTTACAAATTTTAAAAACTGACTGTGATAAGAGGTTAGAATATGTCTACATTAATAGTTGCGTTTCCGAAAATAGAGGAGGCCAAGGCGGTTCGCAGTCTTTTAGTAAGAAGAGGTTATGATGTGGCAGTTCCCTGTACAAGCGGTGCTCAGGCTATCAATCAGGCAGATAATCTGTCAGACGGAATTATAATATGTGGTTATAAGCTGTCTGATAATATGTTGTATTCAGAACTATACGAATACAAGCCAAAGAGTTTTGAAATACTGCTTGTCGCATCGCAGAATTTGTGGGAGGAATGTCACGACAGCAATGTTGTATGCGTTGCCATGCCGATTAAAGTTAATGATTTATTATCTACAATTGAGATTATGCAGCAATCGCAGATTCGCCGCAGAAGAAAAGCTAGAACCACGCCAAGGCAGAGAAGCCCTGAGGAACAAAAGATAATAGATACTGCAAAGCATATGCTTATGGAAAAGAATAATATGACTGAGCAGGAAGCCTTCCGTTATATACAAAAATGCAGTATGGACAGCGGTAATACTATGGTAGAATCGGCGACTATGGTTATGAGTATATTTACGGATGCGTAACACTAAAGATGGGTATTAAAGAAAGATATAGATGTAACAGATTGGTATTATTAATGAAAGATACTGATATATAATTTTATAGTAAGGTGATTGGAGGATATATGGTATTTACAAAAATGCACGGAGCAGGCAATGATTATGTATATGTTGACTGCACTAAAGAAGAATTAGATAATCCAAGTGAGGTTGCAATTAAGGTAAGTGACAGACATACAGGAATAGGCTCGGACGGACTTATCCTTATAAAGTCATCAGATAAGGCTGATTTCTTTATGGAAATGTACAATGCTGACGGCTCACAGGGAAAGATGTGCGGCAATGGCATACGTTGTGTCGGAAAGTATGTATATGATAATGGTCTTACAGATAAGACAACAGTAAAGATTGATACACTTGCTGGTATAAAGATACTCGAATTAAATATAGGTACAGACGGAAAGGTCGCAACAGCAAAGGTTAATATGGGATGTCCGGTTCTTGAAGCCGCAGATATTCCGATGGATATAAGTGCATTAAAGGATTATAAAGCTGTATACAAGGATATACTTTCTAACGCCAAGGATACAGGACTTAGCAAAGTTGCAGTAAAGGCACTTAGTGAAGTAACCAACGCCGTTGTAGCAGAAAAGATAGAAGTTAATGGCGGTATATATGAGATAACAGGCGTATCAATGGGTAATCCACACGGAATAGTGTATCTTGATAAGGATATTGATATAAAGAAGTTTGCAATTGAACAAATCGGACCTCATTTTGAAAGCCATATGGCATTTCCAGAAAGAGTTAATACTGAATTCATTCAGGTAGTTGATAGAAAAAATCTTAATATGAGAGTATGGGAGAGAGGTTCAGGGGAAACCCTTGCATGTGGTACTGGTGCCTGTGCAAGCCTTGTGGCGACAGTGCTTAATGGAATGTGTGATATTGATGCAACACTTCATCTTCTTGGCGGAGACCTTAATATAAGCTGGGATACAGAGTCGGGAAATGTGTATATGGAAGGTCCTGCAACAACAGTATTTACAGGTACAATAGAAATTTAGCAGATATTTAAGGAAGTGAGGAAAAGTATATGGATATGAAGGATTTTTTAAATGTTCTAGCTTCTAAAGAGCCGGTTCCTGGAGGAGGGGGAGCCTGCGGATATGTAGCAGCAGTAGGAATGGCATTGGGCAATATGGTGCTTTCTTTGACAACAGGAAAGAAAAAATATGCAGAATATCAGGAAGAAATAGAAGAACTTATTGTTAAAGCTGGGGACATTACTAACAGATTGTATGAGTGTATGGATAAGGATGCCAAGGCATTTAAGCCGTTGGCAGAAGCTTACGGACTTCCTAAGGATACAGAAGAACAGTTAGAGCACCGTAATAAGGTTATGGAAAATGCTTTGCTTATTGCAAGTGAAGCTCCTCTTTCTATGATGGAGCTTATAGTTGAGGCAATAAAGCTTATTGACAGAATATCGGTTATTGGAAGCAGGCTTGCAATCAGTGATGCAGGTGTTGGTGTACAGATGTGCAAGGCGGCTCTTAACGGAGCTTCATTAAATGTGTATATCAATACAAAGCTTATGAAAAATATTGATGTTGCAGAAGATATGAATACTAAAGCTGACGAGCTTGTAATTACAGGCAATGAACTTGCTGATAAAGTATATGACAGGGTTATGGATTGCGTACATCCATAATAATCACAAAGAGATTGGCATTGTAGTTATATAAAAATACCAGGATAACAATATATACAGTCAGAATAATGGAGGTATTATCTAATGGAAATATTAAAAGGACTGCCAGTTGCTAATTCTATTAATGAGCAGCTTATAGAAGATATTAAGAATATAGATGGGGAACTTCCACATCTTGCAATAATAAGAGTTGGTGAAAGACCGGATGACTGTTCATATGAACGTGGAGCAGTAAAGAAAATGGATAAAGTAGGTGTAAGATGTACAACATATACATTTGCGGCAGATATATCTAATGATGAATTTCAGAAGGAATTCGACCAGATTAACAATAATCCCGACATAGATGGAATCCTTCTCTTAAGACCATTGCCAAAGCATATTGATGAGAAGGCTGTCGAGAACAGAATAGACCCAAGAAAAGACCTTGATGGAATATCACCGGTTAATCTTGCTAAGGTATATGCAGGAGATGAAACAGGATATGCACCTTGTACAGCGGAGGCTGTTATAGAGATGTTAGATTATGCAGGTGTAGATATTAAAGGCAAGAGAGTTACAGTAGTCGGAAGAAGCCTTGTTATTGGTAAGCCTGTGGCTATGCTTCTTATGAAAAGAAATGCAACAGTTACAGTTGTACATACAAAGACAGTCGATATGGCGGCGACCTGTAAGCATGCAGAGATACTTGTTGCAGCTGCAGGCTCAGCAAAGATGATAAAGCCTGAATATGTTGCAGATGGTGCTGTTGTTATTGATGTTGGAATAAATGTTGATGAGGAAGGAAAGCTCTGCGGTGATGTTGATTTTGAAGCAATAGGGAATATTGCCTCAATCGCAACTCCAGTACCGGGCGGCGTTGGTTCAGTTACAACCTCTGTACTTGCCAAGCATTTAGTAAAAGCAGCACATATGAGATAATGCTTATTAAGCTTCAGTTATAAATTAACATACACTAGCAGATAGTTAATATTTATTAAGGTATTAATGAACTTATAGGATAAAAGACTTATAGGACAAAATGTGTTGATAGAAACCGCCGCCAGCCTTTAATTTCAAGGGCTGACGGCGGTTTAATCTTTATATTAATGTGTCTGTAAAAATGTTATAACAAGTTCTACAATAAATACTGATGCACAGCTTAACATTGCAACCTGAAAAAGACTTTTTCCAATCCACGCAAGCACGATGGCTATTACAAAAGCGATAGCAGCTGATATTATACTGGAGGTTGCAGATAATATCGCTGGAAAAGTCATAATAGCAAGTGTTACATAAGGCACATAGTAAAGAAATGATTTAACTGTGATATTTTTAATCTCTTTTCGTATCAGTGTAAGAGGGAGAACTCTTACAAGATATGTTACAAGCTGTCTCTTATACACATCTCCGAGCCCACGAGACCCTAAGACATCTCG
>ERZ1026958.735-NODE-735-length-12432-cov-4.614931_pt1 | contig 12432 bp, 8 predicted proteins | sample MGYA00519567_ERZ1026958 | MGnify/ENA primary metagenome ERZ1026958 (study PRJEB26926, sample SAMN06164518) | human gut metagenome | biome: ENVO:00009003; feature: ENVO:2100002; material: ENVO:00002003 | host: Homo sapiens | place: USA | collected 2012 ...
TCGTCGGCAGCGTCAGATGTGTATAAGAGACAGTGCCTGTTGTGAAGCCGGCGTTTTCGGTTGCGTTCCACTGCATCGGTGTGCGGGCGTTGTCGCGGGAGATCATCTGCGCCTCTTTCAAGGCCACGTCCGGTGTGTCGCCCGCCAAAATGTGCTGGTGGTAGGTGTTTTTTGCATCAGGGTCGTTGTAATCTTCGATGTACGGGAAGCGCATGTTCGTCATGCCAATCTCTTCACCCTGATACACGAACGGCGTGCCGGGCAGGGAGTGCAGCAGCATCGCGAGCATTTTGGCGGAAACCTCCCAGTATTCCTTGTCGTTGCCATAGAGTGAGACCTGGCGGGGCTTATCGTGGTTGCTGAAAAACCGCGCCCACCAGCCGTTTTCCTTTAAAGCGTCGTAGTCGTTTTGAATATCCTGCTTCATTTTTTTCGGCGACCACGTGTTGATCTCGACGATCGGCGCGACGAACGGGATGGCCATATCGAACTCCTCGCGGTCGGTGTTGACGTAGCGGGCGAGCTCCTCGGCGTCTTTCGACGCCACTTCGCCCACGGTCATGACGTTATATGGCGAGAACACGCGGCGGTTCATGTCGCGGATATAGGCGTGCGTGCCGGGGCGACTGTTGATGAGACTCGAACTGAACGAATAGCCGTCCGGCTGCGGCGGCTCTGCGGAATCCGGGAAATCCTGCGGCTTATCAAGGTAGCTGATGGCGTCCACTCTAAAGCCGTCCACGCCTTTTTTCACCCACCATTCCATCATGGAGAAGATTTCTTCACGCAGCGCGGGGTTTGCCCAGTTAAGGTCGGGCTGCTTTTTGGAGAACAGATGGTAGTAATACTGCCCGCGCCCCGGTACAAATTCCCACGCGCTGCCGCCGAAAACGGAGGCCCAGTTGTTCGGCTCCTTGCCGTTTTTCGGGTCGCGCCAAATGTAGTAGTCGCTTTTTGGGTTATCGCGCGAGGTTTTGGATTCGAGGAACCACGGATGCTCGTCGGAGGAATGGTTCACGACGAGGTCCATAATGACCTTGATGCCGCGCTTGTGGCACTCTGCACACAGCGCGTCCCAATCTTCCATGGTGCCGAACTCGTCCATGATCTCCCGGTACCCGGAGATGTCGTAGCCGTTGTCGTCATTCGGCGAGCGGAACACGGGCGAGAGCCACAGCGCGTTGATGCCGAGCGCCGAAAGGTGGTCAAGGCGGCTTAAAATGCCGGGAATATCGCCGATACCGTCTCCGTTAGAATCCTGAAAGCTGCGCGGGTAGACCTGATACACGATAAGATCCTTCACCCAATCTTTTTTCTGTTCCATACAACTTTACCTCCTGTGCAATATCCATGTATATTGCGCAAAGCGGCCTTTCGGCCAAGTATTTTTACCATTATAACACAGTTTACAAGAATTTGAAAAGTATTTGAGAAAAATAGTGAAAATTGTGCTTTGAAGTATAAAGGGGAAAGCTGGGCGCTTAGCTTCCAAACATGCGTTAAGTTTTCTATACTGCGGTGCTCGTTTGCCGGGGTGAATTCAGAGAAGCCGGTGGTAAAAATGCCAAAACGGTTTTAGTCGCCGAAATGTACACTTATAAGAATATAGGTGTATAGAATGGAGACCTATAAAACAGAGTATAAGCCACAGGACAAAGAATATAGGGTGAAAAGAACGGTGTGCCGGGTGCGACAGCCGTTTTTTCACCTTTTTTTGGATGTTGTAGGGCAGTATAAACAACGTCGGTTTAAAATAAATAGAAACAGTAAACATAATATTGATGAAATTAGAATGAATAGCGGATGAAAACGAAATGTTTGTAATTGAAACTATTGAAAATGCCCATAAATCGCAGATTTATGCGTCTTAAAATATCAAAACGTACAAAAGCATATAAGTACATTAAAATTACATGATTTTAAAATTGGGAACCGATTTCACATTGCTCCCCAAAATGCACTTTTTTTTGTATATGGCATTATAAAAGTAACATTATTAAAAATATTTGGAGAAAATACTGAAAAGTTTTTGAAAACTTATTGACAAATCGTGAACGCAGTGCTATTCTATGTACATAAAAAAACGGGAACTGAATTAAAATTTGGTTATTTTTCACTTGGCTCTACAGTTTAAAGCTATTTATTAGCGTTGGTCTTCGGCTACGGAGCAATAGACCGATGCTATCGCAGAGCTTGAATGTTCTAAATACCGCCGCTTTCAGCGAAATGCACACATCGCCGTATCGGATGCTAAAAAGGCGAGCGTGTGGGGAAAAGGTACATCAGTGAACGGACAAGCGCTGTAAGATAAATAGGGGGTCATGAATTTTGCGAAGCAAAGTTCATGGCAGGATTCTTACGAATTCTACGATTTGTAGGAATTCAAAACACCGGGGATCACAAAGTGGGGTATGCTTTGTGATCTCAACACATTATGAACCGCAGGTTCACAAAACAAGAGAGGTATTGTATTATGAAGAAAAAGACCTTAGCTGTTCTTCTGTCGGCGGCCATGCTCGTCACCGGCATCCTGAGCGGCTGCGGTGGCGGCGGCAGCACAAGCAGTGCAGCATCCTCCGGCTCCACCGACAGCACCAGCAGCGCCGCGGGTGAGTCTTCTGCTTCCGAATCTACCGGCTCCGGCACGAATGCCGCCGCAGGTCAGGTTACGGCGGTTGGCACGAACCGTGACGAAACTCTGATCGTTGAGACTGCGTCTCCGACCGACACTCCGGGCCAGTTCAACAGCTACATGTCCGGTACGAACATGAACTTCGGTATTCATCAGCTGATGAGCGCACACCTTTGGGAAATGGACACCGTTTCCGGTGAGCAGTTCCCTGAAATTGCAGCCGATATGGGCACCCCGAACGAAGACTTTACCGAATGGACCGTTAAGATCCGCGAAGGCATCAAGTGGTCCGACGGTGAAGACCTGAACGCTGACGACGTTGTCTTCACGTTCAACATGATCAAAGAAAACGACAAGATCGGTGCTTCCGCAGCGACCAACCTCTACATCGATAAGGTTGAGAAGGTTGACGATTACACCGTTAAGTTCACGATGAAGGAATCCTTCCCGCGCTTTACACAGCGTTACGGCATCACCGTATGGGGCACCGATTACCGCATCGTTCCTGAGCACATTTACTCCCAGCAGGCTGATGTTACGACCTTTAAGGACGAGCAGCCGGTTGTAGCAGGCCCGTACACCGTAGAAGACTATGACTCCAACGGCGACTGGATCCTCTACAAGCTCCGTGACGACTGGAAAGAAAGTACGCTTGGCGTTGTAGGCACAGAGCACTACAACTACAGCGAAGATCAGGTTCCGGCAGAATATGTTTGGTTCCGTTATCTTGGCGACTCCTCCTCCAGACAGATGCAGATGGTCAGCAACGAAGTTGATATCCTCTGCGAAGTTACGATGGAAGAGCTGCAGGCAATGCAGAGCTCTAACGACAAGATCAACGCATGGTACAACGAGTTCCCGTATGCAACCATGGACGACCCGGGCGCAAAGGGCCTGGTGTTCTCTCAGGGTCAGGGCGCTCCGTACGACAACCCTGACTTCCGCTGGGCTATCGTTCTGGCACTGGATATCGACCAGATCTCCATGAACATCTTCTCCGGCGCAGGCCGTGCGGCTCCGATTCCGCTGCTCAACAACACCCAGTATCTCCAGGATACATACACCATCCCGATGCAGGAATGGCTTGAGAACTTTGAGCTTGACCTTGGCGATGGCACCACCATTAAGCCGTACGACACCGGCTATGCAAAGCGCATGGCTGAGAAGACCGGCGTAACCGGCACCGACGAAGAGCTCATCGATATGTTCGGCGCAGGCTGGTGGAAGCACGATCCGGAAGCAGCTGAAAAGCTCCTCATCAAAGCCGGCTTTGAGAAGAAGGACGACGGCTGGTACTTCAATGGTTCCAAGTTCACAACTGAAATCAGCTACCTTGCTGATACAGAAGCTCAGTCCGCTCGCGGCGCTCAGGCTGCTTACAACCAGCTGCAGGCGTTCGGCCTCGATTGCACCATTACTTCCAAGAGTACTGCTACTTGGGACGTTGACGGTGGTCAGGGCAACTACCAGATCGGCACTTACTGGCCGTCCGCTGGTATTCTGAAGGACTTCTACTCCGCTATCAGCGGTTGGGACAGCCGTCTGATGAAGCCGCTCGGCGAGACCGGTTCCGGTCAGGGCGCACGTTGGAAGAATGAGAAGGTTGACGAGATCCTTACCGAACTCGCAGGCGTTGATCCGACCAGCGACAAATCCTATGAGCTGCATCAGGAATTCCTGAAGGAAGCTGTTAAGGAAATGCCGGCAATCAACTTCCTCAGCGGTACAAAGTTCGTTCCGACCAACAGCACATATTGGGAAGGCTACCCGAACGCCGAGAACGCATATGACGGTCCGTGGTGGTGGTGGAGCCGCTTCAAGTATGACCTGCCGTTCATTCAGCCGGTTCAGGGCTAATTTGATAGCTTGAATACTTGGAGAGAATCCAATAGCACTAATCTGAAATGATCTGAAGAGGATGAGGGCGTGTGCCGAATACCCATGACCACGTCCGTCATCCTCTTTCTCATTTCCCAGAATATCCTGTTGTAATTTGTCTATAAGATAAGGAAGTGTGGCTGTGAAATTCAAAACATTCTTTTTACAGCGTATCCTTGCGTGGGCGTTGACGATCTTGATCGGCGTTACGTTCATCTTCTTCATCCCGCGTATGTTCCCTTCCGATCCTGTTGAGAACATGATCGCCCAGATGCAATCCCGTTCCGGCAACATGGATCCGGCAGAAATGGAAGCGCTACGTCAACAACTTAGAATTCAATTCGGTCTCGATGGCACTCTTCTTGAGCAGTATGGCTACTTCCTGCTGCATGGCCTTTTACAGTTTGACTTTGGCCCGTCTTTGATGAGCTATCCGGAGCCGGTTACCTCTATTATCGGTCGTAACCTGCCGTACACCCTCGGTTTGTCCCTGACCACCACGCTGCTTGCATGGATCATCGGCAACTTCATCGGTTTGCTTGCAGGTTTCCGTAAGAACAAGACATCCTCTAAAATCCTCGAAGGCATCGCGATCTGCATTTACCCGATCCCGTACTTCCTGGTCGCTCTTGTTCTGCAGATTGTCTTCGCGTTCGTCCTCGGCTGGTTCCCAATCCAGACAACGCTGCTTACCCGCGGCACGTTCGCACAGTGGCTCGGTTCGCTTCTGAAAGCGTCTGTTCTGCCGGGCATCTCCATGCTTCTGCTCGGCACAGGCTGGTGGATTATCTCTATGAAGTCCCTTGCCGGCACGACTGCAGAAGAAGACTTCGTTTTATATGCACGTTACCGCGGCATTTCCGAAGCGAAGATCGGTGCGAGCTACGTTTTCCGTAACTCCATCCTGACCCAGATTACGGCTTTGGCCATGAGCCTTGGCGGCGTCTTCGGCGGTTCCATCATGACAGAAATCATCTTCGGTTACCCGGGTGTCGGTACGCTGATCCAAAATGCGATTTTGCAGTCCGATTACAACATGATCCTCGGATGTATCACGATTTCCATCGTGGCGATTTCCACGGCGACGTTGGTTGTTGACCTTATATATCCGTTCATCGACCCGAGAATTCGTTACGGTTGATAAGGAGGGAAGTTGTAATGAAAAAATTTGCAAAATTTTGGAAAGCAGCCAACTTCCGCCTGAAGTTCGGTCTTATCGTGACCCTGATATTCTTTATCATCGGTTTCGTTGTTTACTATGTACCGCACGTGAACCCGTTCACGTTCAATACCTACCCGAATAAGCTGGGTGCTTCCGCAGAACACTGGCTGGGCACTACCAGTATGGGTCAGGATGTTGTGTGGCTGCTGATTGAAGCTATCCACAACTCGCTCGTCATCGGTCTCATCGTGGCATTCCTCGGCACGGTTGTCGGTGTTTTTGTCGGTCTGCTTTCCGGTTTTGCCGGTGGCCTTTTAGACCGTGTGCTGATGATTGTTACGGATACGTTCGTTGTTATTCCGTCTCTGCCGATCCTCATCATGATGACCTCCCTGATGAAGGGCAGCTCCACCACGATCGTGATGGCTCTTGTGCTTGCCATGTTCGCATGGGCTTGGCCGAGCCGCCAGATTCGTTCCATGGCGCTGAGCATTAAAGAGCGCGACTTTATCCACACGGCGAAGTTCTCCGGTGAAAGCACGGTGCAGATCGTTGTGACCGAGATTCTGCCGTATGCGCTGACCTGGTCGCTCTCCAACTTTATGAACGCTACGCTTTCCGCTATCGGTTCCGAGTCGAGCCTTGCTGTTCTGGGTCTTTCCCCCGGCAACCTTGTCTCCCTCGGCAACATGATTCAGTGGGCAAGAAGCTACAACGCAATTTTCAACAAGCAGTATCTCTGGATCGGCGCACCGATCGTTGCAACGGTTATTCTGTTTGTCGGCCTGTTCTTACTCATTACGGGCTATAACGATTACTTATCCATGAAGAGAGGCAGGTAACGAATATGTTAAAAGTCGAAAATCTGTCCACTTCTTACAAGCTCATCGACGGTGACGTTCACGTCCTTAACGACCTGAACTTTGAGATCCACGATAACGAGATATTCGGCATCGCCGGTGAATCCGGCTGCGGCAAGACCACACTGCTGAAGACCCTCTACGATATTATCGAGCTCCCGCTGGAGATCGACAAAGGTAAGGTTATCCTCAGCGGCGAAAAGAATGGACAATCCTTTTCTTATGAATCCGGAAACATTCAGAAGACCTGGTGGAACAACATTTCTTACGTTCCGCAGGCTGCGCAGAGTGTTCTGAACCCGATCGTTCGCCTGAAAAAGCAGTTTTTGGATTCTATTCCGCAGGAAGACCGCAAGAATGAAACGAAAGAGCAGACCCTCGCACGTGTTGCAAAATACCTCGAGGAGCTGAATCTTTCCCCGGATATTTTGGAATCTTATCCGTTCCAGCTTTCCGGTGGTATGCGCCAGCGTGTTATCATCGCGCTTGCGACCTTTATGTCCCCAAATGTCGTGCTTGCCGACGAACCGACCACCGCTCTGGACGTTGTTGTGCAGAAGGGTATTTTGAAGATGCTGATGCGCTTGCAGAAGCAACTCAAGAACACCATGGTCATCGTCAGCCACGATATGGGCGTGCATTATCAGATTACGGACCGCATGGCGATCATGTATTCCGGCAGCATCATCGAGCTTGGCCCGACCGATGCGATCTTTAATGACCCGATCCATCCGTACACGAAGATGCTGGTTGACTCCCTGCCGCGCGTTGGCGATAAGAGCCAGAAGGTCGGCATTCCGGGTCGTCCGCCGGCACTGAAGAACCCGCCTCCGGGATGCCGTTTCGCAGCACGCTGCCCGCATGCTACGGATCGTTGCCGTCAGGAGATTCCGGAGTTCATTGAAGTTAAGCCGGGCCGCTTTGCAGCCTGCCATTTGCTGAAGAAGGAGGGAGAGAAGAATGGCTGATAAATTGCTTGAAATCAAGGGCGTCAGCAAAATCTTCCGCGTAGGCGGTATGATTCGTGGCAAAAAGCTTGTTGCGGTTGACGACGTTACGCTTTCCATCGACAACGATAAGCCGGTCATCCTCTCCGTCGTTGGCGAATCCGGTTGCGGCAAGTCCACACTGTGTAAGATGGTTCTGCGTCTGCACAACCCGGATATGGGCGACATCGTGCTGGACGGCCAATCTTACCGCGATAAGAAAAGCTACGACGCAAAGCAGTTCAAGCTGGAAGTGCAGCCGATTTTCCAGAACCCGTATGAGTCTTTCTCCGCACGTAAGCCGGTAGACTCTTACCTGTTCAACACGGCGCTGCGCCTTGGCATTGCGAAAAACAAAGCAGAAGCTACAAACCTTGTAGATGACGCCCTGAAGAGCGTCGGCCTCTCTCTGGCGGTCGTAAAGGGCAAATACCCCACCCAGTTCTCCGGCGGCGAGCTGCAGCGTGTTTCCATTGCACGTGCGCTTATCACCCGTCCGAAGCTGATCATTGCCGACGAACCGGTTGCGGCTATCGATGCTTCCATGAAAATGAACATCGTCAACCTGTTCAAGGAGCTGAAGGATAAGTACAAGGTCTCCTTTATCTACATCACCCATGACCTTTCCACGGCGTACTATGTATCCGATTACATTGCGACGCTGTACCGCGGCTGCCTCATTGAGTACGGCCCGGCCAAGGAGATCATGGACGAGCCTGCACACCCGTACACGGAGCTTTTGATGAGCGCTGTGCCGCGTATCGGCGACAAGTGGGCGGATGACGACATGGCGTTGCCGGATATGGAGTCTAAGGAATATTCCATCACCTACTGCAAGTTCGCACCGCGCTGCCCCTATGCGACGGACGAATGCAGAAAATCGCGCCCGGGCGAAACCTATCTGAACGATGTCAGAAAGGTCATGTGCTTCCACCCGCTGATTCAGCCGAAGAAGTAAAGCCTCTGCGCACAACAAAATAAACAAGCTACACTTGCCGACCCCCTGAAGGCCCATGAAGCCGACATTTCCTCCGTCATTGCTTTATGGGTATCAGGGGGTTAATTTTTGCTTTGTGGGCGTGCTTTAAAACGGTTGAAAACATGTCGGGATTGTTATAAAAAGCAGGGAAATTCGGCGGAATAAGGATTGAAGTTTGTCGTGAAATACGGTATACTGATTCACAAGCGGCACTGCGGGGTTCGCGGGCCGAATTTTAGAGTTTTGGGGAGAAAATACAATGAAAACGAAGACGCGATTTGCGTGGAAACAATTTCTGAAAAATCTTGCAATCATCGCGATCCCGGTGGCTTTGCAGAACATGCTGACGACAACCGGCAGCATGATCGACACCATGATGATCGCGCCGCTGGGCGAAACGACCGTGGGCGCGGTGGGCCTTTGCGCACAGTTTTCCTCGCTGATGTTTGCGGGCTACTGGGGCTTTTTCGGCGGCGGCATGCTGTTTTTCTCGCAGTATTGGGGCGCGCAGGATGACGACGGCATCGACCATTCCTACGGCCTGACGCTGACCTGCATGATGATCGTCGGGCTTACATTCGGCGTCTTTGCGATTTTTGCGCCGGAAACCGTGATGAAGCTCTATACGGATAAGGAGAACATTCAGGTAATTGGCGCGGAATATCTGCGCATCATCGGCTTCGGTTACCCCGTGCAGGTGTTTTCCATGGCGATGAGCGCTCTGCTGCGTTCTACGGAGCGCGTGCGCATCCCGCTGTTTGCGTCAATCGCCTCGGTGGCATCAAATATTTTTCTTAACTGGGTGTTTATTTACGGAAAGTTCGGCTTGCCGGAGATGGGCGTGCGCGGCGCGGCGCTGGCAACATCCTTGGCGGCGGTTATCAACGTTTTGGTCATTTTGATTTTGGCGCGTGCGCAGAAGTACCCGTATCTGTTCCACTTTAAAAAGCATTTCCGCTGGAATAAGAAGCAGGTGAAAATCTACTTCGTCAAGTGCTTCCCCATCATCTGCAACGAAGTGCTCATCGGCGTGGGCAACATGGTTATCAACGTTGTTTTAGGCAGACAGTCCGAACAGGCCATTGCGGCCATCGCAGTGTTCCGCACGCTGGAGGGCATGGTCATCAGCTTCTTTGCCGGTTTCTCAAATGCGGCTTCCGTTTTGGTCGGCACATGCGTGGGCTCCGGCGAGTTGGACGCAGCCTACGAGCGCGCAAAACGCCTTGTGTTCCTGTGCGGCGGCACGATTTTGTGCGTATGTCTGGTGCTGCTTGGTATCCACAAGCCGCTGCTTTCCGCGATGAGTCTTTCCGGCGAATCGATGGAGATCGGTTCGCACATGCTGATGATTTACTGCGTGGCGGCGGTTATTCGCATGTGCAACTGGGTGCAGAACGATACGTATAGAGCCGCGGGCGACGCGGCGTTCGGCACAATCCGCGAAATTGCGTTTATGTACGCGATGGTGCTGCCGCTGGTGTGCCTGACAGGCCTTGTGTGGAAAGCGCCGTTCCTTATCGTGTTTGCGTGCTGTTATATCGACGAGCCGATCCGTCTCATTTTGATGCAGCGGCACATGTACTCCGGCAAATGGGTGCGCCCCGTTACGCCGCAGGGCATGGAAGCGTTGCCGGCGTTTATGGAAAAGCATGGACATCATAAGAAGGCGGCGTAAACAACTTAAAGACAGCAAAAAGGACTTCCAAAAAGAAGTCCTTTTTTCGTGTGTGTGAAATTTAATGGATGTTCTCTTTGATCCACCTTGCGTCGTCGGCGATGCACTTGTCGTGCTCGTCGTAGAAGCCTTCGCGCTCTACGACCCAGAATGCTTCAAAGTCCTGCTCGTCGAGTGCGTCTTTGATGTCCTGCCAGTTCATGTTGGACTCCGGCGCGCCCATGGGGCACTGTACCTCAAACTGCTTCTTGCCCTCGGGGCTGTTCATGTGCGCGTTGAAGCCGTCCAAAATCTTCTGGCGCTCTTCAAGCGGCATTTCCTTGACGTTGGCAAACGGATTGGCGTGGCCTGCCTCTTCTGCCGCATGGCGGGAAGCCGGTCTCGGGCCGGGGCCCTGCACCTTGCTGTTTTCCTTTACATGGATGGCGACAAAGCGGTTTTTATAGCGGCGTATGAACGAAGGCGGATAGCAGCCGCCGTTCTGTGCCCAGCCGCAGTCGAGCTGCGAGTAGCACTTTGTGCTGTTGTCAAGCAGGTGCTCAAGCAACGTTTTGCCCTCATCCATGAAGAATTCCTGACTGTGGTTGTGGTAGCCGATCTTGATGCCGTACGGCTCTGCCATTTCTGCCATTTCGTCGAGCTTGTGCGCGACTTCGACGGCTTCTGCCTTATTGCAGAACGGCGTGCCTGCCCAGATGACGGCCTTGCCGCCGAGCTCGGCAATCTTTTTGACGATCTCTTCTGTCGGCTCTGCGTGGATGGAGACAACCTCAAGGCCGGTCTCTTTCAGCCATTTTTTGATGTCCTCAATGTCGTTATCGAGGTCGACCGGCAGCAGCTCGACGCCCGTAAAGCCGAGGGACGCGATGGTCTTGAATTTATCGAGCAGCGTGGGCCCGAGGCCGAGATAGCTCGCGATGCCGCCGAAAGAATATGTACCGATATTGACTTTCATGTAAACTTCCCCAATCGTAACAAATTTGTGAAAAATAAATTCATATATCAAGTAAAATTATACCATATACACAAATAAGCGTCAATCAAAATTATGGGGAGCGATGGAAAATTTGCAGGCTATTTTATGGCGAAATTGTCGGGGACAACGCAATTTTTCGGAAATTTCGGCGTGTCGGCGGTTTCATACCACGCTTTGTAGACCGGGATGAGCTCTGTTAAGGTGATTTTTTCCGGGCGGTCGAGGAAACCAAGTAAATTTGCCATGTGGCCGAGGAGTTGTTCGGGCGTGAAACGCGTGCGCAGAACGCCGATGTCGAGGTCGCGCTCGCGCTTACTTAAACGGCGGCCGTCGCGATTGACGAGCAGGGGAATGTGCCCGTAGTGCGGCGGTGTGTGGCCGAGTGCGTGAAAGAGCTGAATTTGGCAGCCGGTGGAAGGGAGCAAGTCACGCCCGCGGACGACTTCCGTCACGCCCATTAAAGCATCGTCTACGGTGACGGCGAGCTGGTACGCGTGCACGCCGTCGCTGCGGCGCACAATGAAATCGCCGAACGTGGACTGAACATTTATATTTTGCGGGCCGCAGTATAGATCTTCAAATGTAACGGTGTCCTCTGGTGCGCGAAAACGCATGCTTGGGCGGCGCGTGCGGCTTTTTTCTTCGGCTTCGGCGGGCGTCAAATTTCGGCATAAACCGGGGTAGCGGAACGTGCCATCGCCCGCATGGGGCGCGGAGACCGCGTGCAGCTCCGCGCGGGTGCAAAAGCATGGGTAAACATCGTTTTTGGCGCGGAGTTCACTTAACGCTGATTCGTATAGCTCGCGGCGCGCGCTTTGGTAGTAGGGGGCGTGGGTGCGCTCGTGGCCGGGGCCTTCGTCCCAAGTGAGGCCGAGCCATGTTAGATCGTCCATTAAAAGCTCGGCTTTTTCGCGTGTGCAGCGGTCGGGGTCGAGGTCTTCGATGCGCAGGAGCATCTCGCCGTTTTGGCTGCGCACGGAAAGCCACGCAAGAAGCGCGCAGCAGAGGTTGCCAAGGTGCATGCGCCCCGAGGGGCTGGGCGCGAACCGCCCGCGGACAGGGGTAGGTTGTGAGGTGGACATACTAAAAATCCTTTCGGAGAAAATTTGAAATTATAAAATCATTTTACCGCAGATTTTGGGCGCGCGCAACGGTTTTGGGACGGAGAAGTGAATTGACAGATGACCCTCAAAAAGGGTAAAATGAACATAGCGGAGCGACGTAAAAGTCTTTGGTCAAGTTTTCTTCAGAAAACTTGCGGGTTATCAGGGCAGCGCCCTGATT